>Ga0209692_10005088_pt1 | contig 11506 bp, 10 predicted proteins | sample tdDd472_FD_187129 | JGI IMG/M metagenome (GOLD analysis project Ga0209692, IMG submission 187129) | Marine sediment microbial communities from the Atlantic coast under amendment with organic carbon and nitrate - tdDd47.2 (SPAdes)... | ecosystem: Environmental > Aquatic > Marine > Coastal >...
CATGCTAAGGCAGACACTGCACCAGCGACTGGACAGCACAGATCAGTATCTTTTTGAAGGGTTTTTTACTTCACTCATCCCCTCTCGCATCAATCACGTTCTCAAGGTTTTGGTTGTAGATGCCCAGGCGGATCGTATTTCCTACGCCGTAGCCAGTGGAATTAGCGAGAAGCAGGCCCAAAAATCCAGAAAAGAGTTTGATAAAATGGCCTACGGCTGGACCGACTTTCTCTTCAAGAAGGAGGCCTATGAAAGCTCCCTCTACGATCTGGTAATTCCTGTGGCTCAAAAAACTGACAAAGAACTGGTGGAAGCAATAATAAAATGTTTCCACACCACTTCTGTATTACGAACCAATGAGTCGCAGCAAGCAGTCAGCGACATGCTGCTGGAGGTAAAAATTGAACACATTCTCCTCGAGAAAGGCCACAAAATTGGTATACTTGTCGCAGAAGGAGATACAACCCTGACCGTTGAAGAGGATGTCTTTAATTTCGGAAAACTTGAAGAAGAGCTTTCTCAATTAGCTCGCCAGGTGGAAGGTGTTGGAAAAGTCACTGTCAAGCAAAGCCCCAACGCCAAAAAGTCCATTTACCGGCGGCAGAAGTTCGAACTGCCTTCCAAGGTGCTCTTTGTTGATGATGAGAAAGAGTTTGTCCAGACGGTTTCTGAGCGTTTAATCAGCCGTGATGTTGGAACCTATGGCGTGTATGATGGCGAGGCGGCACTTGAAGTGGTCAACGAAGACCAACCAGACGTGATGGTGCTCGACCTAAAAATGCCTGGTATCCATGGTGTTGAAGTGCTGCGCCAGACAAAAGAGCTTGCCCCGGAGGTGGAAGTTATTATTCTTACAGGTCATGGAACCATGGATGATATGCAGCAATGCATGGAGTTAGGCGCCTTTGCCTATATGAACAAACCTGTAGACATCGAAGAACTGTCTACCACGATTAAGGCTGCCAGCGAGAAAGCCGCTGCAGCAGCTGGTAAAAACGGTTCCCCCAAAAATGGCTGATAGAAGGAGGATGCAAGTGGACAAGAAACTGCAAGCTAGAGTACTTTTGGTGGATGATGAAGAGGACTTTACCGATGCCCTCTCCAAACGGCTTGAGGCCCGCAACCTTAAAGTCAAGACCGTCAACCGGGGCGAGGACGCAGTCCAATTGGTTGATGAACAATCATTTGACGTCATAATACTGGATCTTGCCATGCCCGGCATGGACGGCCTGGAGACACTCCAGCAAATCAAAGCAAACCACCCTGATGCAGAAATAATCATGCTTACTGGTCACGCCTCTGTTGAGAGCAGTGTCAAAGCCATGAAAATAGGGGCAGAGGATCTGCTGGAAAAACCGGTCGACATAGCTGATCTACTGAGCAAGATTGAAGAAGCCCATAAGAAACGGGTTGTCGTGCTGCAAAAAAGATCCAAGGAGGAGATTGAAAAAATTCTCAAAAGCAAAGGTTGGTAGATTGATCGACCTGCCAGTTGGAAAAAAACTTTCTCCATGAACAGCCTGCCGATAAGCCTTCCTTGATGAAGCGGCAGCAATTGTAAGAGGTTCCATGTTTACTCCGGACATTAAATCCCTGCTTGAAGGAGTACCATGCCCAGCCATGGTTCTTGACGATATGCTCAGAATCATTGACATGAACCGGCTAATGGAGGCAATGAGCGGCCACGTTATCGGTGAAGTGCGGGGCATTCATGGTGAACTGGTGCTGCGCAGTAATGTCGGCAATAACAGAGACCGGCAGTTTAAGGCTGTCCTGGAAACAGGAGAACCAGTGTCTCTTGAGGGGGATATCCTCAATTGCTATCGACGTAAAATTCCAGTCCACTGCCATATATCTCCCCTTACAAGTGCTGAAAACAACAGGAGAGGCTTGTTTGTTGTAACGGAAGTGGTGCAGATTGATGAGATCAAGAAAGAACAGAACAACAAGAGCTTTTCTTCAGCTGAAATCATTGGTTACAGCCCCAAGATGCAGCAGGTATTTGACAAAATACCGCTCATATCGCAAACCGATGCATCGGCTCTGATAACGGGTGAGACAGGTACAGGCAAAGATAAAATTGCTGAGATAATCCACCGCCACTCGCCCAGGGCCCGGTTTCCCTTTATAAAAATAAACTGTGGTGCCCTTCCCCTTGACCTTCTCGAGTCCGAGCTATTTGGTCATGTAAAAGGGGCATTCACGGGCGCAACACGCAATAAGGCAGGGATGTTCAAACTTGCTGACCGGGGCACACTGTTTCTGACCGAGATCGGAGATATGCCTCTTCCGTTGCAGGTAAAACTGCTTTCTGTCCTGGACGACAAGCAGTTTTACCCCGTTGGCGGCGAGCAGAGTGTCAGTGTTGATGTTCGAATCATAGCAGCTACCCATCGCTCACTCCGGGAGCAGGTGAAAAAGAATAAATTTCGCGAAGATCTCTTTTACCGCTTGAACGTGCTCTACCTTCACCTGCCGCCGCTGCGAGAGAGAGGAGTAGACATACGCTATCTCCTGGATCATTTCCTGGAAAAATTCATGGCTGGCCTTGGAAAAAACATAGTTGGCTTTACTGCTGAGGCAATGGACTCACTGCTCAGTTACAGCTACCCTGGAAATGTCAGGGAGATGAGCAATATTGTTGAGTATGGCGTGAACATGTGTAAAGAGAAGAAAGTGGGGCTGGAACATCTGCCGGACTATATATTTGAACCAGTCCCGGATAACCCCGTCGAAACAGAAAATAGTGAGATGGATAAATTTGATCCGCAGTTATCACAGGTTCAGGTGGAGCAGCAAAACTCTTCGACGGTTTTACCTGAACAAAAACAAGAGAGCTGGAGTGATATCGAACGCCGAATGATCATTGAAGCCTTAAAAGAACATAACGGCAGCAGAAAGCAGGTAGCGGCGCACCTTGAATGGACACGAATGAAGCTATGGCGCAAGATGACGAAATACGGTCTGCTGTCCTGAGCAAAACATGGTCCGTATCCTGTTGTTGGTAATGACCTATGTATTGCAATAACTACATAGCTTTGACGAATTTCTGCCGGGCGTTTTATGAACCATTCAGGCAATCTGCCCATCATAAATATGAGCTAAGAGGTTTTTCGTGCAAAAATTAATGATTCCCATTCAAGGCGACTTTGTCGCTCCCAGGTTCGATCTGGCAACCGAGGTTCTCATTGCCCGGTATGGGGATGGTGCCCTGCTTGGAGCCCCCAAGACCATAATCATGGAACGACCATCGGATGAAGGACTATGCCAGATGATCGTTGAAGAGCACATCACTGCCATGGTTTGCGGTGGCATTGAAGAATTGCATTTCAACTTCCTGATCTGGAAAAAAGTGAATGTGCTTGATGGCGTTATCGGAGATTGGCAGACCGCCCTGGAAAAAACACTTGATGGCACCTTGCTACAAGGCACTGTGCTTTACCCAGACAAGGAAAAAACAACCTCTTATGAAACCAAATAAGCGTGAATCTGTATTTTCCAAGCTGAGCCCGAATGCCTTTAAGAGCATTTTTGATCTTGGGCTGAAAAAGAGAAGTTACAAACAACTTCGTACCATTCTCTTCACCACCATGTTTGGCATGGCCATGCTGCCTCTTCTGCTTGTGGGTGGGCTTGGCTACTACAATTACAAAGATCTGCTCCAGACATCGGAACAGGAACAACTCGAGTGGCAGCTTGACGGCTCAAGAAAATCCATAGAACATATGGTTGAAAGTCTTAAATCGATCATTCAGTTTGCAGCCAAGCGTGATCATTTTATCGAGCTGCTATTAGATGATCACCTTAAACAACTTTATGTCCGCATCCAGTCCTATTATCCTTTACTGGCCGACCTTGGAGTGATAGATCAGAACGGTATTCAGCAAGCGTATTACGGTAGTTACGACCTCCAGGCCACTGACTACTCGGAGGAAGAATGGTTTCAGAAAATTTTTGATAGAGGGGTATATGTCAGCGACGTGTATACTGGCCACCGGGGAGTGCCTCATTTTGCCATTGCAGTCGCTAACTATGACCCGAAGACCCACACCAGCTGGGTCCTCAGGGCTACCATTGATGCCGTCACCCTGCAGCAATTTACCAACACTATCAAAACAGATGCCACGGAGGACCTTTTTCTGGTAAATAACCAGGGCAAGCTGCAAACGTCATCACTTTATTTTGGAAAAAGCCTCTCACAATTCAAGTACTCGACTGAACCGGGAATTCAGCATAGCGTCTCTGAAAGTGGTGAGCATATTTTTAAAGCTGTCGGTGCAATAGAAGGCAGCCCCTGGAAACTGGTGCTCGTTAACAAGCGATATATCCATCATGATGACTGGAAAAGATTTCAGCTGCGGCTTGTTCTGATCATTTTAGTTTCCCTGGTCATTAGTTATATCGTTACCCTTAGCCTTGTTGGGGTATTGACCAACTTGATTCGCAAGTCCGATGAAACCCAGATGGCCATGGTCCAGGAAGCTGAGCATACCAACAAACTTGTTTCCATCGGCCGACTGGCAGCAGGTGTTGGTCACGAGATTAATAATCCGCTGGCGATCATCAATCAAAAAATAGGTCTTATCGAGGATCTTCTAGTGATGTCAGAGGCTGATTTCGCTCATAAAGGAACAATTCAGGACAGTCTCAAGGTGGTAAATCAGAGTGTTGACCGCTGCAAAGCTATTACCCATAGACTGCTGGGCTTTGCCAGACGTTCAGAGGTCTACGCAGAACAACTTGATATAAATGAAATTATCCGCGAAGTATTACAGTTTCTTGACAATGCAATGCTGTACAACAGGATAAAGCTTGAACTGGATCTTGATGATGATTTACCATTAACCACCAGTGATCGCCTTCAGTTACAACAAATTTTTCTCAATATCATCAATAATGCTATAGATGCCATTGGCAAGAAAGGACTCATCCAGATAAAATCCCAGGGGTCAGGGGCTGACATACGGGTTATCATAGAGGATAACGGTCCAGGAATTGCTGAAGAGGTGCTGCCAAATATATTTGAGCCTTTTTACACAACCAAAGAAACAGGAAAAGGAACAGGTCTTGGACTATCGATAACATATGGACTTGTCAAGAAATTAGGCGGAGATATCGATGCACGATCCCGCCTTGGCCATGGAACCGTTTTCACTATAACCATACCACTGAAGAATTAAAATAATGAACAAGGAAAACAACAGCACTATTAGAATCGTTATCGCTGACGATGAGGTTGAATTTGCCTCGACACTTGCCACTCGACTGGAATTAAGGGGCTATGTTACGGAAATTGCCAATTCAGGTGAAAGAACCCTTGAGGCAATCTCCAGGCAGATCCCAGATCTCCTGCTGCTGGATCTGAAGATGCCGGACATGGACGGCCTTGAAGTTCTGGCCAAACTACGGGAACACCATAAGGAACTGAAAGTGATAATCTTGACAGGCCACGGTTCATTTAGCTCAGGAAATCAGGGGATGGTTCTTGGTGCTTTTGACTATATCATGAAGCCGGTTGAACTGAGCCTTCTCCTTGAAAAAATTGCTACAGCTACAGCTGCAAAGTAATCAAAAAGAAGCAAAAATGGTAAACGTGCCTGGCCGGGTAAAAGGTAACTCACCCAGTTCCTTTTTTAGCCTGGCTACAGTTCAACCTATTCCTTTCGGTAGTGTTATATGAAAAAAAATTATGATGTTCATGCGTTATGCGTTGAAGCGTTCAGTAAAATTTCCGCTTCCGTAACCCATGAAATAAAAAACACTCTCTCTATTATTAATGAAAACGCCGGACTTCTCAACGACCTCGCCATGATGGCCGGTGAAGATGGCGGCGTCCCGTCTGGTCAGGTTGATAGTGCAACAGCAACCATTGCCAAGCAGGTCAGCAGGTCAAACAAAATCATGCTGAATTTCAATCGTTTTGCCCACAGTGGAGACACACCAGTCGGTCAAGCAAATCTGCAGGAAATATTACAATTAATGATTGCCCTAACCTCACGACAGGCGGCCTCCAAATCGGTCAGCGTGAGCATCCACTGCCCTGATGAAATTACTATCACGACATGCTTACTCCCCCTTGAAGCGCTTTTGTTTTTTGTTCTCGATAATCTCTACAATGTTGCCGATGGGGGAGCAACCCTTCACATTGAAGCAATAGTCACCGGAGCTGAAACTAAAATCATTTTCACTGAGGAAGAACGGCAAAGTGGCAGGTTTGACCAGTATAATTCAGGGGAAGAAGAGCAGGTCCTGGCGCAGATGCTTAGGGGCACATGCAAAAAAAGTTCAGATGCCATCACGATTGCCTTTGCCACCAACAAAGAAGCAAAGTGACTGCCAGGGAATTCATGTAGCTAGCAGCTACCGTCTGGTAAGACGGGTCTCAATACCTTCCCTAAATTTCAAGCACTTACGGTTTTGACTGTAGGTGCTTTTTTGTTTTTCCAAACTTTATATGGGTGTTGGTTGAGGCCAGACGGAAGATTGGCAGGCTATAGGCCGCAGCAAGGCTTTCTCCCCAATCATAGATGAGGGGAATATTTTGCCATAACATTTTCAGCTTACATATTGATTCCATTGGTTCTTCCCTGGATTTTAATAAATGTCGATCATTTCTGTAATTTCAACTAAATAACAGCACGTTGCATTCTTTTATAGGAAAAATCGATGAGCCGTATTCTTCCCATAAGAACAAGATATTGGTATATATCCCGCTTTCTGCGTATATTTTATCGATACTAACCAGCAAGAGAAAACAATACACGATAATTGATTTTATGTATCTTTCGACCGAACAACATACATTAGCAAGCCTTAACCGACCCCTGAATAGCTATAAGGTAAAGTCCCTCCTTGAAAAAGGAAGTGGTGAAATCAACGAGGACGTCTTGCTTGAAGAGGGTAATATGCTTGGTGTCTTTGATGGAGCTACGAGCCTCGATAAACGCCGCTTTCAGGATAGTCTGACCGGGGGGCTACTTGCAGCAAAGATGGCTGCCCAATCTTTTCGAGATAATCAAGGTTCCCTTGACCAACTGGCCAAAGAGGCGAACCAAAGTATTCAAAAAGGACAAATCAATGAAAATATCGGCATGGACCAGCGGCATAAACTCTGGTCCACCAGCCTTGCTGTTGTTCATTTAGACGGAAATAGACTTGAATATTGCCAGACGGGGGATGCCCTCATTCTTTTCATTTTTAAAGACGGCGGATACAAAGTGATTACCCCGGATGTCGACATTGACCGTGACACCTTGCAGTTATGGAAGGAGATGCAGATAGCACCAGATGCTCTTATTCACGAGGTCTTGGCCGAACAGATTCGCAAAATACGTTTGGAGATGAACATTAGCTATGGTGTATTGAATGGCGAACCCGAGGCCTTGGATTTTCTTCGTCATGGTTATGAGGATCTGACCGATGTCAGCGACATCCTGCTTTTTACCGATGGGCTACATCTTCCCCGCGAGAACCCAAAGGAAGGGCATGACTGGCAGACTTTCGTCGACCTCTATCGCCTGGGTGGACTTCAGGCTGTCCGCGATCATGTCCGGCATCTCCAACAGCAGGACCCGGCTTGTCGCAAATACCCCCGCTTCAAGCTTCACGACGATATTGCTGCCGTGGCTATCAGCCGTTGATTGCTTTCTCGTAGGCCTGATTTATTTTCCCGAAAACCGCCTCCCAGCCAAACCGATAAGTTATCTTGAGTATATCATCAGGTTCAGGTGACGGTGTCACCAGCACCCGAACCATCATGGACTTTATTGCCACCCTTAGGCGTTTTTCAACTATGGGTAGATCTTCCGGTGCTGGGCGATCTATCTGTTTCATGGCTGGTAGCTTTATAAATTCAATTAGGTCAGGACCTGCATCGCCAAGTATCTCCTTGCAGCCGGGAAGATCGGCAGTAATGATTCGACAACCAGATGCAAGTGCTTCGAGCAGAACAAGCGGCAAACCTTCATAGAAAGAGGGGAGAATAAAAATATGACTACTTCCCATCAGTCGAGCCAGGTCCTTCTGACTTATCCGTCCATGAACAGTTACCAACGACCCCAATTTCTCTGCCAATTCCAGGCAGCACTGGCCTTCTTCGCCTGTTCCCGATCCTGCAAGATGAAGATGCAGGTCTGCACGTCCAAGGGATTGGACGGTTCGCAGAAGGACATCAACCCCTTTAGCAAAACTGAGTTTTCCTGCATAGAGCATCTGTACTGCAGGTGGTTTGTCCTTTGACTGCATGACGAAAACACCCTCGTCATACCCCCCTCCAACGATATCGATTCGGTGCGGGGGGATGGAATAGAGCTTTCTGATTTTGTCTGCCTGATCGCCACTCAGAGCAAGCACTCGGTCAACTTTTTGGCAATGGGGAAGAACTCTATCTCCTATATGTGGACATTGTAGAAACTGGCGAAGATCCGTGGAGTGACAGGATGTCACCATAGAGAGGGTGGGAAAGAGTTTTCTGGCAATTGCGCTCACCAACCAGAGATGATGGCTATGGATGATATCGGGAGAAAAATCACCTACAGCTCGTTCGATAACCTCACTAAAAACACGCTCATAGGCAGCGAGTTGAGCAGGTGAAAGGGATCCAAAAGTCGAACTTGGGTAGGGCATGACGTCGCTCATACCTGGAATTGGGTAATCCAGCAAACCCTGATTGAAGTGAACAAAATGACAAGACTGACTATCGATGCAGTCAAGTTGAGGGAGCATGTTGCCGGATATTCCGGCAACAAGATAATTTTGATGCCCGACAGCCGATGCCTGGCGAATAATATTTTGAAGGTAAAAACCGCTGCCGGTGCTTTCCGGGTGCTGACTTATAAGGTGGAGAATTTTCATCAATAAATAATGACTCTATATTGAATATTGAGCAAGTCATAAATCAATTACAATTATTACAACAATTACAAATTTTCTATTATTTCTGATGGGTCTGGTCGCTGGAGTGGAAGCCAAACAAAAAAAGAACTTGTAGTGAAGGCCCTAAGAATGGCTATTTGGCATCGTAGACCAGCACCAGGCCTTTTGTTTCGCTCCGATCGTGGTAGTTAATATTGTAGTAAAGTTTTTCATAAAATGCTCAAAAACAACGATATGAATTGCAGCATGAGTAAGAAAGGAGATTGCTGGGATAACAGTGTCGCCGAAAGTTTCTTTGGGAGCCTAAAGGCCGAAAGGGTTTTCGATTCCTCCTACTCGACAAGGGAAGAGGCTCGAAGGGATATAGTCGATTATATAGAAATGCTTTACAACAGCAGAAGACGGCATTTTTACTTGACCACTTCAAATTTCAACAATACACATCAATATTTTTTTCAGTGTTGTTCTCGCTGTCCATCATAAATGATAATAACTGCAGATAGCCCTCTATTATGATTGTGGCGTGTTTTGCTTTTGGGGGAATGGTCTTGTTACAAAAAATATCTGTATGTTATGAGGTCATTATCTATCCAGGAAAAAGAGGAGACGGTATGAACCATATCAAATGGATATCGTTCCTAGGTGTGATTATATTAGGAAATTGCACTCGTACTATAAACCATATATCTCACAGGATATTTGATAATTAGATGATCTTTTTTGTAACAGAGCCTGTTTTTTGGGCTATAAGAAAGCTATGAAACAGAATAAACTCGCTTCAATCCCCCTATTTATAAAACTTGAGAGAGAACAGCAGAAATGGCTTGTTACTCTTGCCAAAACCTGGCCGCTCTCTTTTCAGCAACTGAGAATGATCACCGAATACTGTGCTGATATGGTTTGCTGGAATGTTGGTTCGCCCCAGCAGTTTTACAACCCGGCCGCCGCGGAGCAGGTAAAGGGAAAAAAAGCAGCAGCAATAATCTTTCAGCAGATAAAGACAGGATATGACACTGTTAAAAACAGCGAAAAAAAATACGATTCTAGGGCAACCGCAATAACCGGAGAAAGGAAGTTCCCAGCAGAGCAAATAGTGGAGACTCCTCTTAACGGAAACATCATGGGGATTTGTCCTGTAGCCTCGGAGAAAACCAGGTGTTGTAATTTGAATACACTGGATGCGGTTCAGCAATGCGGTTTCGACTGCAGTTATTGTTCTATTCAGTCATTTTATCATAATAATCAGGTGCGTTTTATCGAAGATATTGACTCGCATCTCGAAAAGTTGGATCTGAACCCTGATCAAATTTATCACATCGGAACAGGACAATCATCTGACTCTCTGATGTGGGGAAACCGATACGGTCTACAGGAATCACTCAGTCGTTTTGCCGAAAGACATCCTAACGTGATTCTTGAGTTGAAATCCAAAAGTGGTCGTATAGAATATTTTTTGGAGCATCAGCCACCTTATAATATGGTTTTTACTTGGTCTTTAAATCCTTCGGTTGTTATTGAACACGAAGAAAAAGGAGCGGCAGGGCTTGACAAGCGCCTTGAAAGTGCACGTTTACTCGCGGACAGAAACAGCCCTGTTGGTTTTCATTTTCACCCTATTGTATGGTATGAAGGTTGGCAGAACGATTATACCTCTATTGTTTCCAGCTTAACCGAGATGTTTCAACCGGAAGAGGTGGTGATGATATCTTTAGGAACTCTCACATTTATCAAGCCGGTTATTAAGCGTATCCGACAGCGGTTTTTGAATAGTTCTATTTTACAGATGCCCATGGAAGAGTCTGGCGGGAAACTCAGCTACCCTTTTGGGGTCAAAAAAGAACTTTTTTCAACCGTGTACAATGCGTTTCCCAAAAGATGGAAAGAAGAGGTCTTTTTTTATATGTGCATGGAAGACGAGAGTTTATGGCAACCTGTATTTGGGCGATCTTATTCTACCAATGAAAAATTCGAAGCTGATATCCTCAACAGCTACATGAAAAAAATCGAATTCATACAGAGGAAAACCATTTTATCGCCATGATGATAACTTTGCTGCCTCTGATTGAATTTTAATGACGGGGATATCGACCCATCCCCCTTCTTTGGCGTAGAGGTGCAAGGTTGACGCTGATCATGCGCTTAACCGACTGACAGAAATAGACCAGATGGACATCATCAAAGATGCTTACAGGCCTGGACCAAAAATGGTTTGGATACGGGCTTAAATGTAGCCCGGCACGAAAGTGAGCGGACTTCCGACAGGTGTTGAATCACCAGAAATATTTGGACAGTATAATCTTTATGGTGTGGATAGACGATGACTCTAAAAGCCATTGACGGCCTAAAGAACGATAATGATTTATGGAATAGCTTAGGAATGGAGCAATTTGAAGGTAGAGATTACCAAAGATGAAGGTAATTTGAGCAACAGTGCCTTGAACTAAACATTGAGTCTGTAGAAAAAGGTTACATGCCTTGAAATTACAGGGAATATTTGGCATATTTAGAGGGAACTCGTATATCGACCACTGAACATTCCAAATTGGAGTTTTCAATGCCAAAATACAAGCCCACCAATCAGGCCCAAGGCCATTTCCTTCCTGTGTTTTTCCCTCAACAACTTCAAAAAGCC
>Ga0209692_10005089_pt1 | contig 11506 bp, 11 predicted proteins | sample tdDd472_FD_187129 | JGI IMG/M metagenome (GOLD analysis project Ga0209692, IMG submission 187129) | Marine sediment microbial communities from the Atlantic coast under amendment with organic carbon and nitrate - tdDd47.2 (SPAdes)... | ecosystem: Environmental > Aquatic > Marine > Coastal >...
CGTCGATTATGCTGAGAACGGGATTATGCGGAGTGCCGGGTTTTGAGGTCCGGTTTTCCGGCTGTTCTGGCGGATTTTGCTCCGCATAATCGCGGGCTTTGTGGGCGGGCGCCCCGCGGTGAGCGGAGCGCCTTGTGTCGGTCATCGCGACCAGATGAGCTTGTGCTCGCCCTTGTCGCCCTGCACCAGGGAGGCGTAGACGGGCGCCGTGAAGGAGGGATCATCGAGCTTGAGGGAGAGGTACTCGGCGCCTGTTTCCTTGGCGGTCTTGCTCCAGCCGGCTCCGAACTCGACGCCGTTGGCGGTGACCCGGTGGTCGGGCGCCTTGTCGCTGTCGTGGTCGCAGGGCTTGATGGTGGCCTTTACGTTGAGGGTGAGGGTTTTGATCGTGCCGGCGTAGATGCCGTTTTCGTCGCGGGTGAAGGTGCCGATCTGAGCCATTGCCGTATCTCCTGAGAGTTGTCCGAAGCCGCCCCATGCGGTCTCGATGGCGGTCGAGAGGCGACTGGCCGGACGGCTGCACCCAGAGGGCCGCAGCGTGAGCGGAGGACGGCGGCAGCCGAGCTTGTTGCTTCGCGAGGAATGGCCGTCAGGCCAGGGGAAGAAGGTTGGCGGAGCCGTTGCAGGCCAAGGCCGGACCGGCGCCAGACCAGCCCGGATGAGAGGCCGCATGGGGGCTTTGTGGCATTGTCGGCAGAGAACGACATGGACAGTCGGCACCCCATCGGCATGACCGGCGTCACAGGCGGCGGGGCAACCCTCCCGCAACCATGATCACCATGATCATCATCCCGCGACACGGCAACTCAGGTTGGCCTTTCCACGTCGGAGAGCAAGGATGCGATCAACGCGTCCGGCGCCTTGAACCGGCCGCGCCTCAGCTCCGGAGGAACGACCGCCTCGACCGCTTCCAGCTTTTCAGAGGGGTCCATGCGCAGATAGACCTCCGTCGTGCGGATATCGGCATGACCGAGCCAGAGGGCGACCTTCCGAATGTCGTGGGTGGCCTGCAGCATGATCACGGCACAACTATGCCGAAGCTGATGCGGAGAGACGCGACGATCGCGCAGCGATGCGCAGGTCTTGGCCGCTTTGCGGACGTGCTTGTCGAGGACATATTCGAAGCCCGCTCGGGTCATCGGCTCTCCTCGGGCGTTAACGAACAGTTCCGGCACGGGAACGTCGCCCCTGACACTGAGCCATGCCCGAAGATCGCGCGCGGTTTCCTTCCAGAGCGGCAGGCAGCGTTCCTTGCGGCCCTTTCCCCGGATCGTCACGCTCGCGCCTTGCTGGAGCGAGAGATTTGCGGTCAGGATTCCGACCAGCTCGGAGACCCGCAAGCCACCGGCAAAGCACAGATGCATCATCGCCCTGTCGCGCACGCCGGATCGGGTCGTAACATCGGGAGCATTGAGGATCGCGCGAACCTCTTCCATCGTCAGATGACGGATGAGCTTCTGATCGTGGCGTTTGACCGGGATCGCATGGATCCTGCCGATCTGCTCCAGGGCCGACGGCACCCGGTACTCGACATAGCGCATGAACGCCTTGACGGCGGCGAGCCTCAGGTTGCGGGTGGAGACGCTGTTGCCGCGATCCTGCTCGATATGCGTCAGGAACGCCACAATCATCGGCGCATCGAGATCCTCGATCGCAAGCCGCGACGGCCGGGTTCGCAACCGTTTAGCGGCGAAGGCGAACAGCAGCTTGAAGCTGAAGGCATAGGTCTCGCAGGTCTGAGGGCTGTAGCCTCGCTGGTTGGGCATGTAATCGCGCAGGAAGCCGGTGATGAGCGGAGCAAGTTGCGTCATGTGGCGCTCTCCCCGACGAGCATTTCCGCGGCCATGGCCATATCCGCCATCATTCCCGGCGTCGTCTCCAGATACCAGTAAGTGTTCCGGACATCGACATGGCCGAGATAGGTCGACAAGGCGATGAAGTGCCGGGCGACGGCACGACGCTCGTCGCCGCATTGCTCCAGCACCCGCGTCGCGAAGGTATGGCGAAGGTCATGGATGCGGGGCTGCCGCCTTCGCTCCGGTGCGATCCCCGCGGCACGTAGGACGCAGCGGAAGGTATAGTTCACCGTGGTCGGGCACATCTCGCGATGCTGGACGGACGTGAACAGCCAGGGACTTTCGCATGCATGTTGGCGACGAAGCGCAAGATAGCGATCGAGCGCCTCGACGACCGTGGCATGCATCGGCACGAGCCGGCTCTTACGGAACTTCGTCTCGCGGATGTGCAACACACCACCCGGCTTGATATCGCACAGCTTGAGCCCGAGCGCCTCACAGACGCGCAGCCCCGTTGCTGCGATCAGCCCGAACAGCATGACGTAGAGCTGACGCCTCAGGGGATTGGGTTTCTGACGCCTCAGACTGCCGGCCGCATCGAGGATGCGGGCAATTTCGTCCGGGGTGTATATATAGGGAACGGGGCGAGATTCCTGGTTCCGGGTAGCATTGGTGCGCGGGATTTCATGGTGGGGATCCTCGGCATGGAGGAAGCGCGCAAACAGGATGATCTCCGACATGCGCCGGGCGCGTGTGTTCGGCGTGCCTGCGACTGTCTCCAGCCATCGAAGAACCGTTGCTGCCCGGATATGGGTCTCGCCGCGATCGGCGGCAAAGTCCGAGTAGGCAAGAAGATGCCGCTCGGTCTTGACCAGCTTGTAGCCGAGCGTGCGGCGCAGGGCGATGTAGCGGTCGGTGGCGTCCCTCAACATGGCAGCCTCCCGCCCCAAGGCTGGGCGATCTCCGACAGCAGCTCGATATCGACCTTGGCATAGAGCGCCGTGACGGATGGCGAACGGTGCCGCAGTATCGTGCCGACACCGTCAAGGCTCGCACCATGACGCAGCATCGCGGTCGCAGCGGAGTGCCGAAGCATATGAGCGCCGCGATTCACGCTCTCGATCTTCGCCCGGTCGAGGGCGCGTCGCACCAGGCATTTCACCGCGATTCGCCCCACAGGTCTGATCGGCGCTATCTCGGTCAGGAACAGGCGCGTCGTCACAATTCGGGGCCGTTCCTGCTCGATATAGGCGAGAATGGCGTCGCCAATCTCCTGTGTGAGCGGCAGGTGTTCCTCGCGCCGGCTCTTGCCTGACAGCGTCAGCAGACCATTCTCCCAGTCGATGTCGCCGAAGGTGAGATTGGCGACCTCGCTTGCCCTCAATCCCAGGCGGGCAAGCAGGAGGATGATTGCGCGGTCACGTAATCGGCCTTTGCCCTCGCACGAGGCAAGCAGGCGGTCGATATCGGCTTGCCCGAGGAAGCGGGGCACCGTCGCCAACTGCCAGCTTGCGAAGGTCGGAACCGCATGCTCTCGTCCGATCGGACACTGCCCGATCGCCACGAGGTATTTTAGGTAGGCGCGCGTAGCAACGGTTATGCCCCGTGCGCGCCCGATCCCGTGTGGTTTGGCCCGCTTGAGCACGAAGTCGCGTATCGCTGTGGCCGTGTAGGCCGCCGGATCGGTTCCGAGTGCCTTCAGCAGATCGGTCAGGGTTTGCTGATAGGTGTCGAGCGTAGAATCCATGATGCCGCGTTGCTCTCGCATCCAGTGTCGGAAGGCGGCGAGTTCCGGCCAGGTTTCCTCGAGCGATGGTTCGTGCGCAGGCGGAAGAACGCCCTCATTTCGCAGATAGGTGATGAACAGCTTGGCGGCGCCCTGCGGTGCGCGAGCCTTCTTGCTACCCCGGAACACCGACGCCGAGGCGGCAAGGCCCGCGTCGAGCGTTTCGAGTTCGAAGCCCTTCGCGTGGACCCAATCGGCCCACAACGCGAGCAGGCGCACCACCTCGACGATCGTTGCGGGCGAGTAATTCCGCTCGTCGAGCCAGTCTTTGAAGCCCTCGGCATGCGGTTGCAGCCAATTGATCCGGACATCGACGCTTCGGCGATGTCTGCGTTTCCGTTTTGTCATCCTGTTTTCCTTCGAGTTGCTTGTTGACGCCGGAGGGTCCGGCGCATCGAACAAATCGAAGGCTGCGACACTATTCCATGCGATATGCAACTGCCGACCCGGATTGAACTCGGAGTACCCGGAAGGGTGCACCGGGAGCGGCCCATGTTGCCGTATCGCGGAATGGTGCCATGATCATCATGGTGGCGGGAGGGGTGCCCCACCGCCTGTGACGCCGGTCATGCCGATGGGGGGCCGACTGTCCGTGTCGTTCTCTGCCGACAATGCAGCAAAGCCCCCATGCGGCCTCTCATCCGGGCTGGTCTGGCGCCGGTCCGGCCTTGATCTGCAACGGCTCCGCCGACCTTCTTCCCCTGCGGCTCCGCCGCATTCCTCGCGAAGCAACAAGCTCGGCTGCCGCCGTCCTCCGCTCACGCTGCGGTCCTTTGGATGCAGCCGTCCGGCCCGTCGCCCCTCGACCGCCATCGAGACCGCATGGGGCGGCTTCGAACAACTCTCAGGAGATACGACAATGGCTCAGATCGGCACCTTCACTCGCGACGAAAACGGCGTCTACGCCGGCACGATCAAAACCCTCACCCTCAACGTCAAGGCCACCATCAAGCCCTGCGACCACGACAGCGACAAGGCCCCCGACCACCGGGTCACCGCAAACGGCGTCGAGTTCGGAGCCGGCTGGAGCAAAACCGCCAAGGAAACAGGCGCCGAATACCTCTCCCTCAAGCTCGACGATCCCTCCTTCACGGCGCCGGTCTACGCCTCCCTGGTGCAGGGCGACAAGGGCGAGCACAAGCTCATCTGGTCGCGATGACCGACAAGGGCGCTCCGCTCACGGCGGGGCGCCCGCCCACAAAGCCCGCGATTATGCGGAGCAAAATCCGCCAGAACAGCCGGAAAACCGGACCTCAAAACCCGGCACTCCGCATAATCCCGTTCTCAGCATAATCGGCCCGACCTGCATAGATCCTAAAATCCGGCGCGCCATCCGATGCCTTCCTGTCATTGGCCACGATGTTCGCCTTGACGTTGACGGTGAGGGTCCGGATCGTGCCGGTATAACCATCCTTGCCGGCGGTGAAACTTCCGATAGCCGCCATGTTCAGGTCTCCTTGGACTGCTGTGACGATGATTGCGGACGGGTTTCCGCGAGTTGCTTGCGCGCCCGCTTGAAGCCCGGATCGGCGTCCATGAAGGCGTTGAGCATGAAGGGTATCAACTCGGCCACGCTCTCCTTATGCCCGTAGATGCGCCGATAGATCTCCGCATAGTCATTGAGCGCGGCCTTCAGATCTGCATCGGCGGTGAAGGTGATCTTGACCGCCTCGCGGTCGGGCAGCCGGTCGAGCTTGAGGGTCATTGCGCCGCCTCCTGCTGGCCGTAGGGCCGCAGCACGATGTCCTTGTGCACGATGATGCGAAGCGGCCAGCCGGGCCGGATGGTGATCGTCGGCTGGACATTGAGATTGCGCTCGGTAAGCTTCTGGCCGGCCTGGTTGGCGCTGTCCTGCGCCGAACCACGCAACGCCTTGGCCAGATCGCTTTCGTCATCGCCAAAGGTCAGTTCGGTACCGACGCCGAGTAAGGTAGAAAGCGCAATCCCCTTCAGCAGCCGCCAGGTGTGGAAATCCACCCGGTCATCGAGCCCGGCATATCCGGCGGTATCGGTCGCCGGCAGATTGTCGATGACGATAGAGGACCCGTCCGGCATGATAATGCGCTGCCAGACGACGAGCGCGCGCTGCTGGCCGAAGGAGATCTGACTGTCATAAGCGCCGATGACACGCGCACCCTGCGGGATGAGCAGGAACCGCCCGGTCGGCGTGTCATAGACGTTCTCGGTGACCTGGGCGATGACGCGGCCGGGAAGGTCGGAGTTCAGGCCGGTGATCAAGCTCGCCGGGATGATGGTACCGGCCATGAGCAGATAGGGCGAGACCGGATCCTGCAGCGTATGCTTGCTGTAAATATCGTCATCGACATCGGCGTTGAGGAAGGCGAGCTTCCGATCCTGACCGTTCTGGTCCTGTTGCAAGCCGATGCCGAGCGGATCGCCCGCGGCGACGGTTCGCAGAATCCCATTGTCCGCCTGCGCAGTTGAGCGAGCTGGTGTTGCGCCTGTCTGCCGATCCCTTTCGACGAATTGCCCCGCGAGAGCAGTCCGGCCGGCGGTGCCGGAGGTGAGCTGGAAGAACACGCCGGATTCCCTGCCCTGCTGTGCGAGCCGCGCCTGACGGATGCGCTCGGCGCGGGCCGCATCGGCTTCCGGGTCTGGCCGGAACGGCAGGTCCGGCGAACCTTCGATACCGAGATCGCGCTCCGCCTTGACCACGCCGGGCCCGAGATCACCCGGCAAGGGCGGACCGAGTTCGATTGTCGGTTTGAGGTCGCTGTACCGGCTCGGCAGCTGGTCGAGGCCTTCGGGCGTCGGGTTGTTGCCGGTGCGATAAAGCTCCCTGCCCGTCTCGGTACGGTCGAACAGGTTCGGCGGATCGAGCGCGACGACGACCGCACCGAAGATCAGCATCAGCCCGGTGCCGGACAACAGGAACAGAACGCGCCGGTTGATGCGCCTGACCGGCCGCGGCTTGACCCGCAGGGCGAGGTCTTCCGGATCGAGCTTCGGCGCGGGGCTGTCCTTCTCCGTGTTCATCGATTGCCTCCCCGGTTGGAGGCAAGGATATCCCTCAGCGTGCGGCGGCCCGCCGGACGCCCGTCGGTGCGGGTGATGCGGACGATATGCTGCGGCTTAGCGCCGAGGCGAAGCTCGGCGGCGGCAAAGAGCCGGTCGACGATATAGTAGCTGCCATTGACCCGGTAGTTTACGAGCTGGTTCTCGCCATTCGGCCCGACGACGAAAAGGGGCGGCGCCTCACCCTGGTCGAGCCGGCCGGAAAACTGGATATAGACCTTGTGCGTGTCGTCGAAGACGCGGACCGGGCGCCAGGGCGGATTGTCGCCGCTGATCGCATAACGGAACTTCAGCTGATCGAGCCGCAAACCGCGATCGACGATCTGTTCCGCCTTTGCGGTCTCGTTGCGGCGCTGCAATGCCAGCAGTTCGTCGCGCGGATAGTGCCAGGAGACCGATGCCATGTAGGTCTCGGTATCGCTGGTCAGTTCCAGATGATAGGTGCGCCGGTCGGTGATGATGACGAGATTGGTCTTGAGGGCTTGCCTGATCGGCTTGACCAACACATGCGCCTGGGCGGCATCCCCGGAGCCGCTGACCGTATCGCCGATCACCCAGCGCACCGTGTCGCCTGCCGAGACCGCGACAATCCGTTCGCCGGCCTGAAGCGCGATGTCGCTGACCTGTTCGGGCGCGGTGTAGAGCTGATAGAGCGCGCCTTCGACAAAGGGGTAGATCTGGATCGCGTTCACGTATCCATCCTTCGTCGGCTCGACCTTGGCGGCCTCGTTGGCGGAAGCGATGCGCTCCTCCGGCGGACGATCATCCGCGACCGGCTTGCCGGCGGTGCCAGGGGCTTTCTTCAACTGGCCCGGCAGAGGTAGCGGTTTGGGCTTCTCGACAATGGTAACCGGGCCGGGCGGATCGATTGTGAGCGCGGCCGGCTCGAAGGATGCGGTGTCGAACTCGATCTCGGGCGGCAATTGCTTGTGGGCGCAGGCGCCAAGGCTCATGCAGGCGCAAAGGACGATCAGTCTTCTCATTTGTCTTCTCCGGGAGTGAGCTCGCGGCTCCAGTTGACGGCATGGACGTAGATGCCGAGCGGGTTTGTCCTGAGCGCCTCCTCGGTGCGGGGCGGCTTCAGAACGATCGTGAGGACGGCGCGGTGACGGGTGGTTGCGGCAAGCGAACCGTTCTCGAACTCCTCTTCGCGCCAGCGGATATCGAAACTGTCGGGCGAGGAGCGCACCACGCTGGTCACCTCGACGGTGACGGTCGTCTTGCCGACCCTGCCGAAGGGGTCGCTGTCGCGGGCGAATGCGTTCAGCGTGTTAGCCGCTTCGGACGTCGTGTAGTCATAGGCGGCGAGCCAGTTCTTGCGCACGACGATGGGGTCGATGGAAAGAGAGCGGACATTCTCGATGAAACGGGCGAGATGCCAGGCGATCTGGGCATCGGTCGGGGAATAGGCCTCGGTGGCAGGACCGACTTCGCGGACTTCTCCGAGGCGGTCGACCTCGACGACATAGGGCGTGACGGTGCTGCGTCCCGCCTGCCAGACGACGCCTGCGGAGAGCCCCAAGGCCAGCGTCAGACAGCCGAAGGCCATCAGCCGCCAGTTCTTGGCCTGGACCCGGGCAGAGCCGATACGCTCGTCCCAGACCTGGGCGGCCTTTTGATAGGGTGTCTCGGGTTCCGGCGTCTTGCCGTAGGATGTGGTCGCGCGCTTGAAGAACATGAAAACGTCTCTCAGTCGTTGGGATCGAGTTTGGGGTTGTCGCCGGAGACCGGCCGGTCGCCGTCGCGAAGCGTGTGGGCAGCGACAGCGACGCCTTCGCGCAGCCGCTGCTCGCGGCGCATGCGGCGCGCCCAGTCGGGCGCATCGGTGGCGGCAGGCGTAGCGGACACAGCCCCGCGCTCGCCGGAACCGCCGGTTGCCGCGGCGGCTGCCTGCTCGCCATCGGAATAGGCTTCGCGAAGTCCGCTGGTGGCCCGGGAGGCAAGGTTGCGGGCGCCCTGCCCGGCTGCCGAAGCACCGGCGCGCGCCACACCGGCCATGCCCGCTGCGACGCCAGCGGCGCCAGTCGCCTCCGATCCGGACCGGGCCATTTGGTAGGAGGCGGATGCCCCGCCCGCCATGGAAGCTGCAGCACGTGTCGCTGAGCCGGCGCCCGCGCCCAGTGCGCGTCCTGCACCGATCGCCGCGCCGCCCGCGGCAATGCCTCCGAGGGCAAGTCCGGCGGTCCCGCCGGCAACAGAGCCTGCCCCCAGTTGCGGCGCGCCGGAAACCAGACCCGCCGCGATGCCGGTCCCGAATATGCCGAGCATGAAGATCGCGAGTGCGCCGAGAACGGTCGAGGCGGCTTGCGCGAGCGTGATGTCGCCGCCGGAGAAGGACGATGCAAACTCGCCGAAGAGTGTCGAGCCGATGCCGACGATGATGGCGAGCACCATCAGCTTGATGCCGGCTGCAATGACATTGCCGAGGACGCGCTCGGCGAGGAAGGACGACTTGTTCCAGAGCGCAAACGGCACCAGCACGAAGCCGGCAAGCGTCGTGAGCTTGAACTCGAGGATGGTGATGAAGAGCTGGATCGCCAGGATGAAGAAGGCGATCAGCACGACGACCCAGGCGAGCATCAGGACGATAATGGTGACGAAGTTCTCGAAGAAGGCGATCGGGCCGATCAGCTGCGAGGCTTCTTCCAGCAGCGGCGCGGCGGCGTCATAGCCGGCCGCCGCGACGAAGCCCGGCCGCATCAGGTCGGAAGCACCGATCGGCGAACCGGTCGCCTGCAGCCCGAGGCCCGCGAAACTGTCGAAGATGATGGCGGAGAGGTTCGCAAAATTGTTCAGGATGAAGGCGAAGGCGCCGACATAGAGCACCTTCCTGATCAGGGACGGCAGCAGGGCGCGGTCCTCGGAAAACGCCCAGAACAGACCGGCCAGCGTGATGTCGATCCCGATCAGGATCGTCGTCAGGAAGGCGATGTCCGGCGCGAGCAGACCGAATCCGGAATCGATATAGGTGACGAATGTCTGCGTGAACCTGTCGATGACGCCGAGATCGTCCATCCAGTCTTCCTTTCGCTCGCGGCAGCGCCGACCCGGTCGGCGCGCCTCCGCGGGGGCGCCCTGACCGGGCGACGCGCAGTCGCGCTTGCCTCACTTCGTTCGGGGTTCTTGTTCAGCGACCCGAATAGGCGGAGCCGTCGCCCATGAAGCGCTTGAAGCGGGCCTGGCCGCGTTCATGCGCGGCGAGCGCGTCCGCCCGTTCCAGCGCATCGGCGCGTGCCGATGAGGCGAGCAGGCTCTGGAGCTGCATCGATTGCTTGGCGGCGAGCGCCGTCAGCTGATTGCCGGCCTGGACGGCCTGAAGATTGCCGGTCGCGCCCTGGCTCTCGCCGACCAGGCGGTCGAGCGTCGACGCATCGGTCCTGATCTCGCCGACCACCTCGGCCTGGACTTCCAGCGCATGGCGGAACCCGTCCCGCGCCAGGTTCCAGGATTCGCGCGCATCCTGCAGGATCTTCGAGGTCGAGACGCTGTCGGCATACTCATCGGGGAACAGACGGCGATAAGTGCTGTCGATCTCGGAGATGTCATAGGCAATGCCCTGCGCCTCACGGATCAGCTGGTCGACCCGGGTGAGCGAGCCCTGCAGTTCGCCCGCGATCGACGTCGGCAGATTAGCGAGGTTCTTCGCCTGGTTGATCAGCATCTGCGCTTCGTTGGCGAGCTGCTGGACCTGGTTGTTGATCTGCTCGAGCGAGCGCGCCGCCGTCAGCACGTTCTCGGCATGGTTGGTCGGATCGTAGACGATGTCGCCAAAACCGAAGAGAGCTTGGGCGCTTTGCACAGGCGCAATGACCAGGGCGGCGGCGGTCGCGACTGCAATGAGACTATGCTTCATGGGAGATCTCCTTGGAGGGCTGGTGGGAAACTGTTTGGCCTATCAGCTCGGCGGCCCAGTCGAGGCCGCGGGCAACAAGCCAGGAATGGGCGAACTCGTCCTCGCCATGGGCTGCAATCAGCTCGTCCATCAGGGCGTGATCTTCTCGCGAGGATGCGGAGACCAAGGCGAGCGTCACCGGCCCAGGATCGAGCTCGAACAGGCGGTTGCCCTGCCGCGACTGGTAGTAATAGTCGCGCTTGGGCGTCGCCCTTGCGATGATGCCGATCTGGCGGTCGTTGAGGCCGAAGGCTTCATAGATCGCCTTCGCCTGCGGTTCGACCGCCCGGTCGTTGGGCAGGAAAATGCGGCTCGGGCAACTCTCGATGATCGCCGGCGCGATCGATGAATTGGCGATATCCGACAGACCTTGGGTGGCGAAGATCACCGAGACGTTGCGCTTGCGGAGCGTCTTCAGCCATTCGCGGATACGGGCGGCAAAGGCCGGATTGTCGAGGAACAGCCAGGCCTCGTCGAGGATCAGCAGTGCGGGCCTGCCGTCGAACGTCTGCTCGAGCCGGTGGAAGAGATAGGTCAGCACCGGGAGGACCGCGCCTTCCTGATGCATCAGCTCTTCCATCTCGAAACATTGCACTTCGCCGAGCGACAGCCGGTCCTCGTCGGCATCGAGCAGACGGCCATAGGGGCCTTCGAGCGTATAGGGCTGCAGTGCCTGACGAAGGTCGTTGCGCTGTAAGAGCGTCGTGAAACCGGTGAGTGTGCGTTCGGGCTGCGGCGCGGCGGCGAGGTTCGACAGCGCCGACCAGACGGCGTCCTTGGTCTCCGGCGTGACGTCGACACCTTCATGGGTGAGCAATCCCAGTACCCATTCCTGGGCGAAGGTCCGTTCCGACGGCAGATCGATATTGGCCAATGGCTGGAAGGCGAGCGCGTTCTTTATGCCCTCCTGCGCGGCGCCGAGATCGAAATACCCCCCGCCCATGCTGAGCACGGCGGCGCGGGCCGAGCCGCCCTTGTCGAAGATATTCACCTGGG
>Ga0209692_10005090_pt1 | contig 11506 bp, 8 predicted proteins | sample tdDd472_FD_187129 | JGI IMG/M metagenome (GOLD analysis project Ga0209692, IMG submission 187129) | Marine sediment microbial communities from the Atlantic coast under amendment with organic carbon and nitrate - tdDd47.2 (SPAdes)... | ecosystem: Environmental > Aquatic > Marine > Coastal >...
TATTGGCAGCTCGGCCATGCATCTAACCTCTTTACGTCTAGTAGCTCAGGGGCAAAAAGGAACCTTGGGAGAAATGACAAACGATCCGGCCATACTGCAATGGATGATGCAATATGCCGACACGCTACGTAAAGCTGTCAAAGTACTCGGAATTGATATAGCAACGGATTACCACGATTACTTCACAGGTATCGCCGAAAAACTACAAAACCACGTAATGTCTATGGTTCACGACCCCCGTGAATTTGAGAACGTTATTAGCAGACCATTTACCGTTGCTACTAGCTTAGGGGGAGACACGGAAGCGTTCAAACCCGCCTTACAAGAAGGGTTAGACGCCGCCAACGACATCCTTGAGAGCCAAGAGCACCCCGCACTCTCGATAGAAATATAGATTTTTTGACATGTGTGCGCTGATAATCTTAATTCGCTATTATTTCAGTTCTTTAATATCCTTAAACTGCTCCAAACTCTCAGGATTAGCCAGCGCCTTAATCATGACGGGCGCAGCGGACGACATTTGTAGAGTACTTGGTGTAGTAAACATAGCTACCACTACTAAAACGCTGGGTCCATGCGTTCGCACTAGTGTCCTCCGAAGACGACCAGTAATGAGGGCCGCTTTCATCAAAATTACCAATTGCCGCCCTGTTATTATACACAGTATTAAGCTCATTCTTAGCCGGTAAATACCAATCGCTATGACCATGCAAAACCAGATCATTGCAGTATTGTGCTGCAGCATGAGGTTGCTGGCCGTCAGCGACTGAATTGGAGTCAATCGTCACCAAAGACGCCGTATTGGTCTGCCCGTCGGCCTGATCTATAACACTCGTCGTCGTATTAGAAGAAACTCCAGATCCATCATTCCATGTAAGAGTCGATCGGATACCATCACAAGATGAGCCGCCCCATGTTTGCCCTGCATCACAGCGCGTCACATACATTGGATTTGAACCAGACAGCCCCGCGTAAACGCTGCCATCTGCACAAACGCTACCTATTGGTGCACAAGCAGAAAGCCCGGTTGTAATAATCCAGTCACTGGATGTCGAGCCTGTATCAAGAGTAATGGTAAAGCTCGTATCCGTGCTTGCACTAGTGGTCGCGCGCAATTGGATATAATTTCCCTGAATATCGAGCGTATTGTTTGCCGCTGTCCAGGCTTGCAGTACAGAGGAACACCCTGAATCGCTACAGGTACGATATTCAGGTGAGCCATCTCCGCTCACTCCCACGCTCGTAGTACAACCAGCATCCATGCCCGTAACCGCCAGAATAGAAGAAGTAACAAGTGTTGACGTACCTTGCGCTGTAAGAGTAGGAAAAGCCAAAAATGCAGGGGCATTATCACAGGCGCTTGCCTGAATCCCTGCCCAGTCACTCCCATCGCATACTTCTATGGTTTTGCCTGTTGAGTTATACCGAATCGCACCTTCTGTACCCGCTGTACAAGACGTACTCATGCTTGCACCGACAACCAACCCTCCATTAAAGGTCACTGTTCCACTCGTATCGCTTTCGAAAACCTTAACCCAGACACCGCCCTGGCATACCATATAATATCCCACGCCCGATGTTTCCACACCCCCAGCTAACCGAGTAGCACCCGCCGTTGAGCATGCATCACCGGGCACAGCTTCCGCAAAAGCCGGCATTGCAAAAAACAATGTTATTAAGAAAAGAACTTCAGCTAAGCGCAGTAGTCTGTGTTTCTTTCTGAATGGTCTAAATAATATTTGTGCCTGCTTCATTGCGCCACCCTTGCTTTTATGCCTTACGTAGAACACAGCCCAACGTTATCTTATAACCATTTTTTGAGAAACATGTATGTAAAAAACTCTTACGAGTTATTCACATAAGAACTTGTAAATATACTTAAAATTTACAGCTATTTCAGTTCATTAATATCCTTAAACTGCTCCAAACTCTCAGGATTGGCCAGCGCCTCGACGTTCTTGATCGGACGTCCCATCACCACATCACGTACAGCAATCTCGGTGATTTTACCACTTTTGGTGCGCGGGATATCGGTTACAGCAACGATCTTCTTGGGCACGTGTCGTGCCGAAGCTCCTGAGCGAATTTGATCTTTGATCTTATGAATAAGTACATCATCCAGCGTCACATTCGGCGCCAATATCACAAACAAAACCACACGTACATCGCTCTTCCAGTCCTGCCCGATAACAACGCTATCGTGCACTTCTTCGATCTTATCAAGCTGACGGTATATCTCGGCTGTGCCGATACGTACACCCCCGGGATTAAGCGTCGCGTCGCTGCGGCCCAAGATAACAAAGCCGTTATTACGCGTCTTTTGCATCCAATCACCGTGCACCCAGATGTTATCAAGGCTATCAAAATACGCTGATTTATAGCGCGCGCCATCCGCGTCATCCCAGAAGCTCACCGGCATACACGGAAAAGCTTGCGTACAGACAAGCTCGCCCACCTCGCCCGGTGCAACTGGTTTAGCATCATCATCGTACACATCAATAGCCAGCCCCAGCCCGGCGCCTTGGATTTCTCCGCGATGCACGGGAGATATCGGATTACCCAGCACAAAACACGATACAATATCCGTACCTCCAGAAATCGAAGCCACATGTACGTCTTTTTTGATGCGCTCATAAATATAATCAAAGCCCTCATGGATAAGCGGCGATCCGGTTGACGTAATCAAGCGCAATGAGCTCAAATCATGCGTTTTAGCAGGGTTTATTTTATAAACTTTCATCGCCTCGATATATTTTGCCGAAGTCCCAAACAGGCTGCATTTATGCTTGGATGTGTAATCCCACAAGACATTACCATCAGGGTAAAATGGTGAACCATCATAAAGCACGAGCGTTGCTTGCGATGCCAGAGCGCTAATCAACCAATTCCACATCATCCAGCCACATGTGGTAAAATAAAATACTTTGTCTCCGGGTTTGATATCGCACTGAAATGCATGCTCTTTAAGATGCTGGAGCAACGTCCCGCCATGGCCATGTACGATGCATTTAGGAATTCCCGTCGTACCTGAAGAAAACATAATAAACAAAGGATGGTTAAAATCGACCTGTACGTATTTTGGCGACTTACTTCCATCGTACGGCGCTGTAAAATCATCAGCGCTTACGGCTTTGTCAGAGCATTCCTCGATGCTGATTGACGACCCAGCGAAAGGCACAACAACAATGCGCTCAAGACTATCGAGTTGCTCGGCTACTTGCTTGATCTTGGATAGAACATCAACCGTCTTACCGTTATAATAATACCCGTCTACTCCAATCAAAACCTTGGGCTTGATCTGCCCAAAGCGATCAAGTACGCCCTGTACGCCAAAATCAGGTGAAGCTGATGACCATATTGCCCCCAGCGAAATAGCCGCCAGCGCGGCGATGATTGTTTCCATCATATTAGGCATATAGCCAGCCACGCGGTCGCCTCGGGCGACGCCCATAGCCTTTAACGCTTGCTGCCACTGAGAAACCTTGGCAACCATTTCAGCGCGGCTTATCTGGCGCTCGCTGCCAGTTTCATCACGGAAAATCATCGCATCGGCGTTCATGTCCGCATTATTTTCGCACATTTTCTCTAGCAAGTTTTGCGCATAATTAAGCCGCCCTTCAGGATAAAACCGCGAGCCAAACATACGGCCATTATTATCATCAAAAATGCGAGAGCCTTTATCACCAATAACGCCGCAATAATCCCACACGCTATCCCAGAATTCTTCTTTACTATCGACAGACCACTGCCACAGCGATTGATAATCAGAAAAAGTTTTCCCCGTACGCGTTAAGAGATAGCTTTTATAATCATTCAATATACTACCATCAATTTTTTCTTCTGAAGGCGTCCAACAAACGCGATCTTCTGCGTTATCAATGCCATTGTCCATATCTGTATTAACCGCTGCCCGAGAAGAAGATGTGCTCATAAAACTACCCTTTTTTTCCTGTTATTGCGAGGCGCGCCCAAAGCAAATCGAGCGCGACGACAATTTGTTCGCCTTAAAAGCGAAGCGCCCTAGGGCACAAGCACAATGTGCAAGCGAATAGTGTAACGAAAAATCTAAAAAAGGCGAACAAAACATGTGTTGCAGTGCAAAGAAACCGCCATTATCAATGCAACTATAGAAAAACTTAAGGGGAATAAATATATATCTCCTATGTTCAAATCATAGCTTATGTACTTATAATTAGCTGTATTACTAGGAATTAAGAATATAATAAGACTGGTCAGAACAATATGAACGCGCAATATAAAAGCATCGCTCTTAGTCACACATTAAGAAGCTTACTGACCATCATGCTTTTATTTATAAGTACGCATGCGAGCGCCCAGCCAGCCACAAGCGATACGTATCAGCGCTTCACTAAAATAGAAATTATTCCTCAGCACGCAGACTTAAAAGCAGGCGATGAAATTACTTTAGCCGTGCAAATTGACCTATCAAATAACTGGCATGCATATTGGCGAAACCCCGGGGACTCTGGCCTGCCTGTATCGATTAAATGGGATCTGCCCGAAGGCTTTGAAGTTTCGGATATAAACTGGCCCACGCCAAATAAAATCTCTTACTACGATCTTGTTAATTATGGTTATTATAATCGAGTTACACTTCTACAAACCCTCAAAGTTCCAGCCGTCATTCCTCAAGGGAAAATATCCTTAAAAGCCAATTTGGCGTTACTGATTTGTAACGAGATATGCATCCCGGAAGATGATGAAATATCCATCTATTTGAATGATCCGAATAATCTTGATATCGACAATAGCCAGATAATTAACACCGCGCTCTCAAAACTCCCCCAAACTATCAAAGGCCAGTTTTCCTTCCGTAATGATAATGAGCTCCTAAGCCTGTCTCTTACACCTGAAGACCGCACGATTTTAAAGCATATCACTCAGGACAACACTGAGTTTTTCCCTTATGAACGAGGCACAATTAACCACGCAGCGCCAGCACAAATCGTATTGGATGATGGGAAGCTTACAATCGCTCATAAGCTAGGCGATGAGCCTATTGACCTAAAGAAAATACTTGAAGGCCTGCTCGTGATTAAAGGAGATACCGGACAAAACACAGGATATCTCATCAGAGCAAGCGCAAGCGACAAACCAATTATTATCAACACACCCGACCTACCTAAAGACAACAACCTAACCAACAACGAGACCAAAAGCCTGACATTAATAAGCGCTATTATTTTGGCCTTCCTTGGCGGCTTAGCCTTAAACCTTATGCCTTGCGTCTTTCCTGTTCTGTCTATCAAAGCGCTCAGCCTTGCCCAAATGAACGGCCAAAAAATACGAGAAGCTCGCTTACACGGCATAGCGTACACGCTTGGTGTAATTATCAGCTTTTTATTAATTGCCGGAGCGCTAATAGCCCTAAAACATGCAGGCGCGGCTATTGGCTGGGGCTTCCAGTTCCAAAACCCACTCATTGTTGCCATGCTGGCTTATCTGCTATTCCTCATCGGCCTCAGTCTTGCTGGATTATTTGAGATCGGCGCTGGCCTCACTAGTATCGGCGGCAAACTTACTGGAAGCCATTTTTATAACGGCAGCTTCTTTACCGGTGTACTTGCTTCTATTGTTGCCACGCCGTGTACGGCTCCGTTCATGGGAGCGGCTATGGGCTTCGCTCTCACACAAACAGCTTTCGTTTCCTTAACCATATTTGCTGTTTTAGGACTAGGGCTAGCTATGCCGTACTTATTACTATCCTTCATCCCTGCGGCAAGGGTGTTCCTGCCAAAGCCTGGCGCATGGATGGAAACCTTCAAACAATTCTTGGCCTTCCCGATGTTCGCCTCAGCCCTATGGCTAATTCACGTTATAAGCATACTAACTGGAACAACCGGAATATTCTTAAGCCTATTTGGCTTGCTACTAATCGCCTTTGCTGTATGGCTTGCGAGAATAACCAAATCAAAAACCTCGGAATTTGGCGATATTGTTGCCAAAACTACCATGATAGCCGCCATTATCGGCGTAATTTATACGCTCGGTGCAATGCATAGTTTACGTACACCGGCAACAAGTACAATAACCTCAGATCAAGAAACCATCCCCTATACCAAAGCCGCTTTATCGAAAGCTTTAAACGGCGATGATCCCGTCTTTGTTGAAATGACCGCGGCGTGGTGCATTACCTGCAAAGTCAATAATGCCATCGCAATCAGTACTCAAGCCACGCGTGATTTATTCAGACACAAAAACGTACAGCACATAGTTGGCGACTGGACTAGCCAAGACACTGAAATCACAGAATATCTGGATGCGTTCGAGCATAACGGTGTACCCTTATATGTATATTACGGCAAGCGCGACACGACCACCAAGATACGCCCACAAGCCATTATCCTACCGCAAATAATGACCGCTGCAGGCTTGCGCAGAGCCTTGGAAAGCTTCTGAACAAACAGAATTTTAATTTAGTAAAACACGAAGAGTGCCACGTACAATAGTACGTCACCGATAAGTAACGATGCTAAACAGTAATTATGGCAGTTCAAATATGAAAAAGAACTTGTCAGAATCATACCCTTTCGCATATCATAGATTTCAGATAATCATCTGATTCTCTCATCTCCGCAAACGTCATATTCTTGATTAAGCATCTTTTCCATTTTCTCTCGTGTATTTGTACTTGAACCATGCCCTTAAAATCTAAAGCAAAAATTGACAAATCCCTCTCCTCCAACGCCGCGCGCGACATCCAGGAAGCTGCGCGCTGCGCGATTAGCGAAGAAGGGTATATTATCTATGCCAATGACCGATTTTGCGAGCTGACCGGCATACGAACCGATACCCGCCACCATATATTGGAAATTCTCCAATTTTCCGATGAGCTGAACGAGCTTCTGGATGAAAGCGGCGACTTAACCCTTATCCCAACGGGCAGCCAAGACGTACACATTGCCGATAATGGTATTCTAACTGAGTTTCATTTCGATTGGTTATCGATGCCTGACAACCGGCTTTACTTGATTATCTCGGCAATAGATCACAGCGCATTAGAAACCAATTCTTCCGACGATATTAACGCTTTGATGGCAAAAATACAAAATTCATCTGCGCGCATCCACGCCCTATCACCGGGCATTGAAACATTAGCGGGCAAACCAAACAAAACGACCAATTCTTCTATTAATGACAATGATTACAAAGTCTTCATGTCAATGAGCAAAGATCTTAAAATCATAACAGATCCGCAAGGCAACATTTTGCATGCGAATAACTCATTCACTGCATTATCTGGCGCGCAAAATCTGAAAGAATTAATCGGCACGTCCTTTTATGATTTCTTCAATCCCGACGAGCAAAACGATATCCAGTACATGCTGGGGGATATTTTGCAAGATAGCGCGGCTGAGTACACCCCTGTTTCCTCATATGAAAGCCATATTTTCACAGCACAAAACGGGGTTCTTTCGGTAGAATGGAGTTGCACTGCGCATGCTGGTAAAATCTTTGTCAGCGGTCGGGATATCACCGATATCAAGGAAAAACAGCACCATTTAGAACGCCGGGAACGCCAACTTTCAGAGGCCGAAGCCATAGGACGTATGGGACATTGGCACTGGTTGATTGGCGAAGATGATATCTCGTTTTCCGAAGAAATCTTCCGCATTTTCGGCGTTGATGCCGACCAATTCACTCCATCCATTAACACGCTTGGCGACCTCGTACACAAGCGCGATTTAGGCCGCGTCATACAGATTTTCCAACGCGCCATTATCGAGGAAAAGAGCTATAGCATGGAGTTTCGGGTTGTACGTCCCGGCGGAGACATACGCTATGTCATGTGCGAAGGACGCTGCGAAAAAGACCAAACCGGGGAAGTTATCGCTCTGTACGGCATTATGCAGGATATGACCGAACGTATGCTTTATGAGCAAGAACTACGCCGCGCCAAAGAAGCCTCGGAACAAGCCTACGCTGCCAAATCACGCTTTCTTGCCAATATGAGTCATGAATTGCGTACGCCTCTTAATGCAGTTATCGGCTTCTCTGAAATGATTGAAGCACAGATGCTAGGCCCCATATTCAATGAAAAGTACATCGAATACGCTTCCAGCATCAAAAAAAGCGGGCACCATTTACTTGATTTGATCAGCGACATCCTTGATATGTCTAAAATCGAGGCAGGAAAACACGTCCTTGATCTGGAAGAGCTACAAATCAAAAACGTTGTTGACCGCGCTATGGAGATGGTTACAGGACGCGCTAAAGACGATAACGTACGTCTACGCATGCCAATATTTGAGCATGATGATCTGCTCATCGTTGGAGATCGCCGCGCACTAACGCAGGTTTTTCTCAATCTACTGTCTAACGCCATTAAATTTACCAAAAATGATGGCTCGGTGTGGATGGAATGCTATGAGCACGAAGAATTTGTTTGTTTCAAAGTCTGTGATACCGGTGTTGGCATTCCGCCTAATAAACTAGCCTCTGTTTTGCGTCCATTCGAGCAGGCCTCAAGCGAGTACACCAGAGATTATGAGGGCACCGGACTAGGGCTATCCATCACAAAAGAATTGGTAGAAATGCATGGCGGTTTGCTAAGTATAGAATCCACTGTTAACATTGGCACCACCGTGAGCGTACGCCTACCCTACAAAGCCAAAACCCAGCAAGCAGCATAAAAGCGTACGAAAACATAAGGTACTGTAATAATTGAATTGTTGCAAAAATAATTATGCTTATAGTTACAAAGTAGAACTATCTTTTATTGGTTAATTACTCCCGATATCTCAGCCACTTTGTAGCAATAAGATACTACATACAGTAAGGAGCCGCACTATGAATAACCACATACGTATCACCACTTTAGGCGTTTTATCTGCCTGTTTACTTTTAGCCACAGGTACAAGCTTTGCACAAATAGGCGCGTCTCAAAAATCCCAAAAAAGCTCTTCCCCCCACAGCGTTTTAAGGACTTACTTACAAGCTCTTGAAAGTCAAAACACCAACCCGAACCTGCCTATATATACGAAAGCTACGCGCGAATGGAAAAAGACATGGAAAGTGACACCTACACAGATGGCTAATGAAGCAAGGGATATTAAGCGCTGCGGCAAGGGACAGCTAAAGACTCTCTCTAAACGTGCTGTAATACGCTATAACCCTGCGAACCGCGAATGCAGCCCGTTCTATTTTAGAAAAGAAGATGGCATGTGGCGTCTGGATTTTTTAACCATGATGAAAACAATCCGCTTTAATCAGCGCAATCAATGGCATTTTTCCTCTATGCAACACCCATTCACATTTGCATTTAAAGACTGGAAATTTGACGAAAACGGCTATCCACACAAGTAATGCCCCCATTAACATATTGTTTATAAACAAAAACATCCCTAATTAAAGCAAACAGCGTTTTATTTCGGCTAGGAACGAGAAGTGCAGCGTATTGATAATACGTAAACGACGAAGTAACGCCGCCCGAAATGAAACAATGGAATCTTTAAACCACGTTTTTCTTTGCTTCTTCCTGCTGCCGTTCATATTCTATTTCCGTATTCAGACACCCTTGCAGGCCTTGTTTATAGTCGGAATATTTAAGCGTAATGCCAAGATCTTCCTTAATCTTGTTGTTATGAATTCGCTTGTTCTCAGCATAAAAACTCATCGTCATAGGTACTAGATCGACCTCATCAAAAGACAAAAGCGGCGGAGAGGCAATCCCCAAAAGCTTACAAGCATGATCGATCACCTCATGGCTAGGGGCTGGGTAATCATCACAAACATTGTAAATCTCACCGGGCTTGGGGTTATTCATAGAGGCGATAAGAACCTGCACGATATCTTCAACGTGAATACGACTGAAAGCATGGCCCGGCTTGTCAATACGCCGGGCAATACCCGCACGTACAGAGTCCAGAGCGCTACGCCCGGGGCCATAAATCCCTGCCAAACGGAAAATATGCACAGGCATACCGTAATGCTCATGCATAGAAAGCCATTGTTCTTCCGCACGGTAACGCCGCGATCCGCGTTTAGTTGTCGGGTGAGGTTCTGATGTTTCATCCACCCAACCTCCATTACGATCCCCGTACGCACCTGTAGTCGAAAGATACCCAATCCACTCCAGCTTCGGCAGATCCATCAAATCCCGAGCATGCATCAAAAATGATGTATCTCCCTCGTCCGAGGGCGGAGTAGAGATAAGAACATGCGTAACATCCCTAAGCATGTATAGAGGATCTGGAATAGGCGTGTTAAAATCAAATATATAAGTTTTAATCCCGCGCTCAGTTAGCTCGCGCTTTTTCTCAGCATCGCGCGTTGTCCCTGCCAACGCCCAAGACGTAGGCAAACCCTGCGATACCCCGGTATTCATAAGCTTAAACCCTAGATAATCACACGTATAACCATAGCCAAAACAAAAAAGCTTTTTTGTCACCCTAACTTCCTTTTATTATTTTTTTAGATATCTTATCCTGTTTTCATAAAACCATCAACAACAGGATCAAAATCCGGGACGCGTTCTTCAACCAAATCAGCAAACCCGGAACGAGACATCATTTTTTCATACCACTTTCCAGCTGCTCCGTGTTCTTCCCAAGGAACATCACCAACATAATCAACCGCCGAGAGATGAGCCGCTGCCGCCAAATCTGCTAACGAGAATACATCTCCCGCAAGCCATTCACGGCGTTCCGTCAAAAATCCAATATAATCAAGGTGATAATGAATATTCGCCCGACCTGCGCGTACAGTAGGCCCGTGCGGTTCACCTAGATTGAGAATTGACTTCATCAGCTTTTCATTAACCAGATTTTCCGTTACTTCTCGGTTAAACTTATTGTCAAACCAGTTAACCAGACGCCTCGTTTCTGCGCGTTGCACTGGATCACGGCCAAGTAAATTCACCTCGGGATAAACTTCTTCGAGATATTCGCATATCACTTCAGAATTTGAGAGCGTTGTACCGTCCTGCTCAATAAGCACCGGAAGATCACCTGCCGGATTCATAGCCAAGAACTCTGTACGCCGCTCCCAGATTTTTTCAATGCGCAGCTCAAAATCGAGTCCTTTCTCCAACAGTGCCATTCGCACTTTGCGAGAAAAAGGATTTAGCCAAAAATGATATAAGATTCGCATCCCCACAGTTTAACTCACACGGAAAAATATTCAATCAGGAAAAATATAATTTATGGATAATGGAAAGATCTAACCTAAAAAGGGAAGTCACTAGCTGGATAAACCAACTATCTACTGAGAACAAAGCGATTATTTTATCAGACAGAGAAAATGAGATCATTCTTGGAGATATAGCATCAGAATCAGGTCTTGACGGAAAAGATATTGTTAACCGATGGCAAACAGAAATTACTAAATGGGAAATTGAACAAAAAGCAAAGACGCACGGCATCTAATTTTAAAAAATTTAGCTAATGGAAATGCACGTACGCGTTTCCTATAGCGACATTTAGTCGCCATTTGGCATATGTGCTTGGAGCACAATGAACACTCCTACCTTGTCGCTAAGAGCATC
>Ga0209692_10005092_pt1 | contig 11503 bp, 12 predicted proteins | sample tdDd472_FD_187129 | JGI IMG/M metagenome (GOLD analysis project Ga0209692, IMG submission 187129) | Marine sediment microbial communities from the Atlantic coast under amendment with organic carbon and nitrate - tdDd47.2 (SPAdes)... | ecosystem: Environmental > Aquatic > Marine > Coastal >...
AGTTTTTCCAAATAGCTGCAGGTGATCATCAATGAACGACTACAACAGGAGATGGAATAGTTGCTCATAAACAATGCACCTCGATCACAATCTGCCCAGCTTTTACGCATTCCCGGAATCAGGACAACTGGCGGCATACAACTCCTGCCATAAATCGGGGAAAGATGTCCCGGGGCAGAAAGCGATTCGATCCGGATCTGCTGCTTGGTAACGGCGTGCAAAAACCTTGAACATCTGCCACTCTTCTTCGAAATTCGGGGTAAATATCCCCTGTCCCAAAGCCTGATCAATCTGATCGTGCGTCCAGAAGCGCACCTCGGAGATTTCGCTGCGCTCGTAGACGATATCATTATCGGTGATTGCGAGATACGTCTGGACGTTCTCTGACTCGACCTGGTTTCTGATTGCTGACCGGTACAGGTATGTCAACGGCAGTCCGGTCAGTCCCAGCTCTTCTGCCATTTCACGATATGCTGCCGCGAGATACGATTCGCCAAGACCGAGGTGGCCGCCAACACTGGTATCCCATTTGCCCGGTTGAATATATTTGCCAGGAGCTCGTTTCTGCAGCAACAAAGCCCCTGAGCTATTGAACACCAGCACGTGCACAGCACGATGGATCAGGGCCGGATCGCCATGGCAAACACTGCGCAAGGCCTGGCCGACAACCACGTCCTCGTCATTTACAAGATCAAAAAGCTCGTCTGAATCAGTCATTGAATTTCGAAAGCCGGATGTCAAAACCGGGATTGGATTTGCCGTCATCAAACACCCGACCTGCTCCTACCTTTATCAGCCTCTATCAAAAAACGGATTTTTACCTTTGGCCGCCAGTGGTATGCCGTAGGCAATCTTCACATCCCCACCAAGGATGCCGAGTTCAATCGCCGCCTTGCCGGCGGTATACATGATACGGTTATCGATTCTCAGGTCTGCGGCAAGAGCGACCGCTGAGCCAACCGCAATACCGAGATCACCCGCATTGAATGAACAGGTACCGCCCGCATCAAGCATGGCATCACAATCAACAAAGCCGCAAAAGCCACAAGCAGGGATCTGCAACGGCTCCTTGCGAGTACCGATCAGGATAACAACCGGTGCATGGTCAATATTGTCTGCATCGCGAAGAAAGAAATTGACCCCATCGCGTTGGCCGATCTGCCTCATCTGCTGTTGAAGGCGCTCTTTGTCTGCTTCAGTCACAACGGCTGTTACAAGGAGGTCCTTGCCCTTACCCTTGGGTGCCGTGCGCGCAGCCACACAGAGGCTCTCGGCAGCGTTCATCAACCCGGCGTTTTCGGCAAGTTCATTCATAATCAGCATCTGGTTCTCCATTATTAGTCAATTTTAGATTCGAAATCAGTGTGCGAGCAATTTAAAAAACTATACAGGAACGACGAACCGAATTTAAACATCATTCAAACAGGAAGATTGCCTATTCACGATACAAAAAAAGTTCCTGACCTGACGTTTACCGGGTTTGGGGCCTTCTCGTAAAAAAGGTTCAAAACATATGATAGCCTCTCATCCAGGCATGACAATGTTTGCGCCGCTATGTGATCGGGGACCCTGCCAAAATAAGCTTCTGCGATGCTCCCGGCGATGCAGGCCTGAGTGTCGCTATCCCCACCCAGAGAGACCGCATTACGGACAGCATCTTCAAAGTCCTTTGCTTCCAGGAAAGCAATGATCGCCTGCGGGACCGAGCCCTGGCAAGATACATCAAAGTTATAATCCGGCCGTATTTCGTCAATCGTTGCGGACAAGTCATAGTTGAATGAGTCCTCTATGTAATCACGGATTATACTCTTGCTGGCTCCCTCTCGAGCCATGAAAATAGCCACGGCAACAGCCTGGGCGCCAAGCAGACCCTCGCGGTGATTATGAGTCACCTCGGCGCTTTTTTGCGACTCTGAAAGGACATCATCAAGAGTGTCATAAAGCCAGGCAACCGGGCTGACACGCATTGCTGACCCGTTACCGTAACTACCATAAGGAGCAGCTGTTGTCGACCGCGCCCAATGCCGGAAACGACCGCCATAACCAACGTTCGGATAATGATGGAAATATTCTCGCAGTTTTTCCTGATAAGGGACATTATTCAGAAGGCTGTCTGCGAGGGCAACCGTATGGACTGTGTCATCGGTAAAAACACTCTGCCGATTGAACAGCTCGAAGTCCTTGCTTTTAATCCCGGCATGTTCAAAGCGTGAACCGATTACATCTCCGGAAATTGCTCCGAGCATTGGTTTCCTCCCAACCCATAGTTCATATCCCGCCTGCAAAGTATACTGAGACAGCTCCACTTATCAAGCAGATGGGATAATCCCTGGAGCAGCTTCGCTACTGTGCAGACATGGACTAAATTAATACAGATAGGCGTTGAGGCGGGGGGACAGGGACTGCAGCTTAACCTGACGCGCGTCTTTCGGCAGCGACCCGAGTTTTCTAATTTCTGCATAAAAGGCCGGCAGATCGTATTCGACACTCCGCATCAGGGTTTGAAATGCCGAAACCAGGTCGTGATAGACCGCAGCTGATGACAGGCGTGCGTTGTTGAGGCCTTGTTCCATCCACCAGTCGTAACCTGCATAACCACCCCACTCTTCCTTGAGACGGGCATAGCGTTCATAGGCACGGGAAATAATCTGATTTTTTGCCAGCCGTTTTTCTTCAATCCCCAAATCTGAAGTATAAACGGTCTGCAATTCCGTACGTATACCACTCAGATAATCCTGAAAATCGGCAGACAGTTTCTCACGTTGCAGGCACTCCTGCCATAGCTCATGCGATTCCTGACTGAGAAACCAGCGACGCAAACCTTCAATTTCCACTGTTTTGGCAAAAGACTCGTTGAATGTCGTAGCATCCGGCACAAAAACAACCTGATGCGCCAACTCATGGAACAGCAGCGCAGCCAGGTGTATTTCATCATTTTGCAGGAAAGTATTCAGGACAGGGTCATCAAACCAGTTGAGGGTCGAGTAAGCCTCTACCCCGTAAACATCGACGTCAAAACCCCTCGCAGAGAGTTCTTCGGCCATGCCACGTGCCGAGTTCTCATCAAAATAGCCACGATACGTGACACAACCGACGACGGGAAAACACCATTGATTCAGCTCGAGAGAAAATTCGGGGGCAGCGGTCAGGTTCCACACAGCATATGGCCGTTCCAGGTCTGCATACTCATGGTAGCTGCCATTATCCGGCAAATGCAGTGAATCAACAGCAAACCTCCTCAGCCTGACAACCGTTTCCAGCTGGCTGAGGATAATATCCGGTTCATCTTTACTGGCCAGGATTTCATCTATGGGCTGTGTGCGAGACATCAGTCCCATGTGACCCTTGAAACTCTGGAGCAGATAGTCACTCTCGCCACACGCATTCAGTAAAACGAGGCAGACAGCCAACAAAAGGAGCAATGTCACACGGCTTACAATCTGCATAAACACCTGACTGTTGAGTAACAGCTGTAATCAGACGTCCGGAGCCCGCTAATACTAGGGTCCGAGTCCTCGTTCAAAAGCAATCAGTCTGGCTTTGGTCTCCTTGCCAGCTCCGCCTGAATACTGCCCCAGGTGACCATCAGCATTGATAACGCGGTGGCAAGGCACAATCAGCGGAAAAGGATTTGTCGACATGACCCGTCCGACAGCCCGTGCTGCGCCTGCCGAACCTGCCGACCGGGCCAGGTCACGATAAGAAATCACCGAACCATATGGCACATCCCGTAACGCATTATGAACTTTGCGGGCAAACCCGGACAAACCAGCATCGTCAAGCCTAACGTCAAACGTCTTTCTGTCACCCCGAAAATATTCCTTCAACTGGCTAAAGACCTCATCGAGCAGCGGCTGTGAACCTCGCCCGGCATCCGGGCAATGCGTGCACACCTCCAACAAGGCTTCATCAAGCGAAGAAGTGAAGCAGACTCTGCTTAAGAGTTCTCCACTTGCAACCAGAGCAACTGTGCCGTACTCAAAGGATAACATATCCCACTGTTTCACTGACATAGCTCAACCTTTCCGGGGCAACGACAAACGTCCGGCAATCATCGACCAGACCTGTTTGACCTCCCTGACCCCGAACACCCACAGAGCTGCGACATAGACCAGTGATCCGCATAAAACCGCGGCACAAAGAAGAACGAAACGCATCAGGAACGGTCCCGCGGTCAACCAGTCTGCCTGGCCAAGGATCAGAGCCACCACAATAGCCATAAAACAGAGTCCGGGGATAGCTCTCAAAGTGGTAATAAAAACTCCAGCAACATCGAGTTTACCGAGTTTTTTGGCAAGTAGCACGATGAGAACCAGGGCGTTGAAGACCGAGGCAATCGTCAGGGCCAGAGCCAGTCCGGCATGACCCATAAACTGCATCAATAGCAAGCCGGAGACAAGATTGACCAGCAGCGTCCAGAAAGAGATTATCACCGGCGTGCGGGTATCTTTCATAGCATAAAAACACGGCACAGCAACGCGACTGAGCCCCACGAACAGGAGCCCCGGAGCGTACCAGGCCAGAGCTATAGCCGACTGTGAGACGTCGAACGCGGAAAAGTTCCCACGCATAAAGAACAGGCTGTAGACTGCCTGGTTGCACAGGACCAGACCAACAGCGGCCGGAATAGTAACCAGCATGATCAGAATCAGCGCGAAATGCAACGACTCGCGGAAGCCATCCAGATCATCAGACGCAGCCTGCCTGCTCATGGTCGGCAAAATCGCCTGGGCCAGCGAGACAACAAAAACGCCCTGGGGAAACTCAAACAGCCTCTGTCCATAGTAGAGCCAGGACACACTGCCTTCTTCCAGGAAAGATGCCATTAAGCGTGTGACGACGACATTGATCTGATAGATGGCCACACCGAGAATCCCGGGCAGCATCAACTTCATAACACGAACAACCGCACTGTGACGAAAGTTGAAATCCAGCCTCAGATCGTACCCATGACGGTACAATACCGGGATCTGCATGGCAAACTGGAGGACACCGCCAAGAAGAACGCCATATGCGAGTGCCGTCACTGGTTCATCCAGCCTCGGCGCAAGAACCAGGGCAGAGCCGATCATCGACAGATTCAAAAGCACCGGAGAAAGAGCCGGCAAAAGAAAATGTCCGGACACATTCAGCACACCGGCAAAAAGTGCAACCAGGCTGACGAAGAAGATATAAGGGAACATCAACCTGTTAAGCAGATCGGTCAGAGCAAGCTTCCCGGCCGTTCCAGAGAAACCATAGCCGATCAGCTTGACCAACCAGGGTGACGAGAAAATACCAAGCATCGTGACACAAGCCAGAACCAGCAGAAGGAGCGTCCAGCAGATACGCACAACCCGGCGTGCCTCATCGGTTCCTTCATGGTGAAGCACGTCGGTAAAGGTCGGCACAAACGCCGCCGTCAGAGAACCTTCAGCGAAGAATCTGCGCAACAGGTTCGGAATGGTGAATGCAACAAAAAATGCATCTGTGACCATTCCCGCACCGAATATCGCGGCAACAACCATGTCACGGACCAGGCCGGCAATCCTGCTGACCATGGTAGCCAGGGTCAAAATACCTGTTGCCCTGGAGATATGCTTTTTCTCTTCGTTTGCTACGGACACGGCATCAACCACCAAAACAACGCATTATTTTCCATTAATCCCATATTTGATATTCATAACATACTTAAATTAAACACTATTTTTTTATATATTGGAATCTTTTTATCTTGACTGTTGCTCCTGCCAATGTTATAAAACTGACGCTTTATAAAATAAATGATATCGAGAACATGCCGGAGGAATAAAAGTGGCAAATCACAAATCAGCAGAGAAAAGACATCGTCAAAGCAAGATTCGCAACGCCCGTAACACTCATATCCGTTCCACCATGCGCAGTTACGTTAAAAAAGTTCGCATGGCCATTGCCGAGGGTGATCTTGACACGGCAAAAACCCTGCTTGAAAAAGCTGTCCCCTACATTGACAAAGCGGCGACAAAGGGTGTCATTCACAAAGCGACGGCGAGCCGCAAGATCAGCCGTCTGACCAAACTGTTCAGCGGGACAGAATCAGCAGACTGACTCTCTCTCACTATTTTACGCAGCACGGGGAGCGCTCTTGAAGGGCGTCTCCCCTTTTATTTGCGACTCATATCGGCAATCTCGAGAAGCAGTTGCTCCAACTGCATCCTTGGCTCTCCACCGCTCGATTTCAGCGCCAGGTCCGTTTCCAGGAGACGATTAAACACTTGCCGGTACTGTCGATGGTCAAACCTTGTCGCCTGCGTCATCAAGCCTTTCAGAAAGTACGGGCTGGCTCCAACCCTGCGCGGTAATTCGCTCTGCGGTACCTTCTGTGACACCAATTCACTGATTTTCCACATTTGTCTGAAATGACGGGTCATCATCGCGAGGATCATCAATGGAGCCTGCCCTTCAGCCAACAGGCGATCGAGTAAGGTCAGAGCCGTTGAGCGGTCGCCCTGGCCCATCGCATCGGTCAGATCGAAAATGCTCTCTATACGCGTGTCCGAGACAATGGCTGCAACATCGGCTTCATCGGCAAGGTCGCGTTCACCGAGATAGCCAAGCAGTTTCTCCATTTCTCCCTGGACCTCGGCCAGGTTTGTGCCAACCCTTTTACAGAACAGCTTCAACGCACCCGCCGTCAAGGTCAGATTGCTGGACTTGGCCAGGTCACGCACAAAAGAAGGCAGCTGGTTCTCATAAATCTTCTTGAACTCGATCGACAGACCATTCTTTTTAAATAATTGGAAAATCTTACGCCGGGCGTCTATCTTTTCCGCGGTTAACAGCAGAACGGTTTCCGGAACAGGATCCTCAACATAATCCAGTAGACCTTCCAGTTGTTCCGCCTTTGACTCGTGAATATTTTTGATCATCACGAGACGACGCTCGGCAAACACGGGAAAGGTCTTGGCCTGCTCTACAACATCATTGGGGACAAAATCCTTACCGTAGAACTGGGTCAGGTTGAAATCCCTGTCCTCTGGAGCAACGAGAGCATCCCGGACGGCCAGCATACCCTTCTCGACAAAAAAAGACTCCTGGCCATAAAGCAAAATCAGGCCGGGGACAGTTCCGGCCTGAAGGATATTTTGCAGTTCTTTTAGTGACATTGTCAGCTGAATTTCAGAAGTTATTCAAAAGTTGCGCGCGGATATCCTCGGCAAGGCGTCTGGCAACCTGTCTCGCTGTCAGACGCTCCCCTTCCAGCTGCAGGTTCTTGTCAACCGCAGCACTATAATCTTCACTGCGACGCATTTTTTCCTGCCACAGGACCTGATCCTTACGACTATCGAGCAACCGAACAGTTATACCCATGGTTGCACGGTAATCAGTAATCGTGTCCGTCGAACTGTAGGAGATCGCTTTACTGGTAAAACTATCAACCGTACCACGAATCAGCCTCTCCGCAGCATCGACATCTTCAGTCAGTTCAAAAAGCCTTGACCTGGAGAGTTCTTCTACCAGAGCATCAGTCATGTAATTATCCAGGTACGGCTCCGCCGTGGTATTTTCAAACAGCTGGATATACACCACTCTCGCATCGCCACCTACCCAGGGGTCAGACGCTCCGGGCACATGATATCCGCATCCGGATACAAACAGGGCCAACAGAATCAGCAGTATACGCATTTTACTCACCCTATGACCACATTGACCAACCGGCCAGGAACGACAATGACTTTGCGAACGTTCTTTCCCTCGGTAAAACGGGCGACATTTGCATCTGCCAGGGCTGCGGCTTCGACCGCACTCTTGTCTGCATCTGCAGGCACGATCACCTTGCCACGTACTTTGCCATTAACCTGCACAACAATCAACAGGGTCTCTGCGGCCAGAGCATTTTCATCCCAGACCAGCCAGTGACTTGTTTCGAGGGAATCATCATAACCCAGGTTCTGCCACAGCTCTTCTGCTATATGCGGAACGAATGGCGAAAGGAGACGAACGACTGACTCGACCGCCTCACGCATGACTTCCGGTGCGGATGGCTTGTCGGGGAACGCCGAAATACTGTTAACCAGTTCCATGACCGCGGCAATCGCCGTGTTGAAATGAAAGCTGCCGTCGATATCTTCCGTAACCTTCTTGATCGTGCGATGCACCTGGCGACGGAGGTCACGGGCTGCTGGTTGCAGCTGTTCAACGTTTACCTGATCGGCGTCTTTAATAATTGACAGGTTCTCGTAGACCAGACGCCAAACCCGGTTGAGAAAGCGGAAGCAACCTTCCACGCCCTGTTCATTCCATTCAAGGTCTTTTTCCGGAGGTGAAGCAAACAGGGTAAAGAGACGCGCCGTGTCAGCACCAAAGCGGTTGATCAGGCCATCCGGATCAATAACATTCTTCTTCGACTTACTCATCTTCTCGTTACGACCGGAAACAACAGTATTCTGGCAACGGCTACAGAGGCCGTTATCAATCTCTTCCGGGTAAAGCCAGCCATGTTCCGGGCAGGACTTGGTCTCCATGCAGACCATTCCCTGGGTCAACAAGTTCTCAAAGGGTTCATCGAGAGACACCATACCCAGATCACGCATGATTTTCGTCCAGAACCTGGCGTAAAGCAGATGCATGACAGCATGCTCGACACCACCGATATACTGATCAACAGGCAGCCAGTATTTAACAGCTTCGCGGTCAACAGGTGCCAGGTTATATTTCGGGCTGGCATAACGCATGAAATACCAGGAGCTTTCGACGAAAGTGTCAAAGGTATCGGTCTCGCGTCGTGCAGCCTTACCGCATTTCGGGCAGAGGGTATTGACAAAGGACTCGAGCCCGGTCAGAGGGCTCCCCCCTTCGCCGTTGAATTCGATGTCAGTAGGCAGTTCAACCGGCAGGTCCTGCTCGGGTACTGGAACTGCGCCACAATCATCACAGTAGATCACCGGAATCGGCGTTCCCCAATAGCGCTGCCTGGAAACCAACCAATCCCGGATCCGGTAGTTGACCGAGCTTTCACCGGCACCCCTGTTTTCGAGAAATTCGGTAACCTTTATTTTTCCTGTCTCGTTATCCAGACCATCGAATACCCCGGAATTGACCATCCGCCCCGGACCGACCCAGGCTTCGGTCATACTTGCAGCCTCCAGTGGATCCTCTTCAGGCTGGATAACCACCTGGACAGGCAACTCATATTTGCGGGCGAACTCGAAATCACGCTGATCGTGCGCAGGGACCGCCATGACAGCACCGGTCCCATAACCCATGAGAACGAAATTTCCCAGGAACACCGGAATCTTTGCCCCATTGACGGGGTTGATACAATAGGAGCCAGTAAAAACCCCTTCTTTTTCGTAATCATCACTGATGCGTTGGACATGATCGACAGACTGAACCTTGCTGATGAACGCTTCGACTTCCTGTAGACGATCAGGGGTAGTCAGAGATTTTGCCAATGAGTGTTCCGGTGCGAGGCTCATGAAGGTTGCACCAAACAGGGTATCAGGACGGGTTGTGAAAACCCGGATCATTTCCTTTCCACCGGCAACGGGAAAGTCAATTTCACAACCGGTGCTCCTGCCGATCCAGTTGCGCTGCATGGTCAGGACAGACTCTGGCCAGCCAGGCATCCGATCTGTCTGGTCGAGGAGCTCTTCAGCATACTGCGTGATCTTGAAAAACCACTGGTCGAGTTCTTTCTGCACGACCTTGTTGTCACAACGCCAGCAGCATTCATCCTCGACTTGCTCGTTGGCCAGGACCGTCTCACATTCAGGGCACCAGTTGACGGCAGCGCTTTTTTTGTAGGCCAGACCCTTCTCCAACATTTTCAGAAAGATCAACTGCTCCCAACGATAATAATCTACATCGCAGGTAGCCAACTCCCTGTCCCAGTCGTAGGAAAGACCCATACGTTTGAGCTGCGTGCGCATATTCGCAATATTTTCACTGGTCCAGACCGCAGGGTGCGTGCCGTGCTGGATCGCCGCATTCTCGGCCGGCATGCCGAAGGCGTCCCATCCCATCGGATGCAGGACATTGAATCCCTGCAGGCGCTTGAAACGGGCGACAACATCGCCTATCGAGTAATTCCGGACATGTCCCATGTGAATCCGCCCTGACGGGTAAGGAAACATCTCCAGCAAATAATATTTGGGTTTGTCATGATCCTCTGAGACCTTCCAGGACTGGCTGGACGACCAGCGTTCCTGCCAGACCTTTTCGATTTCCAGAGGGTTATAACGTTCCTGCATACAGCCTCCCAAAAGATATTACATCCTGAAACATGAAAACCGGCATAAGCCGGTTATCTCACGTGCAGGACAGCGGCAGGCAATCGCACGACTGCAAAGGCCGCCTGTAACCTGTTTACTTGGCGCGGTACGTAATACGGCCGCGGCTGAGATCGTACGGCGACAGCTCCACGGTAACCCGGTCACCAGGAAGAATACGGATATAATATTTACGCATCTTGCCGGAGATGTGTGCCAGGACAACGTGCCCGTTGTCGAGCTCGACCTTGAACATGGCATTGGGCAAAGGTTCTATAACGCTGCCTTCAACTTCAATTGCTTCTTCTTTAGACAATCTCGCCTCCCGCTTTACATTGGCTTTAAATCAAACATTCATTAATTTTTTAACTGTTTCCAGTATCTGCATAGTCTGGATCGGCTTGGTGATATATTCGTCGGCCCCCAGAGCAAGAGCCCGCTCCCGGTCTTCGGTCGCCCCTTCAGTGGTAATTATGATAATCGGTGTTTCCTTGTAGTTGGGATCGTTGCGCACCATACTTACCAGTTTCAGCCCGTCCATGATCGGCATGTTGATGTCAGTAAGAATCAGGTCAAACTTGTCAGCGCTGAGTTTTTTCAAACCGTCCACGCCATCATTGGCTTCAACAATCTGGAAGCCGCGAATCCGCTTCAGGGCAAAAACGATCAACTGTCGCATGGTGGGTGAGTCTTCAACAACAAGAACCTTATAACCAGTCATGAAATCTCTCCCCGTTTTACTTGGTCAACAAGTCGATAAAGCCCTGGATGGTCGACAGCTTGCGCTCTGAATCGGAGTAGAGCCGTGACGAGAAAACCGCCGTAGCTGCGTGGCCGGCCAGCAGGGTGAAAAGTTCGTAGTCAACATTGGTAAATTGATTTTTCTGAACCAGGAGCTTGTAGATCGCGATCACACCGATAACGTGTTCCTTGATTTTAAGAGGGATGCAAACGATCGGCTTTTCAAAATCACGCTGGTAGCCTTCCATCGAATCGATGAAATAGTTTTCACCGGTCTTGACCGACTCACCGATAATCCCTTTACCAACGGCTATCGAAGGCATTTCGGAGGTTTCCAGGCCTTCACTGGCAACCGGTTCAAGTTGATTGGTTTTTTCATCAAGAAGCAAGACGCCGAATTCTTCTGCACCGATCAGGTTGATTACGATTTCCTGGATGATCTGGAGAACCTCTTTAAAGTCCAATGTCGAGTGCAACTGGTAGGACGCTATGTAGAGATTGGCGAGCATGTTGTTTTCTTCTTCAATCTCAAT
>Ga0209692_10005093_pt1 | contig 11502 bp, 10 predicted proteins | sample tdDd472_FD_187129 | JGI IMG/M metagenome (GOLD analysis project Ga0209692, IMG submission 187129) | Marine sediment microbial communities from the Atlantic coast under amendment with organic carbon and nitrate - tdDd47.2 (SPAdes)... | ecosystem: Environmental > Aquatic > Marine > Coastal >...
GCACAAATCGCCCCTCGAAGTGGCCGGGCCCTTAAGCCGTTTTAAAGCCAAAATTGACGCCGCCTGGATCATGACCTCAGCCACCATCACGGTCAACCAAAGTTTCAGCCATTTCCAGAATCAAACCGGCTTTAATGACGCCCAAACCCTGTTTGTGGACAGCCCCTTTAACTACCGCCAGCAGGCTCGATTATTATTACCAGAACCCGGTCGGCTGCCGGAACCCAATCACTTTAATTACAATAACGAACTTTTTCAGTACTTGCGACCCATCATCGAAACCATACCCGGTGGGATTTTCTTTTTATTCACCGCCAAACGAAACCGTGAAGCCGCCAAAGCCTTTTTCGAACACAGCCAACTCGACAGAACTCTCTACGTCCAAAACGACAGCAACAGCGCACAAATCTTAGAAGAATTCAGAAACGACGGTAACGGCTTATTACTCGGCACCTATAGCTTCTGGGAAGGCGTCGACGTCAGTGGCACCGGCCTCAGCTGCGTCATCATCGACCGAATTCCGTTTCTGCACCCCGACGACCCCATCCAAAAAGCCAAAGAAAACCACCTCAAAAACCAGGGCAAATTCCCCTTCAAAGAACTACAAATTCCCCATGCCACCCTGACCCTCAAGCAAGGCTCCGGCCGCCTCATCCGCGGCGAAACCGACCACGGCCTCCTCATTCTCTGCGACCCGCGCTTCAGAACCAAACCCTACGGCCGAATTCTGCTAAAATCCTTACCTGAGATACCACAAATTAATAATCAGGATGAAGCGATTGGTTTTATGGCGTGATATTCTCAGTAACATTTTTTATTTAATAAGTTAAACTATTCAAATTTATTACTTACCATGATTTTCCTAGTCTTAATACTATTGTTATTTAGTCTGTTAATTAAGACATCATACTTCTTTTTGTCCGATTACTGGTCCGACATCGCTTTTAAAGTCGTTCATTTGTCATTTGCAGGTTTTATTATTGAGCTTGCAATCACATTCTTTATTTTTCTTCTGCTTTATTCAATCACAAGAAGAAAGTACACATCAGTTGCAATCACTTTAATCCTTTATTTCTTATTTATAACCAGCCAAATAGTTAAGGTTAATTTGTTAGGAACACCTATTTTCCCGGCCGACTTAAATCTGATAGGCGACCTCCTTAGAACAAAAGAGGTTTATATTATTTTTCTTCCTACTTTAATTGGATTCATTTTTTTTATATCTATAACAATTTTCTTAGGGTTTAGAAAGGAAAAGTCCAGTCTATTAATTTTAGCCCCCATTTTATTGATAATTTCTTTTACTCTTTTTTCTGCAGCATACTTTTTTAATGAGGATACCAGGCTGCTCCTGAGGAATCATGGCATTTTCTATAAAAAAAATGCCAACCTCACAAAAAAAGCCTTACAGAATGGCCTTCTAACAGGCTTTGTTCAAGCTGCTTTATTTACAGGTGAGCTTAAGCCCCCTGAGAATTATTCAAAAGAACTTATAGAAGAAATTATTCAGAAATATAAACTCAATAAGTCGAGCTCTGCCAATCCACGATACGATAATGTAATTGTTATGCTTGTTGAATCATATTCAGACCCTGAAGAATTTGGTTGGCGCTATTCAGAACCTATATTGCCTAATTATAAAAAAATTACTAATTCTCAAATTTCAGGACTTGCCATGTCACCCGTATACGGTGGTAAGTCAATCAATGCTGAATTTGAATTAATGACCGGTATGAGTAACCGGTTTACCCCTATTGAAACAACACCTTATCAAGAATTTATTGATAGGGACATTCCCAGCCTTGCCAGAACTTTCCAGGAAAGTGGGTACACAACAAATGCTATACAAATGGTGCCTTTTAGAGGTTTTGGTTTTGAAAAAATATATGACTATTTGGGGGTGGAAAATCAAATCAGCCTTTCTCCTCAAAGCCCAACGATTGAAAAAGACCCTTCAGGTAGAAGCGTTTCAAGTAAGGTTATTGGTAACGAAGTTATTTCAATCCTAAAATCACAAACAAAATCATTTGTTTTCTTATTTCCAAACTCGAGCCATTCTCCATGGAAAATGAGCCACTACCCGAATTCACAATTGAAGTTACTCAATATAAACATAGATTCAAATTATGCAGATACCATTATTGCTTACACTGAAGCTCTAAATCATATTGATGAGATGCTTGGTTCAATTATGAATCATGTCAAGAAAACCAATGAGAAAACGCTGATTGTTATCGCGGGCGACCATTTACCCGGATTCGATTTCTATTTAAATAATAAGAATATAAATAGTCAAAATAATTATATTAATTATATACTGAATAAATATCGTACTTCACTGGCAATTTGGTCAAGTGATGAACCCCTCCCATATGAAAAAATTAATATTAGTCTTAATCTTATTCCAGCTGTTATTTTCAAATATTCAGATATCGAGACAAAAGGTTTTATGAAATTTAATTCTATTCTATATAATTCCTTTGATGTTATCTCACATGTTTTTAAAGAAAAGAACAAAGCATTCAGTAAGGTTTTAAAGGACAATCACAAACTACTTATTAATGATTACCTGTTACTGCAATATGATTTGCTCTTTGGTAATCAATATATATCCACTAACGAATAAATGATTTGTTGTTTCATTATTTAAAATTATTATATTACTACTTAACAGGGTAATACCCCAATAGTATCTGATTTATTTAAAGTCGCTCAATATATATCTAAATGCCTCAATAACCCTAAAAACGATTTTACATTAATATTTAACTGATTATTAAAATAAGAATTTAGGAAATTTGTCATTATTTCTATTTAATTGGATTCGTTTAGCGGTAAAGTATATCGAAATAGATAGATATCATAAACAAGTATATTCAGAGTTAATAAAGTGCTTAAACCAACTATTACATTTGTCACACACAAAGGCAAGCTCGAAACACAAGCTCTGCTATTAGCTGCAAGTTTAAAATTTTTCAATCAAAATGATTTTGAGTTAATAGCATGCGTACCAGAAAATATCAGCCATGATAAAAATTTCATCACAAATAAAACCAGGGCTTATCTAAATGATTTAAACGTCAGCATTAAAAATACTCAAAATCCAATAAATAGTGACTACCTCATTGGCAATAAATTAAAGTGCTTAAATACAACCAGTGCTAAGCAGAAACTTTTTTTAGATACAGATATTCTCTGCACACAAAAAATTACATTACCAAATCTTTATGATAATCAAATTGCCATTAAGCCTGCTGATCGGAGAACATATCTATGGACCACTGACCAATGGGATTATGCTTACGTAAAGTATACAGACAACACATTGAATGACAATGATATAATTTTTTCTAGTGCTTTTAATGAACCTATGTTGCCTTATTTTAATGCCGGTGTCATTTATGTGAATGGCTGTTTTAACATTGCCAATACCTGGTCAGAAATTGCCAAAGAAATTGATAATGATGAGGTGTTAACCAATAAAAGACCTTGGCTTGACCAACTGGCGCTGCCTCTTGCGATTAAAAAATCTGGTCTTGAGACGATATTACTAACAGAGAAACATAATTTCCCTGCCAATATAAAGGGCATTACTTCAAATTCAAATATTGAAATATTACATTACCATAGGCCATCTGTTCTTTGCAAAAGCCAATTTGCCATTGAAACAATCATGAAAATTATGGTTGATTGCCCTTGGCTTTTAGATGTTTTTAGACATGACGAAGATTGGCATTGCGTGGCAGATCAGATTGAGCAACACAAAAACTATAAACCCCAAGTTCAAACCATTCAACATACTCTGGTAACTCAAATATCAGCATTGGGAAAATATTCCATTAATCAAAGTATTAAAAATAATTCCAATAAACAGCTAAAATCATATCCCTCGCAAATTCTTAAACCTCTGTCAAGACGTTACCATCCCTGGGGCATGACGGCATATCTGTCAAAGGTTGAATATGAAAATAAATTACATCACCAAAATATCAATGAAGTTATATATGAATTAGATCATTCTCTAATATTTGGCATCTCACGTATTAAATCAATTATCCAAAATTGTACTATCGCTATAGAAATTGATAACCCATTTAAAACCATCCTGAGTTGGTCTGAAAACCATCTATCTGATGTGGGTGATAAATGGATCATATTGAATCAACAAAAACAATGGTTTAGACCACAACAATCAGAACTTTTAAGCATTATCCAAAACAACCAGGACGCTGTTACCCGAAATGCCCTCTATTGGTGTTTATTGATACAAGAAGTTATCGATGCCAATTCTCACATTTTTGTAACGTTATTAGACAGCCTAACCGAAAAAGAAATATTGCTTTGGTTAAATAAGAACAAAGCAAGTGAGGCAAATTACCATAAAATTTGGCGTATTATTTCTAATCATTATTTAGATTTACTTAAAAGCGGAGCGACTCTTGAGTCGCAATCATCATGAGTCGCTTATATAACGCCTGAATATAATCAGGTATATTTACATTCAGCTTGGAATCTTTATTATGATGTTGATAAAATCGGTCAGATTTTTGGGGGTTGAAATTAATATTAAAATACTTAAAGGCATCCCTTACCTGACTAAAATAACTTTCTTTATCTATGCCAAAAATAACCAAAGGAAACTTATGCTGCTCCCATAAATCCAGTAGTTGAAGATTATAACGATACCAAATTTCCATACCTTCATTCAGCTCAATGTTATTTTTCTTTTTCATGGACTGTGCCACATCCAAAGGCTTTCTAATTGTCCCAATTATTTTATGATTATCGATGTAATTTTGCCAAACCGGATAAGTAAAAACCATTCTTGGATCTTTTAGTGCCCAATTTTTTAATTTAGACAATTCATAGGCTTGTGATTTTATTTTACTAATTAGTGATTCATTCAAAGAAATAGGCAATTTAGGGAACTTCCAATCAGAATTAGTAACATCTAAAATTTGGTTATTTATTGAGCGAATAGCCAAATTTTCCTTGGTTCCTGTTGGCTTTAATTTTGATGTTTGATGAGACACTTCACCCAACTGAAAACCATGTAACTCCAACAAACCAATAAGCAAAGACGTGCCACTTCTGTGCATACCCAAGACAACAATATTCATGGCTTAAATATCCTCCAGATTAATTCTGGACATCTCTTGGTATAATTTAACTAAAGACTGACTTGCTCTTTGAATGGCTTTTTGAAATTCTTTATTATTTAAATTTAGCTCTGGAAGTGCATAGTTAAATGGGTCTATGGATAATCGCTCCAGAAGCTGATAAAAGTAGTATCTTGAGTTGAGACGATCATTCGCAATTTTATTGTTAGGATCAATTTCGCTCCTTGTACCTTCGATATTATGGACTGAAAAACGACTTATACCACCTAAATGCAACAATCCATCAATTTCCTGATATCTGAGCGTCATGCCTGACATGGCCAGCATTAAATTAGCCAGTTTAGCTGTATTAAATTTCCAATTATGCTGATCTTTAGTTGAAATCAGTTTCGCAACATGCTTCGGAATTTGTTCACGTCGCATATACCGCTCTAAACTAATTTTGTGTTGGTTTAAAATAGCTTTTAAGGGTTCGGTTTTATAAATTGAAAAATAAGTCATTGCTAAATTTAAACCCGAAGGGGACGTGACGCAATGTCCGCGATAGCCTCGTTTATCTTCTTTAACGGTCCACTCCAAAGGCTTACAACTTGAAAAAACTTCACAATTTGCACGTGCATTCTCTAATTCTTTTGTGATATTTTTTGTAGCAAAAATGTCAGAATCACAAAAACAAAAATATGCGTCATCGTGATTCCTTAGAAGATGCATCAAAGCCGTACCATGGGGAACTATTACATTACCTGGTAAATCTAGGAATTCTAACCGCTCATTACTATCCACAAAAGATTTTATTATTTTTAAGTCTTTATCGTAAATTCCATTTCCAACGAGCGTAAATCGAAAGGGAGTGTTAATCAATAAAGACTTTACTGCTATTGATAAAACCACAAAAGATTGTGGAGTATAAATAATAAAAAATTTTAATATATTTCGCATAATCTTTCATATGTATTCATACAATATTCATCGATCAATTCATATTCAAATGCATTTAGTTCATATTTTTTCGATTTATGTTGGATTTGTCTAGTTTGAAAAGATGATTTGCAAATATTAAGATAGTCTGTAATTCTATTAATTTCTATTTGCGGGTTATTTATTAAATTAGAATAGTTTACCAACAATCCATTACCTGATAATTCTATTATTCTGTTCGCTAAAAAAGTCCATAATTGTGCTCTTCGAATTGTATCCGTTTGCTCATTATTTATGAGATTTATTTGCTTGTTATCTGAATCATTTAACCAAGAAATCTGGTCATTTATTACAGCTATTTTATTTGGCATCGCTTTTTTAAGGTGATTAAAGCTATTTTTCCATGAAGCTATAGTTTCAAAAGGGTTTCTAAAGCAAAATATTATTTTTATTTCAGGGATTGCATTAATAATTCGCTCTATAGCAAACAGAAAACCTAAAGTGTTTTTAATAATTAAATTAAAACTTAAATCAAAAACATCAAATACATGTGGCCGCCTGGTATCATCTAGGGCTGTATTCTCAGTAATAAACCCATTTGATTGTTTGTTATAAATTGGCTCCCTTTGTATAATTGTTTTTTTTATGTGATTTATATACGAAACAAAGTCATTTAGATTTTTATTATTCTTCAGTATTTTTGTAAGTTGCGCAGGTTCATTCAATACAGCCACATTATCAGAAAAGGAAATTATTGAAGCAACTAAACTAGTTCCACTTCTGGGTATCCCAGTAATAATTCCAACATTTTTATTCTTCAAATTTTTTATGCTCATTAAGAGATTTTCTTTAGGATAAATATGTTTTTTTTAAATTAAAGTTGTAGTTTAATAATTCTATTTCTTTTTGACAGATCTCTTTGACTAATTCAATTTGAGAATCATTCCAGGTAATAGATTTTGCTTGATTTTTATAGCAATGCTTAGTATAAGGCAAATCGATAACCTGAGGTAATTTGAGTTTCTTTTGAATATCAATTAAAGAATCTTTTAAATCTTCAAACTTATAAACTTTATCGACAACAACCTCATTATTTACTGAATATTTTCGATAATTTGATAATTTCCGCTTATCAACTTGATTGAAATACTTTTCAAATGCAGGTTTAACTTTATGATTCCTATTTTGCCAATAATAGAGACTAATAATTTTATCCCATGGATTTCTATCAAAACAAAATTTATAATAACTATTCCATATTTCTTTTGATATATGGGACTTTATAAATTTAGCAGATGCATGCCCTCCAAAATAATGAGGCCTAAAATTATTAAAGAAATACTTATAGTCTCGTTTATTCCAATTTGGCCACTTTAAATGATAATTCTGTGCAGAAACATGTCCCAATGACTTCCTAAAATCTTCATCATTTTTATGTAAAGGAGTAACAATATCGTTTTCTCCTAAAAATTTTGATAACGCGATTTCTAAACTTGTCCCAGCTGTTTTCAGGGTTTTTATAAATATAAAACGATATTTATGAGAAATAATCATTATGGGATATTTTTAATTTCAAATTTATTTTTACCATCAATTTTTAACAAAAATATTTTATTTTTATCAAATTTATTTTTACAATATTCAATCCATTTATTTATTTCCTTTTCGTATAGAATATTATTTTGGTAGAGTGATAATACCTTTTTCAGTTTATAAAGCCTCAAATGAGGAATAGAACCTCTTAATCTATTAATTCTATTATTCATTCTTTTTTTTAAAATTTCGACATCAGTATTGATGATGAAAACACTTACCTCTTTTTCTTTATTAATAAATTTCAATACTTTATCATTATGTACACTTACCTTAAGTTCCCTTTTGTAACTACGCAAACAATCATAATGAATCACTAAATCACTATTATTCTTTATAACTGAATAATTTTCTCTAATCATGTTTGCATTTAGAATTTTATAGTTTTTAGATAATCTAGTGCAATTTAAAAATTCGGAGTCATTAAGATTATTCTGAATAAAATATGTTTTCCCACTACATGGGGCCCCTGATATTAAAAAGATTTTTCTATTATTGCTCATGCCAATAAAAAAGCCTGATTAAATCAGGCTTTTAATCTAAAATAACGAACAATCAATTAAGGCGAACAAGTATTTCCAATAAAAGTCTGTCTTCTTGACTCAAAAGTGTCTAAATAGTAGGACTCTCCTGTGGCATTAGCATTAATATTAACACCTTGACCCATTCTGCCCATTCTAACCCTATCAGTATACCGACCAGTAAAGTCAGCATTAGTTATTTCGAAGTCTGGATTATTTTCATCTGTATTGTTAACCCATACTCGATAGGTACCCGGATTGCCAGCAATTAATTGATATTCAACTGTATTGCAACCATCATTCAATAAATGAGAATAACTTATTCTTGTTCCGCTTGCATCACGAGCCCACATACCTAATTTAAAACCAGCAGCTTCTTTTCTAAGTTTTGCCTGATGCCAATCCACTGATCCATATGCAGAACAACCGCCAACACATTGGACATTATGTACTTTTATTTTGTTCCCCCCACCGCTTATGGGGATATCTATTGAGTTAGGATCAATTTGATAACTGCCACGGAAACTTAGTTCCGTAGTCATTTGATCTTCAACATATCTCTTGCCAATCGTAACAGGAACTTCAAGCGAACAAGCTCCACTTAAAGGATTGTTGGTATTTGCTACAACTGGGTCCACGCCAGTCTCTACATGATCCCATGCATCTGTATTACATTGCGCCCAAGCTGAAGATGAAACCATAGCAAAAGCAACAACACAAAGTTTGATTAAATTTTTCATATTTTCCTCATTAATATAAGTTATGTAATATTATATAACGTTATTTGATTTAATATTCGGTCAATCAATTTATTTTTTATATATTTAGATACTTAAGATTCTTTTTAATTAATTCGCTATCAATTGAATTGTACCTGTTTATATCATTTTTATTATCTAGTTTATAATTTTTTCTAACTGATCTATTCAGAATTTTTTCTAGATAAAATTTAGGATATTTAACAAATTCACTGTAGTCAATAATACTACAATTACATTGCACATATTGATAGACGAACCAACGGTAAATTAAAACTTGTCTTTTGATAATATTTTTTTCTAATGCAATTTTCTTAACTTCTTCAGAATACAGTTCTCCGATTTTAATTTCTCCTCGACTTATTGGTATATCAAGTGACCGCCATGACATTAACGTATAAAGAGGGTCTCTTACCACGCAATGAATTTGCCATTCTTGAAGTTTTATCAACTCAAACAAACAAGCTGTAAAAAGTGTATTCGACTTAATCACTATAACCAAGTCATCTCTGTGCTCAACAAATACCTCTTTATCTTCTTTGTAATTCTGTTGCCCATTTTTTCTTCTTTTGAAATAGTTATCCGGCAACTCATCAGTACCTTTCTTTACGGTAATAGTGACTGGATAGCCATTTTTAATATCTTTTCTTATATGGTTGATTTTATCTTTAAGTGCATAAGAGAATTCTTCTGAGGTTTGTTCCGGATACCTAATATCTTTAAGCCACGATGGTTCGCTAAAACACAGCACATTATCTTGCTGCGATAATAATTTTGTTAAAAGTGAGGTTCCACTTCGTGGAATACCAGTAATTAAAATATTCTTCACGGAAATTAAAAATTATAGTTTAAGATGGTTTTGTAATGATATCATCTATCAAAACCATTAAGAAATTTTAAAGCAAAAACGAAATGTTGTAGTCATTTGTTTTAAGGTAATTATTTATGCATAAAAAAGAAACCGTTCTTATCCTCGGAGCATCTGGTTTTATCGGACAAAGACTAAAATATAAATTGTCATCCGAAAACTATAATCTAGCTTTGACATACAATAATTCAAAGCTAGATGCCCCCCGTTGTGTTGTTATTCAGAAAGACTTAAGCTCTGACTCCATGATAAATGAATTTTTAAAAATTAAGCCGGATATTGTAATTAATTGTACTGGTTTAAATCCTTCAGTACTGCAACCTAAAGATGATCACTTGTTTTACCAATTTAATCGCAATGCCACAACTAATTTAGCGCATGATTTTTTGATGTATTCCAACTCGATTGAAAACCATGAGCCAAAAAAATTCATTAACTTATCCACCTACGAAATATATGGAAACATTAAAGATATTTCAGGATTCAATGAGTTATCCGGCACCAACCCTTTGAATGCTTACGCTGATTCGAAAGCCCAAGCAATCAAAGAAATTGAAGAATTATGCAAGGAAAAATTGCGCTTTATAAATGTCATATGTACTAATAATTTTGGACCTGGGCAATCAAACGATAAATTAATTCCAATCGTATATAATAAATTAATTAATAACCAAAAAATCATAATAAATGGAGATGGTTCAAGCCAAAGAACCTGGACTTATGTTGATGATACTTGTAAGGGTATAATTCAAATTCTTAAACATGGCAATCACAGTAGATATCATTTAAGCTCTCATAACCATGTGTCTGTAATTGGCGTAATTAAATCAATACATACATTATTAAAATCAAAACAAATCATATCTACAGACTCAGCTCAACTTGATTGGCAGGAGGCTGATTGCAATCCAGTCTTTAAAATAGACTCAAGCTGGTCTGAAAAACAATTAAATTGGAACGCAAAGACCTCGTTTATAGAAGGGCTTGATCGAACCATAGAATATTTAAGAACTCAAAGAAATGAAAAATAGATTGGCTATACTAATTATTATTGAACCCGGATTATTAGAACAGCAAGCCGAACTGCTCATTAAATCAATTCATAAATATTTATTTTCAGAAATTGATATTTTCACTTTTTCGCCTCGTATTGACCGCAAACCGGGGTCACATATGCAATTATTTTTAAATAAATATGTGACCAAGCATTTTAATAATGATTTGAATATCACTTATACATATTTCCCACTTGCAAATGGCTTATATGCCAGTTCGTTTTTTGAACGAGAGCATCCTGAATACGACAATATTCTATTAACTGACACGGATACAGTTTTCATTAACGATTTACCCAAAGAAATTTTTGAAAATAACACTGTCTTTGTATCACCTGCAGATAACAAAGGCGTAGGGTCAGAAGGAGTTAATGACCCAGAGGATTATTTCTGGAACCAGATGTTTAATTTATTCGACTTAGAAATTCCTAAAGCAAACATGGAAACCACAGTAAGGAAAAAAACGATTAGGCCATATCATAATTCAGGTTTTGTTCTTGTTAATAAAGTCCCTGGTTTTTATCAACAGTGGTTTAATGATTTCGATATTCTTATGAAGTCTAATATTAGACCAAAATTTATTGGTCGAGATGGAACAAATTTTGGCTTTTTTGAGCAGTTAGTTCTCTCAATAATCACCGAACGAATAGGCAACAATAAAAGATATTT
>Ga0209692_10005095_pt1 | contig 11501 bp, 4 predicted proteins | sample tdDd472_FD_187129 | JGI IMG/M metagenome (GOLD analysis project Ga0209692, IMG submission 187129) | Marine sediment microbial communities from the Atlantic coast under amendment with organic carbon and nitrate - tdDd47.2 (SPAdes)... | ecosystem: Environmental > Aquatic > Marine > Coastal >...
GCATGTTAGGCTTGATAATGCCTCTCTGCAATCATTAAGTCCGTCGACAGGTGGTCTGGTGGTAGACGGAGGAACAGGAATTGGTCGTGATCTATGGGTTGGTGGAAGTGCACACTTCGACGGGCCACTGAGGGTGAATTGCGACTTCGAATCAGATACAACGACTACCGGTGCTCTTACCGTTGTTGGCGGAGTTGGGATTGGTAAAAGACTCAACGTTGGTGGAGCAACACAGTTGTGGGATAGACTAGACGTTGATGGACAGGTTACTATTAAAGCAAATCCGGGTACCGGTAGCCAGAGTAATTATGCCGATTACCCACTTCAGGTACAAGACGGATATCAGGGAATCGCCATTAAAATAAAAGGGAATAGAGGAATTGCAAATAACTATGTTTCTTTTTGGGATGAATCGGGTAGTGGAACCATGTGGGGAAGGATTGAAGGAATAACACTCTCGGAACTTAATGATGATGCCGAATACAAATGGGAAAAGGGATTTAAAATATCCGATGTCGTAGTGGGTGGAATTGATGTACTCATATCAATTGCAGAGGTTATTCAGGCCTTTATTGACCTGGGCGGAGCAATATCATCCAGTACAGCATGCGCCGGATTGGGAGCATGTGTTACAGCTCCTATTCCTTCTTTGATTGCAGCTTCCGCTGTAGGTATTGTAAGTAGCATTGCAAGCGGTGTATTGTCAGTATACAATGCTGGAGTTGCCATTGCTGACCTTGCAACATTCATTCATTTTAAGGAGGGTAATATTGGAGTTTCATATCAATCCGGAGCAGGAGATTATGCAGAATGGCTGCCAAAACTAAACCAATTAGAAAGTTTTGTTGAAGGTGAACTGGTTGGGCTGAAAAACGGATATGTTACTAAAAGTTTATGGAGCGCGGATAAAGTGATGATCGTTTCAACCAATCCTATTGTTCTTGGTAATATGCCTCTCGAAGATGATGAAAAGAACAATGTAAGAATTGCCTTTATGGGACAGGTCCCTGCCAGGGTAATTGGCGATGTTGAAGCGGGTGATTATATCTTGCCCAGTGAATTTGGAAGCGGGTTTGCTAAAGCCGTACATCCTGATGAAATGGAAATTGATGACTATAGTAGGGTTGCCGGTGTTGCCTGGTCAGTACTTTATGACCTGGGAGGTGGAGTTACTATGGTAAACGTAGCCGTAGGGATTAACAATCACAACCTTATAGATGCTCTTACTAAGCAGGAAGAAGAGTTAAACACACTTCGTACTGAAGTGACACAGATGAATGACATCCTGGCAAACCTCCTACCGGGTTATGCCGAAGCTGCCGGTTTTAACGGTGAGGCTGAAAATATCGATGTTGCTGCCAATGTAAATGATGTAAACCTGAAGTATACTGAAAGCAAACTGCTATACTCCAGCGAAGAAGACATTGTTTACTTTAACGTGTCTAGGCTGCAAATTGAATTTGCTATCGATATAGCAAGAGAACAATATCAGCTATTGTTTGAGGACGCAATGGCACTTAATAAGCTTATTTACAATGATGAATCAGATGTATTTCTCAATGAAGAGGGTATCGCTATGATGAGCGTTGAAGATCATCCGTTCTGGAAGAGAATTGATTCAGATCCTTCTTATAAAGAAGAAATCATCAAATATGTTAAAAACTCACTTGAGGATGCCATTAATACACATAAAAAACATGATCATAAATTTACCGATCTTGAGCCACATGAGTAAACCATGATATTAATGAACCATAAAACTTGAATAGTCATGAAAGACAATCAATATATACATGGATTCAGCATCATGGTACTCCTGGTAACATGTTTGTTGTTTCTGCCGACAAAATCATTGCCGGATAATCATCCACCCGGATTTTTTATCGAAGCACCGATTTCCATCACATGCCCCGATGATATCGTACAGGGCAATGACACCGGACAATGCGCTGCCATTGTCACCTATACCATACCATCAGGATTATACCTGAAATCTGGACCTGCATCGGGATCATCATTTCCGGTGGGAGTCACAATAATCCAGCTAAATCTTGATGATGATTCTGATTCGTGTACTTTTACGATTACAGTAAAGGATACGGAGAACCCGGAGTTCATATCTTGTCCTGAGGATATAATCTTATCCTATGATGAAGGCTTGTGTCAGATAGTAGATTATGAAGATCCCGATGCAGGGGATAATTGTGAATTAGAAACTATATTTCAACAAGCAGGCCTGCCTTCCGGATCGGTTTTCCCTATCGGGACAACAGTAAATACATTTGTTGCAAGAGATACAGCGGGGAATGAGGCCATATGTTCATTTGAGGTTACGGTAACAGGTAACCATACCAGTGTTTTAGAATCAGATGGTTCTAACTCACAAGTGTCTACGCCTCAGGGCGAGTTGCGATACCAGAGGGCATTTTATCTTGTTACAGCAGGAGAAATGGATACATCTGATCTGGTTAGTGGGATGGATATCAATTCTATTGGCTTTACAATTGGTGTAGCTCAAGATGATATTGCTGAAGGAAATTTTAAGGTCTACCTCGAGAACACAACAGACCTCCTGAGCCGGATTGATGACGTTTGGCAAATAGAGACAGTGACAACAAATTCTCTGGACTTAAGCATTAGCGACCCCGGTGAATATGAGTGGAAGGTGAAAGCTAATTGTTCCGGATCATCAGAGTATTCTGACCCAACGACTTTTGACAATGGTGACCTTGGAAATTGTAATCAACCTTTTAATCTGGAAACGAATTCCATCACTGAATCATCAGCCACCTTTAGCTGGGAATTGACAGATCCTTCAGGATATGATAGCGTCCAGGTCGTATATGGAATTTCCCTGTCGACTGATATGGATACAGTATATACAAGTGGATTAAGCTATTTCGCAAACGGATTAACTCAGGATACTAATTACCAATGGAAAGTAAGGTCAATGTGTCCAGGTGAGAATTCTCCATTTTCAGTGGAATCTTTTAGTACACTTGGTCATGATGTATGTGCTGAGCCTACAGGGCTTAATGTTGGAACCGTTACAGATTCTACTGTAGAAGTTTCATGGACTGAAAACACTGACTCTTCACACTATGACGTGGCAGTAAGAAGATTAGGAACTTCCTTTTGGATAAACTATTATTCAATCAATGATACGTATACTATCTCAGGCCTGGAATCTGGAACTACCTACGAATGGAAAGTCAGGACGGTATGCCCGGATGGGAAGGGCGCCTACGTGTCCGGATCAGAATTCATTACTTCTGGAACATCAGTGTGTTATACCCCTATAGATCTGAAAACAAGTAATATCACTGCCTCTGATGTCAGCTTGTTCTGGCTGGCTGTTCCAAATGCTAGTTCGTATGAAGTGAGCTATCGGCTCAAAGAATCTATTTCATGGAATAATGCTATTGCAGGAATGACGCAGGTAAGCAATGCCAGCATTACCATTCCTGATACTATAGGCCCCTATGACATAGCATTTGAATCTGGCAACACTTTTACATTTGATGGTGAAGGAGTTTATATAGCCTGGGAATACAGCAATACATCTGGATCTGTTACTACTAGTAATACCTCTCTATGTACGAAACAGAACTCATCATTACAAGGTGTAAGTGGCCTTGATTCCATTCCACAAATTCGTAGTTTTATCGGAAAGACTGATGAAAACAGTGTTGCTCTGCCCGCTACACTAAGAGCCACCAATCTACGGCCTGAAACAAGACTGGGATCTTCGGCTCTACAAGACAGCGTGGAGGTAACGGCAGTTTATACCATGGGCTATGTTGCTTTGAATCATGGTACCCCAGTTGCAATTAGTGTAATGATAAAAAACTTTTCAGATAAGGAAAGGTCGTACACCGCTACTTTAGAGATCTTTGACAGAGAGACCGAGGGCCTCAAGAAATCTGTTACTCAAGATATAACAGTTGATGCAGCATGCGGTGAAGTAGTATCATTTCCTGATTGGATACCATACGATTATAGCATAGACTCAGTCGTAGTTTCTGTACCGGCGGTAAGCGGAGAAAATGTTGTTGACAACAATACCAATTATTATATCCAGAATGTTAATCGTCATATGCATTCCTATGCAGATGATTCTCCGGTGATCAATGGTGCAGGTTTTGGAAATGGAGAAGGATTGATTCTCAGTCGCCTCAGGATGAATGGCTGTGGGAAGGTCATCGCCGCAAAAGTATATGTACATTGGTCAGCGGCTGATAACCCCCTGTATGCAGTACTCCTGGATGATGGAGGAAACATTATTGAAACATCGTATGAAAATACGATTGATTCAATCAATGCAAATAACTATCATTCTTTCTACTTCCCCAATGCTCCCTTTATTAGCAATGCAAATTACTATATTGGTCTTGCACAGATAGCTAATCCAACAGCTACTTATTATCCTGTTGGGGTGCAGTGGGAGGGAAGTATCATTAGGGAGGGTGCCTATTACCGGGCTAACCTTGATGGAAGTGCCCTTATAGACCATCCTTACCCGGGAAGGCTCATGATACAGGCTGAGATTATTGCTGCCATGCCTGTACCCTATATCAGTGGAGATGATATTTTATGTGCAGGAGGCATCAATACGCTTTCAGCAGCGAGTAAAACAATCCGATATGCTGATACCGTGTTAGCGGTAAGCTCTGAATTCTCCAAGTTGAATTATGGTGCTGTCCAGGTCTTGGGAGCGCCGGATGTATGGCCCGAATATAATTCGAACCCCGCCGCATGGGGTAGTGAAACCGGGGATTCTCAGCGCGAATATATTGAGGTTCATTTTCCGGATCCGGCTCCTATCAACTATATTGATATTTATCAAACACAGAATCCGGGATCCATTGATACTGTATACATTGTTCGAAGTAATGGTACCTATGACACTGTTTATGCTGATACAGCAAGATCAGGGCCACAGGAGGCGATTGTTAAGCAGATAGAATTTCCGCTTACTACTTATGATGTATCAAAGATCCGTATCGAACTCGGCTCCGATTCAGTATTGGGTTTCAATACAATTGATGCTATCGGGATCGGACAAATAAATAACCCTGGCACCTTTAGCAGTTATAGCTGGGATCCGGGTGGGGAAACAACACAAGCTATTGATATTTCCAGTGCAGGCTTGTATACGCTCACAGCCACTAGTCCTTCAGGATGTAGCATGAGTGATAGCATTGACGTAACAACGCCTGTCTTAACAATTCCAACGATCAGCCTTAGCGGACCTGCAGAGTTCTGCGATGGAGAAAGCGTTACGCTATACTCCAGCGAATCTGGCGATAATACCTGGAGTACAGGTGAATCTGGTGATAGCATTACAGTTGATGCTTCCGGAACATATTCTGTTACTTATAATAACGGATGTGAATCAGCGACCTCAACAGGTGAGATCATTACTGTTTATGATCTGCTGGCGCCTACCATAACCGGCGGAGCCATATGCCCTGGAGACTCAAGTTTCTTGCATGCTGGTGATGGATTTGCCAGCTATCTCTGGTTGTTGAATGGTTATGATACCGTAGCAGTAGATCTGGCCGGGATTTATGTCTCTGCCCCGGGGCAGTATAAAGTCATTGTAACTGATGATAAGGGTTGTGAAGGATCAGGAAATGTCAATGTTTATTATGCTCTGCAGCCCATGCCTGTCATTTCTGGTGATCCCAATTTTTGCCCTGGAGACTCATCCATGCTGGATGCCGGACCTGGTTACAGCAGTTACCTTTGGTCAACGGGCAAGACTAGCAGGACAATCTATGTGAGCACCCCCGGTGCAATTTCGGTAACGGTTACCAATGAACATGGATGCATAGGAGATGACGAAGTGTATGCTGAAGAATATACACCTCCGGCCCCATTTATTTCGGGTTCGCTCTCCTTGTGTTTTGGATCTGCAACAATTCTGGATGCCGGTGAAGGATATGCGTCTTATCTGTGGTCAACAGGTGAGATCACCAATTCTATCGTCGTTTATGATGCAAATACATACACGGTTGAGGTTACTGATGACCATGGATGTATTGGATCGGCCAGCGCAACTACCAATATGGATGGGGCTATCCCTGAAACTCCTGGTCCTATCAGTGGGCCCACAGGAGGTATTTGTATGCAATCAGGGCTTGAATATTCAATCGATCCTGTATCAAATGCTACTCATTATGTTTGGGAGGTTCCCGATGGCATAACCATTGTAAGCGGACAGGGTACTCCTGAGATCACGGTGGATGCAGGAATCATCTCCTCCGGACTCATCAGTGTGGCTGCCTCGAATACTTGTGGACAAAGTCCAACATGGAATGGCAGGTACCTTGAGGTTCATGGCTCACCGGATGTTCCCGGAGTGATTACAGGACAAGCAAATGGTGTCTGTGGCCTGTCGGGCTTAACTTATTCTGTGGTCGGAATCTATGGGTCATCATCCTATAACTGGACCGTTCCGGCCGGGGCTGTTATAAGCAGCGGAGCAGGTACTTCCGAGATCACAGTGAGCTTTGATGCAACATTCGTAAGCGGTGATATCTGTGTAAGCACATTGAATGCATGCGGTGAAAGTGCCCAGGCCTGTCTGCAGGTAAAGAGCAAGCCTGGTATGCCTGTTGATATCATCGGACCTATAGAAGTATGCCGCAAAGAGAAGAATGTAGCATACAGTGTAGATCCGGTGTTTAATGCCGACAACTACATCTGGACCGTTCCCCTTCAGGCCAGCATCAAATCAGGCCAGGGAACTTCAAATATCATAGTTAATTTCGGTAATAAAGCAGGATTTGTCAGCGTGCAAACTGAGAACGATTGTGGCTTAAGCAGCGTTCAATCCATTGAGGTAAATGTTGTGCCTTGCGATAACGGAGTTGCTATTATCATAGAAGATCCAACAAATGGAGGTGAGATCACTGATGATCCCGTATTGAATGGAAGCATGCATATATTCTTTCCTGAAGTGATTGCCAGTGCAGGAGACTTCTATGAGGGAAAAATGACTACCATGAGCTGGACCATTGGTGAGTCAGTGATTGCAACTGTTGGTGATGAGAGGATGATGCTCAGCCAGGGATTTCATCAAAACTCCTATGACATTATCGCCCTGGGAGGATTGCTTGACGGCTCAACTTTTGATGTTGAAGTATATCCCATTCCTACACGTGATAACCTTCATATTCATATTTCTTCTGAATCAGAACCCGTTAACCTGATGGTTGAAATATATGACCTTGTTGGAAATATCGTTTATAAAGAAAACGTGAAGAGCAAAGAGTTCAACCACGTGATAAACCTTTATAAGTATTCTGCAAATCTGTTTGTAATGAAAGTAACAGATTTGGATACGAAGTACGAACGGTCATTTAAGATTATAAAGGTGAAGCTATAAAACAGAAAAGCCCCGCAATCGCGGGGCTTTTTTTATGAAATTCTTTTCAGCCTACTTAGGTAAATTGCTGCCTTTGGCAATAATATACATGTTCACATTGCAGTTGAAGGTCTGGCCTTCGGTGATCTGGAATTCTGAAAGCGATGGTGCTCCCAATCCTCCAGAACCATACCAACCAACATAATCACCGGAATCCCAGAAAGCACTGTTGTCAATGTCTTTCCAAACATCCAGGTAATAATTACCGGGCAATACATCTAAGATCTCAAATGTAACAGTGGCTCCTGCGCCCTGAACGGCGGTAAATTTAATCGGGATGTTTAAATTCCAATTTTCCAGGGAGGTATACAAACTTACCTTTGCATTGGAAAGATCGCCTGATGTACCTGCAGGAAACTGGGCTGTCCCAGTTACTTTAGTTTGTGCTGCGGCTACGGTTAAAGATCCTGAGCCTGTAGCCGTACCTCCGTTTCCATCATTTACGGAAACAGTTACGGAATAGGCCCCTGCTGCATTTGGTGCTGTCCAGTCAGCAGTAGCTCCGGCTCCGTTGATAGCTCCTCCGGTAACAAGGTAACTATAGACGAGTGCATCGCCATCCGGATCGGATGCAGCGACAGTCACAATAGCATGTCCACCGGCACCAACAGATGCTGGAGAAACAGTCACAGCACTAACAATTGGAGCAGTATTCTCCTCTTTTTTACATGAGCTTAAGATGACAAAAACCCCAAGAAAAAGAACACCTAATAATAGTAAAAACTTTGTCTTTTTCATCATGATATGTTTTTTGGATTAATAAGTTGAAATGTAAATATACTAAATCTTGGCAGCCATATCAAGAATTTATTTTATTCAGGCGGTATTCTCAAAAGTGGACGGTTATAAAAAAAGCCCCGAAGTGGCGAGGCTTTATAAGCTAAGGATTCACTATAGAAATTATCCTTTTATTTTAAAAGTATAGCATATCTCCATCAGAGGTTGAGATTCTGTAAATATTTTTTGTGGAAATTTAGCCTGAAATTACTTGTGAACATTTATCTTTGAAAAATGTTTCAGTAGGGAACACTCTAAACTCTATAAATATGAATGAATTAAAAAAAGGATTTTACCTATTAGCAGTACTTACTTTTTCATTTTCCGGTTTATACAGCCAGAAAAACTCAGGAATTGTTCATGATGCTGAATACTACATTCTTGAACTGCAGAACGGTGAGCGCTGGGCCTTGGAGGACGAGGACATTGACAAGAAACTGGCAGATTTAAAAAAGAAACACGGCACGCCTCCCAATATTGTGTATATCCTTTGGGATGACCAACAGTACGGATCAGTTGGTTTTCCAGAAATCCAAAAAGCATTGGGATATGAAACTCCAAACATAAACCGTCTGGCAGATGAAGGCATCAATTTTACCCGGATGTATACTGAGCCAGCCTGTACACCCACCAGAGTGGCATTTTTGACCGGACGCCATCCTGTTAGAAATGGAATGGGAGCGGTTGGAATGCCACACGAATTTTCTGGATTGGCCGGAGAGGAGGTCACCATAGCTGAAGTCTTGTCTGAAGCAGGTTATTCAACTGCCCATTTTGGCAAAGGCCACCTGGGTGATATAGAGGAAAGTTACCCACACAATCAGGGTTTTGATGAAGCCTTATTTACCCCCATGAACCAGATTACATCATTATACAGCCCTCAAGGAACAGCAGTGAACGCAGTTTTGGGACTTCATCCTGAACTTTATCCTGAAGATCCGTATCAGTTGGATAGTCCAGGTCTTCTACCTGTTGGATGGGTACAGATTATTGAAGGAAAGAAAGGAGAACTAGGGAACGAATGGTGTGGTAATTCCAACGAATGTTATGAAAGTATGGAAGCTGAATCGGAAAAAAGAACCCTTGAATTCATTAAAAGAAATGCTGAAGAAGGGAAACCTTTCTTTGTTCAATACTGGCCAAACTTCCTGAATTTCTTAAAACCCGATGCTCCGAAGAGCACAGTTAACGGAGGGAAAGTCCCCAACGCTTATGCAAGGCTCGACATATTTGTTGGCCAGGTAATGGAAACTCTTAAGGATGAAGGAATTGCTGATAATACACTTCTGTTAATTATGGCAGATAATGGCCCCATGGTTCACAATCCTCCCCCAGGATGGGGTATGACAGAGATCATGTTCCGCGGAGGGAAAGGTGATTTCACAGAGGGTGGTCTAAGGGTCCCGGCCATGGCATGGTGGCCAGGTGTTATTGATGAAGGCCAGCTTGTTGGAGATATCATTCATGTAGCTGATTTATTTACAACATTCGCACGCTTGGGACAGGCTGAAGAATATCTGCCTACTGACAGGATCATAGATGGAATTGATCAAACATCTCTTCTACTCAATGGTGATTCATACGGACGTAGGGATTATGTCTTTATTTACCAGGGCCATGAGCTTGCTGCCATCGTCAAAGGAAGATATAAAAGACATTTAATCTCAGATGACCCGGGTGTTGCTACAGGCATCGGGGCCTCATTCTATGATCTGTACCAGGATCCCAGGGAAGAAAATCCTCATCTGGTACCTCTGATCCATACCCAGGGTCAGTTTAACCGGATGCAGTTCAGACATGAACTGATGAAGGAAAAATACCCTGATCAGCCAAGTGGAAAAGGTATACCTTTGACAGGGATTGCGAATGCCCGACCTGAAACAAAGGCCATTAAAGATATGGTAGTGAGATATATGGAGGTTCTACCAATTGATTGGGAAAGGTATATCAATTATGATAATCCAAAACTTAAAGTTGACGGAGATTGGGGACATTAGTGATCTTGTAACTCCATTCTTGTTAAGTATATTGAAATAAGCAAAACCAAATTTTTATGATCGTTGGAACTATCGCCCTTATAACCATATTGTTTTTTGGAGGGGTTAATGACTATTTCCTTGTTGCAGACTTGGAAAAGGGGGTAAAGGAATATGTAATAGAGAAGGATCGGCAAAAAGAGATCCTGGCAGATATCAGCCTTGGCAAAGGGAAGATCAAGAAGGTTAGGGCCATGCGTAAGGAAAGTATGAAGGAGCTGAAGACTGTGAATGCCAGCAGGGCTGCTACCAGAGAAGATTTCCTGGAAATTCATGACGACCTGATAACATATATTACAAATGAGCAGAGTGTCCTGATTACTTTCCGGCAAAATGCTATTGCGAAAATTACAGATGATGAATGGACACAGATCATTGAGCTATCAACTCAGGATGTAGAAGCGAATAAAGATAAGTTGCAATCCGAAATTGATAAAGGGAAATTAAAAGATCCCTTTGAAGAGATCGAAGCCTCTATAATAAAGAGCATTTCTGATCCCGCAAAAAAGGAGAAAGCCCTTGATGCGATGATGAAGTTCAAGGACAGCTTCGCTGTGTTCAGCCAGAAGATGTCGGAAAAGAACGTAATTGATCATCCACTGCTTACAGATAAATATGCAAGCACTGAAGATCTGCTTGAACTGGCTGAATTTGTTAATACCCTTAGGACAAACACTTATGAGGCCATGACGGAATTCCACTTTGAACTCCTTGAAGTTACAAGCGAGAAAGAATGGGAAAGTATCATCAAAGCTTTCAATAAAATATTTAAATATTCATAAGGGTTCAGAAAAGACAATTATCTTTATTGAGTATATTAATCAATTGAAATTAAACTTGAATTTATGAAAAGAATAAAACTACTCTTACTTACAACTTTATTCCCAGCCATGTTATTAGCTCAGGGAGGCGTCGAAATTGTTCCTTTTGCCGGGTATATGTTTGGTGGGAGTGTGAACTATTACGAAGGCAAGTTGAAGATCGAGAATGGTATGAACTATGGTGTATCGCTTTTGGTCCCCGTTCATGATCTGCTTGATGTTGAGATTAACTATACCAGGATGGATAGCGAAGCCTCATTTTCTCCTTATTATGGTTATCCCGGCCTGGAATATACTGAAACCAATCTGGGAACAAACTATATTCAAATAGGTGGGATTTCGAAATTCTATACTCAGGATACTAAGGCAACCCCCTTCGGTTCATTATCCATTGGTGCAACATGGTTTAGCCCATCTGAAACAAATTATAGTGAT
>Ga0209692_10005096_pt1 | contig 11498 bp, 13 predicted proteins | sample tdDd472_FD_187129 | JGI IMG/M metagenome (GOLD analysis project Ga0209692, IMG submission 187129) | Marine sediment microbial communities from the Atlantic coast under amendment with organic carbon and nitrate - tdDd47.2 (SPAdes)... | ecosystem: Environmental > Aquatic > Marine > Coastal >...
TTCCGAGGAGGAAAAGAAAGAGATGACCGCATCCGCAGGTTTGATGGCCGGTAAAAAAGGCCTGATTATGGGTGTCGCCAACAACCGCTCGATCGCTTGGGGGATCGCCCAGGCATTGCATGCTCAAGGAGCGGAACTGGCATTTACCTATCAGGGCGAAGCGCTGTTAAAGCGTGTCAAACCTTTGGCGGAATCCATCGATTCTGACACCCTACTTTCCTGCGACGTGACCGACATGGATCAACTCGATACAGTCTTCGCCGCTATTGAGAAAAAGTGGGGAAAACTTGATTTCCTGGTTCACGCCATCGCTTTTTCCGATAAGGACGACCTCAAGGGGCGTTATCTCGACGTCAGCCGTGAGAACTTCCTCATGGCTATGGACATCTCCTGCTACTCCTTCACCGCAGTGGGTAAACGCGCAGCCGCCTTGATGACCGATGGCGGCTCGATGATCACGCTTAGCTACTATGGCGCTGAGCGAGTTATGCCGCATTATAACGTCATGGGCGTCGCCAAGGCGGCGCTGGAAGCCAGCGTACGTTACATGGCTGAAGATCTGGGCAAGGACGGCATCCGGGTTAACGCCCTATCGGCCGGTCCAATGAAAACTCTGGCAGCCTCGGGGATTGGCGACTTCCGCTACATTCTCAAGTGGAACGAAAACAACGCTCCGCTTCGCCGCAACATCACCATGGAAGACGTAGGCGGCGCCGGCCTTTACCTGCTCTCCAGTCTGTCTTCCGGCGTTACCGGCGAAACGCACCATGTGGATTCCGGCTACCATTCCGTCGGCATGATGGCCACCGATTCCGCCGGAGCGAACGCAGAAATGCTGGCAAGCTTCAAGTCCCAGGACGAAAGCTAGGCCCTGCACTCAAACAGGTCGAGGCCATGGTTGAGACGCAAATGACGCGAGGTTAGGAGTGAGAACGAAGGACATGCACGGCATATTCAAGGACGAACGACGCGGCCTCGCGTCATTTGCGTCCAATCCCTCTGGGACGGGTCGCTTTTTCCCGCCCGTTGCGTCGCGCACGGCTTGTGTGGGGCCAGCCACACGACGCCGCACACTCCTAACTGGCGGGGAAAATCGATCCCGCCATGGCATCAACCTATTTGAGTGCAGGGCCTAGCATGTCGGGTAACGGCTTCGGACATCTTTTTCGGTTCACGACCTTTGGTGAAAGCCATGGCCCTGCTATCGGCTGTGTCGTTGATGGCGTACCCCCGCGTCTGGACTTAACGGAAGAAGATATCCAAGTCTGGCTCGACAAACGCAAGCCCGGTTCATCGCGTTTCGTCACCCAACGCCAGGAAGCCGACATCGTCAAAATTCTATCGGGCGTTTTCGAGGGACAGACCACCGGCACCTCCATTGGATTGCTGATTGAGAACACCGATCAACGTTCCAAAGACTACGGCGATATCAAGGACAAATACCGTCCCGGCCATGCGGACTACACCTACGACCAAAAATACGGCATCCGCGACTACCGTGGCGGTGGGCGCTCAAGCGCCCGGGAAACCGCCATGCGAGTCGCCGCTGGCGCCATTGCCCGGAAAGTGCTTGGCGAAAGCATCTCTATCCGCGGCGCACTTGTCGGTATGGGAAGCAAGGAAATCGACCGTGAAAACTGGAATTGGGACGAAACCGGAAACAATCCTTTCTGGTGTCCCGATGCGGAAGCAGCCAAAGAGTGGGAAGACTACTTAGACGAAATCCGTAAAGCGGGCTCTTCAGTCGGCGCGACCCTTGAGATCGTCGCCTCCGGCGTTCCGGCAGGACTTGGCGCGCCAGTCTACGACAAACTGGACGCCGACATCGCCAAGGCCATGATGAGCATCAATGCCGTCAAAGGCGTAGAGATTGGCGCAGGCTTTGAAGCTGGTCGACTGACGGGCGAGGAAAATGCCGATGAAATGCGCATGGAAAACGGCAAGGCTATTTTCACCTCCAACAATGCAGGCGGCATCTTAGGCGGCATTTCCAGCGGTCAGGACATCGTTGTTCGCGTCGCCATCAAACCCACCAGCTCCATCCTTACGCCACGCAAAACCGTCGACACGAATGGCAATGAAACAGACGTTCTCACTAAAGGCCGTCACGACCCCTGCGTCGGTATCCGCGGCGTTCCGGTAGCCGAGGCCATGCTGGTCTGCGTGCTCGCCGATCACCTTTTGCGTCATAAGGCCCAGTGCGGCTAACCTAGTCACCTCTGCTCGCCTTCCAATCTTCTCCCCATACCCCAAGATTGACGTTTACGTAAACGTTAACTAATATAAGCATCAACTTATCTGGGGTCGGCAAACGGCCCAATTGGGATTGACCAGGGAGAAAAAGATGCCTCAACCCGATCATATTATGCGACTTGAATTACCCGCAGCCAGCGATCTTAGCGACGACATCAAAAAGTATTTCGAGGTTTGCGAAGAGAAATTAGGGCTCATCCCTTACGTTTTGCAATCTTTCACCATGAACCCGGAAAAATTCGACACTTTCACCCGGTTCTACAATCAACTCATGCTGGCCCCATCGGGCTTATCCAAGCTTGAACGGGAGATGATTGCCGTGGTGGTCTCCTCCGCCAACCGCTGCTACTACTGCCTTGTCGCTCACGGTCAGACCGTGCGTCAACTCTCCGACGACCCGCAACTCGGTGAAATGCTGGTGATGAACTATCGGGTCGCCGAACTCGAACCCCGCCAGCGCATCATGCTCGACTTTGCCTGGAAGCTGACTAAAACACCGCAGGAAATTGGTGAAGCAGACCGGCAGGGGCTCCGCGATGCAGGTTATTCCGACCAGGATATTTTCGACATCGCCGATGTGGTCTCGTTCTTCAACTATACAAACCGGATGGCCCACGCCACCGATATGATGCCCAATCCGGAATACCATGCCATGAATCGTTGATCATGCTTGGCGCGATTACCCGCCTTCTAGCCCTCATGGCCTTTCTCGACGGCCTCTTGATTATACTTCAAGAGGTCGCCCCCGGCCCTCCCTGGTGGCTTGGCGGCGTACTCGTGCTGATCGGTTGCGCATTCGCCATGCTTAACTGTCAGCACATGATCAAGGGGAAGTTTGAGGACGTTGAAACGGCCGACAAATTATGGCTGCCGCTGATCCTGCTGACCTGCCTTCCGGCAGCGACCATTCACTTTCTTTTCGATATCGGCAGCATTTCAACAGCCGGACTTTTTGTTGTCATGCTGGCCTATAGCATCACGGTCGTTCAGGCGTATAACCGCCTTAAACCTTGATGCGGAACACAGCCCAAGCGCAAAAAGCATTCCCTGCAAGATAGAGAGCGTGGAGTCCATAAAGGAACCCCTGGATCAGAAACAGGGATGTTCCGGCCATATTGTGTGGCTTGATCATATGAATCAGACTCAAAACCAGAACCGCCGAAGCAATCCCGATAACCGACGCAATCACCGTCAGCCATTTGCCAAAGCCGACTTTGCCCCGAGTTAGGATAAAACCCCCCATAAAAAATAGAAAATGACCGAGAAACACGGCCGGAAGATCATAATAGTGAGGCGCCAACATCCAATCGGCGAATTGGACTCCAATCATCAAAACAACCGGATAGGCCGCCCCCCAAAACATAATCAGGGTTCCCAAAAGCCGGGGATCGCGGAGCGGTTCCTCAGGCATTTGAGGGGCTTGCGGAGAGGGCGTCGCCCCACCTTGTTCCGGCGTCTCCATTTGGCTTCCTTCCTGATCCAAGCTTGGTGCAAATCTGTGAGCGGGATATCGCCCGTTCCCCTTAAGCTGTCAAGAACAGTTCTTGTTTTTGCAATTTAATATTATTCAACCTATTGACAAATAGACATTATTAGAGAAACAGAATATACTCATATAAAAGGGCATTTGGGAGGACTTCCGGTGCAACTGGAAAACATGGAAGAGAACGCAAGGGCGGCAAGCTCCCTGCTCAAAGCCATGGGTAACGAAACCCGTTTAATGATCCTGTGCCAACTGGTGGATGGCGAACGGACGGTGACAGAGCTGGTTGATCGGATCGGCCTCAGTCAATCGGCTATGTCCCAACATCTCGCCATTTTACGCCAGCATGGACTGGTCCGGACTCGGCGTGAGGCCCGCTCAATCTACTACTCTTTCGCAGGTCCCGAATGTAAGGCCGTCATCGAAACCCTTTACGGGCTCTACTGCCACATCTGAGCAGTTCCCGTTAGCGAACGATCATCACCGAATTGTAAGCCAGTTCCATCACCTTGAAAGCTGTTGAGCCGATAAAGAAACGCTCAATGGCCCCTTTACCGGAATCGGCAACCACCACCAAGGAATAGTCGGGCCCTGTTTCAATGATCTGCTCTACAGGATTGCCCACCTTAATGATTTTCTCGATAACGGGGATATCCATTTCAGCCAACAGATCGGCCGCCTGCTCCACGGCCGCCTCGGCATCTGCCTTGGCGCTTTCGTGGTGCGCAACCGATAGAATGGAAATCGGGCAATTGCAACGGCTTGCCAGATAGGCGTCACGACGCACCATTTCGAGCGAAATGTCTGATCCATCGGTGCAGATCAAATGACCGTTTCCTTCGGTGATGCTACGCGAAACGATGACCGAACAGGGAGCATGGAGGGCAACCTTCTCAGCAACCGCCGGATCCCAGAAAGACTTGGACTTGCGGCTTCGCCAGCGTTCCGATGCGCCAAGGATGATCAAATCGTACTCGCCGAGCGCCCACTGATCGAGAATACCGGTGGCGATGTTGCTGGTGACCTTGAGTTTAAGGACGATTTTTTTGCCTTCCGGCGAAATGTAGTCGATCTTGTTATCGCCGAGAGACGTTCCTTCCACATCCGTATGGTAGTGTTTCTCGGACCAATCGAGCGATAGAATACCGAGATCAACCAGCATGTCGCGGCCTTTTTTAAGGTGCTTGATGCCGGGAAGTTCGAGCCCCCAGTTAAGCATATTTTCACGCGCCACGTTAACCTGAAGCCCGCCAGAGCGCATTCCCTGGTCGAACGGCCTCACATAGCAAAGCACGATATCGGCATCGACGCCGCCGCCCAACTTGGCCGCATACCGCAGCCCCCGGTAGGATTCCTCAGATCCGTCAATACAAACCAGAATTCGGAATCGTTCATCTACACGGCGTTCTGAATTATCGGACATACTGGTGACCCCTTCCCCTCGTTACCCGAGCCAATTTTATACGCCTATGAGCGGCCAGTACAGATATGCCGCAACCAACATCATAATGGTCGACATCACAGCCATTTTCCAACCGACAATTAAGAAGTCGGTCGTTTTTAGGTAGCCCGACGCATAAACGATGGTGCAAGCGGGTGTGCCAACCACCGTCAGGTAAGCGAAAGCGGAAGAAACCGAGGTAATAAAGCCAATAATGATTGGGCTTTCACCAGCGGCCTGCGCAAGATTGAGCACAATTGGACCAAGAACGGCGACAGCTGCGCCGTTGCTCATGGTGTTTGTAACGCCCGTGGTCAAGACGGAAACAGCCGCCCACAAACCAATGCCCGTATCGGCGCCCAAGGGGGTTAACAAGGTAAGGAAACTCTCCGCCACCCAGGCGGCGGCCCCCGTCTCCTTCATTTCAACACCCAGCGATATAGCAGCCGCATAAAGTAACACCACGCCCCAGTTGACGCCCGAGTTGATATCTTCCCACTTAACCAAACCGGCAACGAGGAAAGCCGCGGCTCCCATAACGGCGATGGTTCCCATACCCAGACCGGCAGAGGCGAAAATCCACCCCAACAGGGTAAGGAAGAAAATACCGATAGCGACAAAGTCGGCCGACTTCATCGGCCCTTCTTCCTGCACCTGCGCCCGCAGCTTGACCACAGCGCGGGATAAATCAGGAAACTCCGGCTTGAAGGTCATTAGCAGGATCAAGGTAACGAAGGGCAACTGAATGAGGAAGATCGGATAGGCATATTCCATCCAGCGCAGGTAATCGATGATGTATATCATGGTCTCGGAATTGGTCGGGTCATAGAAAAACTCCTTCCAATAACCAATCATGATAGCGTTCCGTGCGCCCCCTGATGGCGTACCGATCCCGGCGACCGAACAACCGTAGGAGATCGAAAACAGCAGCACGGCAGCGAGATTGCGCACTTTCTTGGGATCGTTGGAAGTCAGCGTGATCAGGGTGATCCCGACCGGCAGCATCATGGCGGCGACGGTATGCTCGCCAATGAACGAGGCCAAAACACCTGAAAACAAAGAGATTCCGAAAGCGATCCGCGATGTTTTTGTGCCCGTCAGCTTGACGATCATATAGGCCAAGCGCTTATCGAGCTTTTGTTTGACCACCGCCACAGCAAGCATCAGAGAGCCCATGATGAACAGGACGGAGTCCTTCATCAAAGACTTGGCGACAACCGATGAATCGATGCCTAAGAGAACCACCTGCCCGACGATAATCAGCAGCGCGACAGTCGGCAAAGGTACTGGTTCGGTAATGAACAGAATAGTCGCCATGACCGACATGGCGAGCACCACCATGCCATGATGGGAAAGCCCTTCCGGCAAGGGGAGTTGCATCATCCCCCAACCAATCAGCATGGCGATGATGAACCACCGCTTATCCCAAATGACCAGCATGTTGCGGCGGAACTGCAGAGCCAGCAGTTTTTGCGCGCGCACCGACGGAATGCGGTCGCGCACCGTCGCAAGCCGCGCTTTGGCGTTGATCGAGGACTTAACGGCTTTCACCTTGTCCTTGCTGGTAGATGCGAAGGAAATGGTCTCCTCCTCCGTCTTCAGGAGTCACTTGAAAAAACGCTGAATAGCGTTTTGCCGCCCTTTTATATTTTGATTTTCTAATTTATAGCTTTGCCGATGGGGTTGTGCAACGCAAAATACGCAAAAAACCCGGATTTTTATGTGGTTAATGGTTTAAACGATTTCAAGGGCTTCTCCAAAGCGCAGAGAACGCAATCTCTCTTAAAAACGCCATATTGCCCTCTTATATATAATCTGCTGACATTTTGAACGGGAGGATACCATGGACCTCAGACTCTGCTTCGAGCCGGAAGGCGATATGGCTATCGACAACCCAAAGGCCTTCGCCCAATACGGCAAACACTATCTGGCCGACTACGGTGCTGAGTTCGCCGGATACATTGCGATGGACGAAAGAGACAAACGGCACAGCAATCTTCAACCGGTTTGGCAGTTCATTCTCAAAAACGTCGACAAAGACCGTGAGCGGGAACTGATCGACTATTTGAACAGCAACCCGATCAACAGTTACTACGCCCACGTTTATGAAATGCACGGCGCAGGCCGCCAAACCAAGGTACACTAGAAAAATCGAGTCGCCTGTAAACTCTGCGCCGCCCCGTTCCTCGGGACGGCGCTTTGCTTCTTCTTCAAGGTGAGTTCCCCGCCATGACCTACGACGAATACAACGCCTTTTGCGGCTCCCTGCCCCATACCACTCATGTGGTCCAGTGGGGCGGTTCGGATGTTTGGAAGATCGGCGGCAAAGTCTTCGCCATCGGCGGATGGGATAACGGCAACCACGAAGCCATCACCTTCAAGGTTTCCGAACCGGTCTACGAACTCTTACGCGACGCCCCCGGCTGCCGCCCCGCCCCCTATCTCGCCAGCCGTGGCATGAAATGGATTCAGCACTATGCCGATCCGGGTTTAAGCGACGAAGACCTCAAAAGCCACATCGAAGAATCCTACCGTCTCGTCTCCCTCGGCCTAACCAAGAAGCTGCAAAAAGAGCTGGGGCTCAATCAGACCGCCTAAACTCCCGCCTCGAACTGCAACGCCGCCAGATGGGCATAGAGCGGGCTGCTTTCCAGAAGCTCCGCGTGGGTGCCCGTGGCGACCAGTTTGCCGTGTTCGATAACGGCGATGCGGTCAGCGTTGACCACGGTGGCCAGCCGGTGAGCGATCACCAGCGTTGTGCGCCCGACCATCAGCTTCTCCAGTGCAGCCTGAACCAGCCGCTCATTTTCCGCATCAAGCGCCGAGGTCGCTTCATCGAGCAGCAGAATGGGCGGATCGCGGAGCAAAGCCCTGGCCAAAGAGATACGCTGACGTTGACCGCCCGACAGGCGTAGCCCTTTTTCACCGAGGAAGGTATCGAACCCTTCGGGCAGGGCATCGAGGAAGTCGGCCGCTGCTGCGGCCTCGGCGGCGGCGCGCACTTCATCGTCCGTCGCGCCGGGACGGCCGTAGCGAATATTCTCCCAACCGTTGGCGGCGAAGATCACCGGATCCTGCGGCACGAGGCCAATCCTTTGACGAAACGCTTCCGGGGAGGCCTGACGGATATCGACTCCATCGACAGATACGCTCCCTTCATCCGGATCGAAGAATCGGAGCAACAATTGAAACACCGTCGACTTGCCCGCCCCAGACGGACCGACCAGCGCCACCGTTTCACCCGGCTCGACCGCAAGCGATAATCCATCCAACGCCTTTTGATTGGGCCGGGAAGGATAGCTGAAATGTATGTCTGCAAAGGCGACCCGGCCCTGGGGCGGGTCGGGCAAAGCCACGGGGTCAGCGGGAGCGACGATTTCCGGCTCGGCTTCAAGCAGTTCAATCAGCCGCTCGGTCGCGCCGGCGGCGCGCTGCAACTCGCCGAACACCTCACTCAATATACCCACCGAAAAGGCCACCATGGTGGCGTAGAAAATAAACGCTGCCAATTCACCGCCACTGATATCGCCCGACATGACGCCGCGCCCACCGACCCATAGAATAACGCTGATCGCCGTGAAGACCAGAATGATCACAGTTGCAGTAAGAAAGCCACGCATTCGAATGCGTTCGATGGCCGCAGCAAAGGCCCCGGTCACTTCGCCGCCGAAACGCGCACTATCCTGAGGTTCGTGAGTGAACGCCTGAACCGTATGAATGGCGTTGAAAGTTTCTCCGGCAAACGCTCCAACGTCGGCGACCTTTTCCTGACTGGTCCGAGAGAGCTTACGCACCCGACGGCCGAAAAACAGGATGGGCACCACCACGATAGGCACCACTAGGAGAGCCAACAGGGTGAGCTTGGCGTTGGTGACGAACAACATAATCAGGCCGCCGACAAGCGTTAGGAGGTTGCGCAGCGCCATGGAGGCCGAGGAGCCGATAACCGATTGCAGCAATGTCGTATCGGTGGTCAGTCGCGAGAGGACTTCGCCAGTCTTGGTGACTTCGAAAAAGCCCGTATGCATGGAAAGCACCCGGTCGAAGACGGCGCGACGCAAATCGGCCACCACCCGCTCGCCAAGCCAGGAAACGAAGTAGAACCGGGCGAAGGTGCCAAGCGCCATGACGACTGAAAGCACCAACAGAAAGATCAGCGCCTGATCCAACGCACTTTCGTTGCCGCCCGCAAAGCCGCTGTCGATCAACACCTTGAGCCCCTGCCCCAGAGCCAGCGACGCCCCGGCGGTAATCACCAGCGCGGTAGCCGCCGCAGCAACTTGCCTTTTGTAGGGTTTCAGAAACCCCGCCATACGCGACAGGTAGCGCAGGTCTTTGCCTTTGGGGCGCTCTTCGGTTTTCAACGGGAAAGTCCTTCAGGCTGGAGAGGGAAATGTCCATCCTATGTGGCGCGCAAAGGGACACCGGTCAAGCCTGCCCCCTTCCCTTTTGGCCCTTTCATCCCATCTAAACAATCGGAAGGGAAATTTTCAGGGACGCATCATCATGAGCATCTTAATCGCCGGGCTGGTCGTTTTTCTTGGCATCCATCTCTTGCCCGCCTTCGCCACAACCCGTACCGGCCTCGTCGAACAATGGGGCGAGAAGAAATACAAAGGCCTCTTCTCACTGGTTTCGGCAGTAGGGCTCGGATTGATTATTTGGGGTTTCGCCACCCGCGAGTTCGTCGAAGTCTTCATCACGCCCGAGTGGGCCCGTCCTCTCGCCCATGCCCTGATGCCGCTTTCCTTCATCCTGCTGGCCGCGCCCGACATGAAGCCCAGTAACATCAAGCGCCTGACCAAACACCCCATGCTCTGGGGCCTCGCCCTCTGGGCCATCGTCCACCTGATCAACAACGGCGACTTGGCCTCAATCATCCTGTTCGCAGGCTTCCTCGCCTACGCCATCATCGACATATTCAGCGCCACCGCCCGCGGCAAAGTCCCAACCTTCGACAAACAACCGATCTCCCGCGACCTCACAGTGATCGCAGTCGGATTGATCGGTTACGGCGTCTTCATGATGTGGCTGCACGAATGGCTAATCGGCGTGCCGGTGATTTAGGAAGGAATTGTTACGGCCATATCAACAGCGCAACAAAGTCGTGGATGCCCGCCTGCGCGGGCATGACGGAAGGGGTAGTAGCCATTTCGGTGAGGCAACTTTGGACGAAGCAGCAGCTTTGCCTTACTAGGACACAGAAAGCGGCAAGAGAAAGAAGTACGAGCATATCGTCATGCCCGCCTGCGCGGGCACGACAATTTTAGGGGAGAGCTACCCCTTTGCCGCGGCCTTCATCGCCGCGATGTTTTCGGCGTATTTGCCGTCTTTGAACGTAGCGCTGCCCGCCACGCAGACGTTAGCGCCCGCATCGGCGACGGCTTTGATGGTTGCGGGGCTGATGCCGCCGTCGACTTCCAGGTCGATATTGCGGCTGCCGATCATCTCTCTGATTTTCTTGATCTTGTCGAGCTGGCTCGGGATGAAGCTCTGGCCGCCGAAGCCTGGGTTGACCGACATCACCAGAATGAGGTCGAGGTCGTCCAGCAGATACTCCAGGCAATCGACCGGGGTGTGCGGGTTGAACGAAACGCCCGCCTTGCAGCCGAGCGACTTGATCATCTGGAGGCTGCGATGCACATGGGCGTCGGCCTCTACATGGACGGTGATCATGTCGGAGCCCGCCTTGGCGAAGGCTTCGAGATAGGGCTGGGCCGGATCGATCATCAGGTGGACATCGAACGGCAGTTGGGAGTGCGGACGCAGCGCCTTGACCACGTCCGGACCGATGGTGATGTTGGGAACAAAGTGGCCGTCCATCACATCCACATGGATCCAGTCCGCTCCGGCATCGTCAACGGCGCGAACCTCTTCGCCCAGCTTAGCGAAATCGGCGGAAAGAATGGACGGTGAAATCAGCATCACTTTGTTTCCTTTTTTCTTCGTTCCGGTACCCCCTCTAACTCCCCTAGAAGGGGGAGGACAAGAGAGCGCCCCCTAAAAGCCCTCCCCTGCTAAGGGAGGGTTGGGTGGGGTATCCTTCATCGAGCCCGCATACGCGGGGGCCTCCGAACACCTAAAGCGGCAAAGCCACTAAGGGTTCGGGGCTAGTTCACTTTGGCGTCAAGTTCGCCTGCCTCGTATTTCTCGAACATCACTTCGAGAGACAGAGGCTTAATTTTGGAAGCGTTGCCTGCCGCGCCGAAGGCTTCGTAGCGGGCCTTGCAGATTTCGGTCATGCCCTTGGTCGCTTCGGCCAGATATTTGCGCGGATCGAAGTTGTCGGGCGCATCGTGCATGTGCTTACGGATCGAGCCC
>Ga0209692_10005100_pt1 | contig 11487 bp, 2 predicted proteins | sample tdDd472_FD_187129 | JGI IMG/M metagenome (GOLD analysis project Ga0209692, IMG submission 187129) | Marine sediment microbial communities from the Atlantic coast under amendment with organic carbon and nitrate - tdDd47.2 (SPAdes)... | ecosystem: Environmental > Aquatic > Marine > Coastal >...
CACTCAGAGCATCACCGTCGAGGTCCGAAGAGCCCGCCAGCAATTCAGCCGCCGTCACCGTCAGCGCCGTATCCTCAAGGGTCACGAAGCTCGGTGCGCCAACAACAGGCGCGTTATTAGCAGCATTCAGAATATAAAGTTGATCTGCAAATTGAAGCTTCTCGATATCTGTCAGTATATCTGCACCATCAGTACCAACAGTGTCCGTTACGGTCACTGTGCCGTCTGGCGCTGTGGTGATTGAGTAATTTGAAAATGGGCCAGAATATTGAGCCGTATCCGTTCCAACACCGCCGGAAAGAACATCATTGCCAATGCCCCCCGTAAGGACATCATCGCCGTCACTTCCGGACAAGTGATCAGCCCCATCGGCACCAACGATAACATCATCCCCCATTCCACCAACGTATGTTTGTCCTTCAAACGTTGTGGTGAACCCAGGGTTAAAGACCTGGGCATGGATATCGCTCTCAAAGGTTACAGGGTCCACTTCATGCCAGACGACAGCATAAGCACCGTTTTCAAGCACAGAAATTTCTATATCTGCATATTGTTTGGCCCCAGCGGAGTCCAACATGTTACCAGTTCGTGCAACGGTAAACATGGTCCCAATTGCAGCGCCATTCGCGTCAAATCGCTGACCATTTAACGTGAAGTCTGCCGCGGCATAATAATTTTCCCAAACGACAACGAACCCGCCATCAGGCGTAGAGGCAATGACTGGTTTATATTCTGCACTACTGTAATTACCTGTATTGACACGAAATTGCGCCCCTATAGAAATCCCAGTCGCATCGAACAGTTGCCCCGAGATATCATAGTGGTTTGCTGGGGCTGGCTGTTGGCTATAATCTTGCCAAACAGCAACAAAACGCCCCCCAGACAAAGTCATAATTCTGGGATTGATTTGCACGCTAGTTTCGAAGGAATGGATGCGATTTTCCGCACCGACAACAGCACCAGTGGCATCTATGCGTCGCCCATATACACCATAAGACCCATCTGTATCCTGAGCCTGACTCTGCCAAACAGCATAATAGCCACCATCGGGAAGAGACGTAATATCGGGGTAATTCTGACTCCCGGTAACAAATGTATTTACCTGCGTCGAAGTTCCTAAAGGAGTTCCTGATGCATCAAAGGTACGAACAAAAATGTCCCCATCCACAACATTACCAGCTGCGTACCATATTGCAGCGAAACCACCATTTATCCCCTCCACAATTTGTGGATAGGTCTGGTGATCGCTATGTCGGTAGTCACTGACAAGAAACTCTGGCCCCATAGGGTTGCCATCTGGAGTATACCTCCTTGCAAAAACTTCTAGACCTTGACCTAAGTCTCCTCCCCATGAAACTAGAAAACTACCATCAGAAAAACCGGTAACCGTCGGATTTCTTTGAGATCCTGCGCTAATTGTATTGACCGTAAAGGCAGCACCTAACGCATTACCACCTGAATCATAGCGTTGTGCAAGCACCTCATATCCGCTCGCCACATCAGTATTAACAGCCCAGGAGACAACAAAACCTCCCGACGCAAGAGATGCAACCGCCGGCTGCTTCCCTGAACGAAGGCCAAAAGTACCAACAGAGGTTTCGTTAACCTTAAATGTCTGATTGAAATTGTGCTGAGGAACGACATTTACATTCACGGTTGCAATCGATGAGATACCGCTTTCATCCGTAACGCGAATTGTGAAGCTATCGTTACCCGTGAAGTCTGCCGCAGGCGTAAAGCTATAGCTACCATCCGGATTTACGGCAACACTGCCATTGGTGGCCGCACTGTCCAGAACATAGGCCAACATAGCGTCATTGCCATCCGGATCGACGGCCCGCATTTGACCGCCAATTACACCATGTCCTTCGGGTAACAGAATATTGGCATCAGCTAGTTCAGGGGGCAAAAATCCACTATTAAGATCCAACAAGGTGTCGGCGAACTGCGCATATTCGATTCCAGATAAAACATCTGTGCCGTCTGTGGCATGGCTTACGATGAACTTGCCACCTTCAACAGAAAACCCATATTCAGCCAGTTGACCTGAGAAAACTGCAGTGTCCGTACCGAGGCCGCCGTCAAGGGTGTCGTTGCCAGCTCCTCCAGAAAGATGGTCATCACCGGCACCGCCCGAAAGAACATCATCTTGGCTCCCACCGAACAGGGCATCATTGCCATCAAGACCCGTCACATTGATGGTAGCGATTGTATTGCTGTTGGTACCCTGGAACGTTTTGGCATAAACCTGGGCATCCCCGCCATCAACAAGCCCATCTTGCCATGTTGCCGCAAAGCCACCGCCTGGTAGTGCTGAAACCCGCACCATATGCATTTCAGTCGTCGTGATCGGGGCAATATCAATTATGCCGCCAGCAAGATTACCCGCATTATCAAAGCGCTGACCACGCAACATATTATCGGACCGAGAGTCCCAAACAACAAGGAATCCGCCGTCAGTTAAGGCCGTTATGTGCGGTTCATATTGCTCGCCCGAGTAATCTGCAACATTGACACGGAATTCACCAGCGACTGGTGTACCATCGGCCTCAAATACCCGCCCCGCAATATCACGTAGGCTCCCTGGTGAGGGAGCATTGTCGTGGTCCTGCCACACAACGGCAAATCGACCATTACTTAGGGCAACAATGTTTGATCTGTATTGCGCGTAAGCTTCAAACTCATTGATTTGGAACTCGCTACCAATCGGTAAAGAATTCACATCATACCGCTGCCCGAAGACACCATAGGATGTAGCAAGATTGTCTTGTGCAGACGAATCCCAAATAATGACAAAGCCTCCATCGGGAAGCGCAGCAGCATGTGCACGATGCTGCCAATCCATAACATAGGTATTGACTTGAAACTCATCGCCGATAGCTACTCCGTTAGCATCATAACGGCGTGCAAACGTTCCATATTGATCCCCGTCCTGTTGCCACGAAGCCCAACTAACGAGATAGCCGCCGTCTGGCATAGAAACGATATTGGGGCGTCGTTGATGGCTTTGAGTTTCAACGTTGACTTGCACTTCGCCTGTTACTGCCTGTCCTTTTGCATCATAACGCTTGGTGAAAATGCCGTAGTTACTGCCATCTTGGAACCAAGAAGCCCAAGCCGCAATGAAGCCACCATCGGACATCGCTGTGAGCGACACCATGTCCTGGTCACCAAACGTGTAGTCGTTCAACTGGAATTCAGCACCCAATGCATTTCCGCCCTGATCGTAGCGCTGCGCAAGGACTTCATAACCAGTATCCGCCAAAGTTCGTGACGCCCAACTAACGATGAAGTCACCGTTTGACAGCGTTACAATGTCCGGACGCAAGGTCCAATCATCCGTACCTAGTGCATGGCGATTTGTTGTGTTGACTTGAATGGCTTGGTCATAATTCGGCGCGCCACGAACTTGTACTGTAACAGCACGGGTGCCACTGGCACCGTCGTCATCGGTTGCGGCGAAGGTAAAGCTGTCCGCACCAGAAAAACCCGCATTGGGCACATAGGTATATGTGCCGTCTGGGTTGATCGTCACTGTTCCGTTGGTTGCGTTTTGGGAAATGCCATACGTGATTGCCGCAATACTGCTGTCGATATCAGTCGCCGTCAAAGTGCCACTAGCTTGCGCATCTTGAGCAACGACAATAAAGGTTTCGCCACCGATGGGAGCATCATTGACAGGATTGACAGGTATGCTAACCGTTGCCGTAGTCGTGCCACCTTTGCCATCAGAAACCGTATAATCGAAGCTGGCCGCACCGAAAAAATCACCTTCAGGTTGGAAAATAAAATTCTGACCGACCCACTCCACAGTCCCACCTACAGGGCTACCAACGGAAACGACTTTGAGAACGTCGCCATCCGCATCTGTGTCGTTTGCAAGCAGCGTTGCCAGCGCAATGGTGACTGCAGAACCTTCTGAGGTTGACGCGGAATCTGCACCAATCATGGGGGCGGAATTTGCTCCACCGACCCAGACATCACTGTCGACAAAACGTAATAGCTCAACGTTTTGCAGAATGTCGACACCTTCAATTCCAGTAACGGTAACAGACGCCGCATCAATTACGATGGTGTATTCGGCCTGCATTCCTACAAAGAATGCAATATCATACCCAATGCCGCCATCAATGCCATCATCCCCCATACCGCCCACAAGGATGTCATCACCAGCACCACCTTGAAGCGTATCGTTTCCGCTACCACCAATTAACCCATCATCTCCACCATGACCGGTGAGCGAATCGTCACCGGCAGCACCGGACAACACATTCTCCGTATTATCACCAATAATGACGTCATTTAATGAAGACCCGTCTACATCTTCGATCCCAGACAGAACATCCCCAGTTGCGGAGCCACCTGCATATTGATTTGTTAATAAATCGACCGTTACACCTGCGGTGGATGCGGTGTACGTCGCCTTATCGCGACCTAGCCCCCCTTCGATAACATCCGCACCGGCACCACCACGGATAACATCATTTCCTCGGCCCCCTCGGATATGATTATCGGCATCATTGCCCAAGATCACATCATCGCCATCTCCAGTAAAAGCATTTTCAATGATCGTACCGCTGGCAATATTGAGTTCGTTCCCAGCAACAGTCGAAACAATGGCTCCAGACAAATCCAGATACGTATTTTCAGTAATGGTTGCTGTGTTGATCGTATCAAGCCCACCAGCATCAGACAGCGTGCGTCGGGCAACATCGGTATTTACAGTGAAATTGGCGTATTCCGACGTGTAGATATAAGTGTCATTTCCATCGAGCACATCGCCATACAAGTTCAGGGACCAGCTGTTGAGCGTACCGACCTCGCCCGTAGCACCATCCTCTACACGCAAGGTCCAAGTACCAACGCCCGTCTCGCCCCAATTCCGAACTGAACTAAATGTGTGCTGTATGGAAGTATTGAGAGATCCAAAATCAGCGGAATTGGTCGGATCTTTGAATGGCCTATGGACAAGAACACTCTCCGTTCCATCTGGGGAAATCAACGTTACCGTTAGATCGCCAATGCGCGTATGCGCGATGTCGAGCGTCACTTCCACCTGATCCAGATTGAGCCCCCCCGTGACCGTCAAGGTGTCTTCGACAAAACCAAGGTCCGCAATTGCAAGGCCTGGTGTAGATGAGTACTGAAGTGTTTGCTCATTTATGCGGGTGCTCTGCTTGACCCAGGTCTCGGCAAGACGAACTGCCGCAAAAGCATCGACCAAACCAAATCCATAGTCCTGGCACACATGCATACCGCCGCCGTTCCAATTGGATGCGGCGTTATAGCTCCACGTCGTGTTGTTGACATCGGTCATCTTCGCAGAACATGCGAGAATTTCCTGAACGTCACGATAACCAAGAGTGGGGTTTGCCTCTAACAGTAAGGCGACAACACCACTGACAAACGGAGCCGAATATGATGTGCCTTGGCCGGAACGGTAATCCCCCCCCAGCATACCCGTGTTATCCACATATCCGATATCTCCGACGCGATCCGTGGATACCATGTCCAGTCCGGCTGCAGAGATCAGAACGTTCGCGCCAGGGCTTGAGAAATAACCATATTCCCCCACAGAATCAGCAGCGCCAACGACAGTCGTAAATCGCGATGCGGCAAGATCGTGATAATTGCTGTCACTGAAAAGCGTGCGATCGTTGCCAGCGGACGCAACCATAACCGTGCCAAGCCCACCACGACCGTTGCTCACCGCATGATCCAGTGCCGAAATAATTCCAGGTCGGCTGGCCCACTCCCCAGTGTCCCAGCTCAGGTTGCTAACATCGACGGCAGTTTGCGCCATAATTGCGTCTTCAGACTGCGTTGTGGGTGTGTTGGGCATATCCGCGCCAAAGCCCAGGCGGTAGCCTGCAATCGTCGAATTATAGGCAACCCCCACCACGCCAGTACCGTTACGCTCGCCAGCAATAATGCCAGCGAGGAAGGTTCCATGATTTTCACCCGCAATTGTGGCATCCGCCATGGCGTCTGCATCATTGGCGTAGAAGTCATAGTCGATGGTCGTGTCGTAGTTAGCATCGAGATCTGCGTGAGTGTATTCGATACCTTGATCGACGATACCGATTTTAACCCCAGCACCGGTGTAATCATCCCAGACAGAAGTGACATTTGCGGCGTCGAGTCCCCACTGATACTGGAACAATGAATCCGTTGGGGTTGGCAACGACACAGTAACGGTCACGGACGACGTAGCTTGACCACCATGTCTGTCATCAATGGTGTATTCAAAGGATGTCACGCCGCTAAACCCAGTGCTCGGCGTAAAGACAATATTGCCCAATTTATCTAGGCTGACATCGCCATTTAGAGAATTTCCGACCGCGACTATCGATAGTTTATCAGCGTCGAAATCCCCGTCGTTTTCAAGCAAATCACTTGCTACTAGGTGCAATCTCTGGCCGTAGAGAACCGCTGTTTTATCTTTATAAGCAAATGGATTGTTATTGGTGCCATCTAGATGAACCGCGCCATCATCAAACCAAATCTGTTCAATATTTGTGAGCTGATCTGTACCATCTGATAAATTTGGCAGAGCACCAATATATTGAACCGTTACTGAGCCGCCGTTGTTAATAACTTGATAGTCTTCAATACTACCACTGACATACACAACATCTTTTCCGCCCCCACCATCCAAGACGTCATCACCGGTTCCACCAACGAGTATATCGTTGCCGCTGCCTGACGTAATTGTGTCGTTCCCAGAACTGCCGTCTAAATATACAGACTCTATATTTGAGGAGGTAAAATGATCATCTCCAGAACTACCTATGACAGATTCGACACCTGAAGCACTAAGATCCAATGCGCTACCAACAGCTCCTGCCAAATGTAGCACATCGTAGCCTGCTCCCCCGTCAATAACGACATCATCAACATCCCCATAAATTATGTCGTCGCCATCACCTGCATATATCGAATCGGCACCACTTTGTCCCATGATGATATCATTACCAGCTCCGCCAGTAATGGTATCGTCCCCAGAACCACCATCTATGAAGTCGGAGCCGTCACCACCCGTGATCGTATCATTGCCGCGCCCCCCTTCAATTTCAGATGCCATCAACCCAACGGCTGAGAATGTCTCATTTCCCGCACCGCCGAAAGCGCCATATACGTTTTGCGCCGCCATATCCAATGTCAGGTTTGACGTTTCCGTTACATGCGCGAACCTTATTCCTTCAGGATTCAACAGAAGGCTGATACTAGGCGCAATATCTGTCGATCTGGTAAAATTTTCGTCTAAATAATCAAAGAGATAATCGCCAACATCAATTTTAGACCCATCTGTTTTATGCGCCTGCACAACTGTATTGAGGATATTAGAATTAGCTGTATTTGATGCAGCGATACCCGTCAAATCAATCGATTCAATTTGGGCTTGTGCTAAGGTTAACAACTCACCCGCATCAGAAATACCGTCCTGATCACTATCGTTCCAAACTCGAAATTCAGACCAGCGCGCATCTGAAGCATCAAATACGCTATCACCATTAGAATCGAAGGCCAGTTTCAGGCCTTCCAAATCCGATTGCGCATTGACATGGTGAAGCGAAAGGGCAACCTCCTCAGTCTGATTGATTTGACCATCCAGGCCCAAATCAATCACCAGAAGTCCGTCGTTTGCCCCAGCCCAGCCAACCGCTTCTAATGTCCCGTCACCATCAACATCAAAAAAGGCATGGGAATTTTCCGCACCGATCGTATCCAACCCATTACCATCCAGATCAATGACAATTGGTTTTAATAATTCTCCACCAGAAGACGTACTGTTTTTGCTGGATTTAAGAGAGGCCCGGACAAGAGCCGCCACGCCACTACCAGCGGCGGCACCGATGCCGCCTTTAAGAACCCCGTCACCGATATGTGCTAACGTCTGCCCCCCAAGTTTTGTTAGGACTTTGCTCCCCAACTTCAAGCCACGCCCTGCTGGCGTAAACGCCATCAACCCTTGAATGATCAAGGATGTAGATGCGCCTGCAAACTGTGCCCATGCTTCAATTTTTTGATCTTCGTTTTCTGCGGCATTAATAGCTGTTACAGCTCCGGCTACAGTAACGGCCGCTGTGATTATTTGCGTAGCGTCATTTTTGATAATCGATACGAGTGGATTATCAAGAACAGCACCCAAAAATGAAGCTGTAGACGAAACTACAATGGGGTGTTCCACCAGGGCATCTACGACCTGATTATATCCGTTGACCAAAGCAGAAAGGATTGGCGTATTGCCATTATGCACTATGTTGTCGTCAACAATAGAAGCTGCGGTTACTATTTGAGTGGTGCTGGTGACTGTGACCGTAGATTCAAAGTAAACTGGTTGTGGCTCAGGCGGCGTGGTGTTCACTGGCGGCACGATCACAAGCCCGCCTGAACCTGAGCCAGCCAAACTCGCGGCAAATTCTTCTGCCATATTTCGAGGAAGAAAATCGTTTTTCCCCACATGATTGTGTCCCGAGACAAGCGTTAAAAGTGTGACTTGCTTTTCCTCTTGCCCATCAGACATGGGAGATAAAGTTTGTTCATCTTGCGCGTATAGGACCCCTGTGCTCACGCCCCATACGTTGTCGTTTACACCAACTTCAATCTCTTTGTGCCGCGGTTGTTTTGTAAAACTTTTTTTGCCATGAAGTGCGACACGCCCAGTTGAGCCATCACCTTGAGTGTCGCTCACATCTGCCCAATCAGCACGACTGAGTTCTGATGTGGCTTCGCGCTGTTCCTGCTTATCCCTATCGAGAAAATCATTGTTCAATAATTCAACGGCAGGAAAATTGGTTGTGTCTGAGCCCAAATATGTGGGAGTTGACATCAATCCCATGATTGACGGAACGTTTTGCGATGAAGGGTTGTCAGGAACGTCATCATCCAAAAAGAGCGGCTGAACTCCACCATTCACAGCAATGACGCCGCCTCTTTGTACGTCGAAATCATTTTGTTGGTCTCTATGATGATTCATGACGTTAAACACTCCACATACGCTTGCTGGACATACGAAAAAAGCGAAACGCTACGAACATCTCGCCACAAGAACTTGCTTGGACTTTGAGTACAACAACGAAAGTAAATATAAATGGTGATTTAAAAGAAGTAGAGATGCTGAATATAAAAACACCACCCCAGAACTGTAACTGAATACACTATGATTTCTTACATCAAACTCATAATCATCAAATACAGGAATCCACCAAACTCCAGGCTTATAAACAACACCAAACACAACAAATGATATAACTAAAGTGAATATTATAAATATAAAAATATTTTTTACTGTATCTTTTCTTGAAAACATTTCCTGTCGGGACATCACGGAGCTTACCCGGCCAACTAGGCCAGACTGGCATAGACTCAAATGATTCAGAAGAATTCTGCTCCCACACATGATTGTAGGTATCAACGCCATTGCCTCTAAGGCATTAAGGAATGTATAGCCCTTACTAAAATAAATGGTTCTTTCTTCACCGGTTAAGGCGGCTACTTCTTCTGCTGCAGGTATAAACCATCCATAAGTATTGGATATGTTATCAAGTATAATATTTAATTCTTGTTCACTCTGGTATTTCAAGAATACCAATAATGAAACATTCAATGTTATTAAGAAAAATCCATCTATGGCCCCCACCCAGTAATAATACGAGAGCCCATCAAAAAGACCTGAATGGGTGCCCCCCTCGACACTTTCCAAGTCAATATCGTTAATACTTCTGTTATTTCGAATAATCTCCAGGCCTATAGAAACCGCCACCCCAATGGAAACCATGACGATGAGGTGCATCGTCGTTTCCAGCACGAGGCCTATGGCAGTTCCTGCAAGGGGATATAACAAAACACGCAATGCTTGGATCATTTGACATTTTCCCGCTGCGTATCATCGGATACTTTCAATAGGACCACCCGGCGGTTGCCTTCATCGTCAGGGGCGATAGTTTTCACACCATTTTCTGCAAAGTGCTCTCGCACGATTTCTTGCAAAAAGGGTTTGGGATTTGCTCCTGGACAAATGACATCAACAATCCACGGAGATGGGCCGCTATTCCATTCCACGGGCTTGAGCTTCACCCCACCCTCAGCAAACCGCTTTTCAACATCACTATTAATATTTGCCCAGCTTACGTACGCAATGGGAACTCCAGACTTTTCCCATACCTTGTATTGGCCGTTTAGCAAAGCAGGGGCCACAAGCCATTCAAGGTCGGAGATAAATGAGTGTTTATGAAACTGAGACAAGGACATCAGCGCAACAACCTTACTGAAAACTGCACTCATCAGCACAGTCTCTTGCCCCTCTGCTGAATGTTCGTTTTCGGAACCATTCATCTCAACTTTAGGCACCGTAGCTTTGGCTTTTCTGGGCGTTTTTGTCCGACGTTGTGCTGCAGGTTTTTTGGATATGCTTGTAGCTTTTTTGTCATTGAGATGTTTTGTCGCTCGCGCACTCAACTTCGCTTGTGGACCGCTTTGTGGCTTGGCCCGCGAGGTTGTCTTACTCTTTGCTGTGTTTTTCTTGGTCGTCGTTTGCTCTTGGCTCGCAGCAGGCATTCGCTTTCCCCTTTGGTGCGCTCATCAAATACAATAAAGGCCGTTCAATCGGCCCCTGTAGGGGGAAGATACCGAAGCAAGAGGACGCAGCCGTGCAGCGCTGGATTGGCACGGGCAATTCTGCCCAAGGCAACCCAACTTTAAAAGTCATGCGCACGAAGCGCCCTCAAGTGCACGAGGCTTTTCGCCCCCCCTTATGGCCAATACCCCTGACAGAGGTAAGGCCTTTGCGCAACCTTTCCATACAACCTAATGTCACGTCAAGTGGTTGATTGTAATTTCATAGTTGTGTCATAGTGCGGCTACCTTTGATTGCCATATTACGTTCTTGTGTTTCTGTGATGGTATTACGAATATGCGCGATGAGGTGCACTTTTGAGGGTGAACATGCCGGACATAAAACTGTGAGCGCGACGGAGAAATTAACCCCGCCGAAGCCCGATCCTGATGCTGGCACCGGCCCCGTGGACACGGGCTTGGTATCGCTGGTGATGCTCGCTCAATTTTTTGAAAAGCCTGCCGATCCGGCGCAGCTGGCGCATGAGTATGCGCCGGATGGTTTGGATGTGGATGAGGTGCAGTTGCTGCGCGCGGCGAAGTCTTTGGGCTTCAAGGCCAAGGCGATGGACTTGCCCGCCAGCCGTCTCGACAAAGCGCCGCTGCCAGTGATCGGTCAGTGGGTGGACGAAGAGGTTGAGGTCGAAGTCGAAGCGCCACCCGCCCTTCCAGAGGGCGTGCTGCCGCCAGGGGCTCTCGGCCAAATCGACCTCTCCCCCGAAGCCGCCGATACGCCGCCCCAAATGACCACCAAAACCGTCACCAAACCGGGCGGTTTTTTCATTCTCGCCAAGGTCCAGAGCGCACCGGTGGAGCTGGAAGACGGCAGCTTTGAGGACCGCACCCGGGTGCTGGTCCAAGACCCCGGTA
>Ga0209692_10005101_pt1 | contig 11487 bp, 9 predicted proteins | sample tdDd472_FD_187129 | JGI IMG/M metagenome (GOLD analysis project Ga0209692, IMG submission 187129) | Marine sediment microbial communities from the Atlantic coast under amendment with organic carbon and nitrate - tdDd47.2 (SPAdes)... | ecosystem: Environmental > Aquatic > Marine > Coastal >...
ATTACACCTTTGAGAATGTTCTGGAGCCCCATCACAAAAAGAGAATCAATGTGCTTCTTGGTAAGGAAATCGACCTCCATGGTGCAGGCTATAATGTTCACCAGTCGAAGATTGCGATAGGATCAGGGGGGATTGCCGGCAAGGGCTTTTTAAATGGGACGCAGACGAAGTATGATTTTGTCCCTGAGCAGGATACAGATTTCATTTTCTGCACAATCGGGGAGGAGTGGGGCTATCTTGGTTCACTCACCGTGATAGCATTGTTTATGGCCTTGATCATAAGATTAATTAAGCTGGCGGAACGACAGCGATCTGATTTTGGAAGGATCTATGGCTACGGGGTAGCCTCTATCATCTTCTTCCATTTTACAGTTAACATCGGAATGACCATTGGGTTGCTCCCGGTTATCGGCATCCCCCTCCCCTTCATCAGTTATGGTGGATCCTCACTTTGGGCCTTCACAATTCTCCTGTTCATTTTTGTTCGTCAGGATGCCAACCGCTTACAATTGCTCTAACAAATTCCTTTAATTATCTCTTTGCATGCATGTATACTCCTCATGCTGACATGGATAGAATTCTCTGAAAAGTATTCATCAAAGCCAGAAAATATATTGTGTATATTTACCCTCCTATAATACGTCGATGGAAAAGCGCTGGGTATATAAAGAGATGGGTGATGATGAGGTTGTTCAGCAACTTTCTGACGAATTAGGGATTGACAGCGATCTTTCCAACCTTTTGGTGCAGAGGGGTGTGCGAACCTTTGATGAGGCCAAGATCTATTTTCGTCCCCAGCTTAAAGACCTTCACGATCCATTCCTGATGAAAGATATGGAAAAGGCGGTTGAGAGGATTGGGGTGGCCGTTAAGAATGAGGAAAAAATCCTTGTTTATGGCGACTATGATGTAGATGGAACTACGGCCGTTGCCCTGGTGTATACCTTTCTACGTAAGTTTTACCACAATATCGACTTCTACATCCCCGACAGGGATAGTGAGGGCTATGGAATCTCCTGTCAGGGCATTGATTTCGCTGCCGAGAATGGGGTTTCGCTAATGATCATCCTTGATTGTGGAATCAAGGCCATTGACAAAACTAAATATGCCTCTGAGCGCAACATCGATTTTATCATCTGCGACCATCACAGACCCGGCGATGAAATACCTCCCGCATATGCAGTACTGGATCCCAAGAGAAGCGATTGCGAATATCCTTTTAAGGAGCTCTCAGGTTGCGGGGTGGGTTTTAAATTGGTGGAAGCCTATGCGCATAAGAACAATTTCCCGCAGGAGGATCTGGTTAGCTTATTAGACCTTGTCGTTGTAAGCATTGCCGCCGATATAGTGCCTATTATTGGCGAAAACAGGGTGTTGGCGCATTTTGGTCTTGACTTGGTGAATAAGCAACCCCGACCAGGTATAGAGGCCATCCTTGAAACAGGGAACGTTCGAAGGGTGAACCGAGCTGTTGGTGATTATGTTTTCTCTAAGGAATTAACGATCAGCGACCTGGTGTTCATGATCGGGCCAAGGATCAATGCTGCCGGCAGGATAGAAAGTGCCAAAAATTCTGTCAGGCTCTTAATAGAAGAAGACTATGATGATGCCCTGGCAATTGCAAAAAAAATAAACCTCCTCAACGACGAAAGAAAAAGCCTTGACCTCACAGCTACAGGAGACGCACTTCGCATGATCAAGGAAAGTGATGAGCTCAGAGAGGCTAACTATACCGTGGTATATGATCCCGACTGGCATAAGGGAGTGATCGGTATTGTCGCTTCAAGGCTCACTGAATCATATTACAGGCCCACCATAGTACTGACCTACTCAAATGGCCTGATCACCGGATCCGCCCGCTCGGTAAAAGACTTTGACATTTATGATGCCATTGATGCTTGCAGTGACCATCTGGAGCATTTTGGTGGACATAAGTATGCTGCCGGGCTGTCGCTGAAAGAAGAAAATCTTGAAAGCTTTATAAATTGCTTTAAAGCATATGTCAGCAAACATATCACCAAAGAACAGCTTGTTCCTGAAGTAGAAATTGACACTGAAATATTGCTCCGGGACATCAGCTCACGCTTTTTCAGGATACTGCGTCAGTTTGCACCATTCGGCCCGGGAAATCTGTCGCCCCTCTTTGCAACAAACGGTCTTGTAGATACCGGTAAGGCTCGTGTTGTAGGTAAAAATCACTTGAAGCTCGAGGTTGTACACCCAGACATTTCAGGCTTTCCATTTTCTGCAATCGCATTCCAGCAGGGCAAACAGTTTGATGAGATCATTGAAGGTAAACAGTTCAGTGCCTGCTACCACATCGAAGAAAATGAATGGAATGGTGTCAAGAGTATTCAGCTGAATATCAAAGACATTAAAATCGAAGAATAATATCTGCTATTCCGGTGGTGCCTGGATTCTGGCATTTCTGATGGAAAATGAAAAGTAAACCATCATAACACCAATAATGGTAAAAGCCACTCCAATAACTTTAAGCAAATGCCCGGCCGTCCAAGTGGGATTAATAAGTAACAACAGTCCTATTGTTGATAAGAGCACGCCTGTAACGATCAATATGTTGCCATAGTTAAGCCGGCTGCCCATTGCAATGGCAATATAGATCTTCAAAATGCCCAGTAAAAATGCCCAGATCCCTATCAGGATGAGAAAGATCCGTAAGGTTTGTAGGGGGAATATCATGATCAGAATACCTATAACACTCATAATAAAGCCTTCTGCAAGTAGTATTTGATGGTTTCCTTCCTTTTTTCGCTGATCATAGGCACCCATAAGTAACAACAGTCCGCCAATGAGGATCAGGAGGCCAAAGTACATCGAGATGCTGACCATAACAGTCTCGGAATCATATAGTATCAAAACGCCAAAAAGGATGGCAAGGATGCCATTGATGGCTACTACCCACCAGTTCTTTTGCAAATTTGTTTTCATAAGCTTAGGCTAGAAACATGATTAATAAAATACGATGAACGCCCTGACAAGCAGGATTATGCCAAAAACAAACAGGCCCACACCAGCAATCCAATTAATCCACTGTATAAACTTGGGCGTAACATAATGTTTGATCTTATATGCACCAAAGCATTTAAGCATGTCGGTGGAAAGGATCACCAGCAGGGTGGTGCCAAAAAGGACCACAACCGACCTGGTTTCTCCTTCGTAATTAGTAGTAATGGTAGTCACCCATAGTATCCAGAAAAGCCAGACAAAGGGATTGGTGAAATTCAGAAAAAAGCCTTTTAGCACAAAGGTAACTGCGCTGGGTTTATTATCATCTTCACTGTCTTTATCCTCAGCCATTGTCACCTTTCTCCTGAAGGTTACGATGCCAAAGACGATTAGGATCACCCCTGTTATGATTCCAAATACAAGCTGATTTTGAGGTGTTTCGTTGATAATTTGCAGAGCCCCCAGCAAGCACAGAGTTACAAGTGTAACATCGCTGAGAAAAATACCAAATGCCAGCTGAAAGCCTGCCCACAAGCCACGATGTATGCTTGTCTGTATCAAGGCAAACAATGCTGGTCCAAACCCAAATAAAAAGGCCAGCGTAAATCCTAAGATCAATCCTTCCCAGATAGGGGTTATCATTTAATGCTTCGTTTTATAGTCCTTTAAATAAGCTTCCCATTGTTTGTATTTCTCGCCTTTCAAGACCCTTGGAAATTTATTGGCCCCGCCCTCTTTTCCATGGATCTTCATCCAATTGGCAAAAACACTGGGAGATAATATTTCAAGAAAAACATCAGTTACTGCCGCAATACGCTCCACGCGATAATCATCATTCAATACTTTCAGGTACTCATCAATCTTCTCAACGGCCACCTTGGGATCAATATCATCCTCGGTTCCCAGGTACCATTTATGCGCAAACATGCTTCCATGACGAAAACCTGCTACTGTAAACTCCCTGATCTCGATATTATATTCATCCTGTAACATTTTCACAGCCATATTCATGTTTTCCTGGGAGAGATGTTCTCCGCAGAGACTAAGAAAATGCTTTGTCCGTCCTGTGATCACAATTTCACAATGCTCCTTAGACACGAACTTAACTGTGTCGCCGATCAGGTAACGCCATGCTCCCGCACAGTTGGAGAGCAAGAGAGCATAATCTTCACCTTCAACAACCTCTGTCAGAATTTTTGTCTCCGGGTGTTCAACCATATTGCCCTCTGAGTCAAAATTATCGTTGTTAAATGGGACAAATTCATAGAAAAGACCATTATCCACAACAAGTTGCATAACCCTCTTATCAAGCCTGCTTTGATAGGCAATATATCCTTCCGATGCGAGGTAAGACTCATTGTAGATCACCGGCTTGCCAAATAATTTATCAAAGCTTTTAATATATGGTTCAAATGATACTCCACTATGAACATAAACAGCCAGATCTGGCCATATCTCATGAATGTTTTTTAGTTTGTGATGCTCTATGATCCTCTCCAGAATAATTTGTATCCATGCCGGCACCCCCACAATAACGCCAATGTCCCAACCGGGAGCTTGGCGGATGATCTCTTCCAGTTTTGTTTCCCAATCACGTTCACGTGATATGCGCTTACCGGGCTTGTAAAAATGTTGAAACCAAAAAGGTATGTTCCCTGCAGAAATTCCGGACAAATCCCCTTCATAATAAGAGCCATTGAAGTTGAGGTGGGTGCTCCCTCCAACCATCAGAATTCCTTTTTCATAAAATTCTATAGGAAATTTATAGCGTGCCGTGGAGACCAGTTGGCGTATGCTCACTCGCCTGATCGCCCTGATCATGTCGCCAGTGACAGGTATCTGCTTGCTTGATGATTCCGAGGTGCCAGAGGTCAGAGCAAAGTACTTTACCCGGCCCGGCCAGCTAACAAATCCTTCGCCATTGATAGCTCGATACCACCAGTTCTTAAACATGGAGTTATAGTCAAAAGTAGGCACTGTCTTTTGAAAGGTATCCACAAAATTTTTGGAATTAAGGATCTTGGCGAAATTATAATGCTCTCCAAAAGCGGTATTTTGTGCCTTGGTAATCAATTTTTTTAGGACTTTCTCCTGTGCTTTATGGTATTCCTTCTTCTTTCTGATCTCAATAGGAATGCTCCTGAGTTCGTATGCGCGCTTGATTATAGTACCTAGAATGGCCATGTATGCCCGGCGTTAGTTTAAGCCGATAAATTTAAGAAAATATTGGGTACATTTATAAAATCAACAATCCGCTATGAAAAAGCTGTTCAAACGTATTCTTATCGCATTTGGGATTGCCATTATAGCATTTATAACATTCTTTGCCGGTTTGATCATTTTAAACACGGTGAACAATTACAAGCCTGAGGCCACTCTTCTTGAACATGTTTTTCCAGAAAAAGCAATTAAAACTGCGAATAAAAAGGCCTACTCTGTTTTAAGCTGGAACATTGGGTATGCCGGGCTGGGGGCTGATGCAGATTTCTTTTATGACGGAGGAAGCATGGCCAGGCCGGAAAAGGTCGAATATCAACAGTATTGGTCAGGTATTCAGGAACTTATCAGCACTAATGATAGCCTGGATTTTATTTTACTTCAAGAGGTGGATATATCCTCAAAAAGGTCTTACAGAACAAACCAGTTTAACAGGATTTGTGACCTGCTTCCCCACCATACTGCAGCATTTGCCAAAAATTATGCTGTGTCCTATGTACCGGTGCCGTTATTCAATCCATTGGGAAAGGTGGAGTCAGGACTTGCTATGTTTTCGCAATACCAGCCTGAATCAACAGCACAGGAGGTTTTTCCTCTCAATTATGCTTGGCCTAAATCCCTCTTTATGCCTGACCGCTGTTTTATGCACTCTATCATACCCCTTTCATCCGGGGAAAAATTGCATATTATAAACACACATAATTCAGCTTTTGATGATGGAAGTCTGCGCAATGCCCAGCTAAACAACCTTTTTGACCATATGAAAACCCTTTACGGGGCAGGAGATTATGTTGTGGTGGGAGGTGATTGGAATGTCAACCCTCCGGGATATGAGAACCACTCTTTTCTATCGAATGACATTGCTTTTAGGCTGGATTTTTCAAGTCCAATTTTTGAAGAAAATCCCGATTGGGGAATATATTTTGATCCCCACTTCCCTACCAACAGGGATGTTTCTACCGCCTATCAAAAGGGGAAAAGCCCAACTACCATAATGGATTTTTATGTCTGCTCACCGAATATTTCAGTCCTTGAAATAAAAACCCAGTACGATGAATTCAGAAATGCTGATCATCAGGGAGTGTATTTCCGATTCACCCTGGATTGAACCCTTCTGGCAACTGAATGCCGTCGTTGGCATACGAACAAATGAATCAAAAAAGTAACAATCATATAAAGAGATCTGAAGCAATTCCATCGGCAAAGAGCTTACCTTTTGAGCTAAGATACAGCCTGTTATTTCTTTTCTCCAGTTTTCCTGTAGTGATATGGTTTGAGGCCTCTTTTTGTAGGTGCCTGCCATAGTTTTCTCCAAACTCATGCTGGACCAGCGTAATATCGCACCCCCATATTGTTCGTAGAGAGGTCATGACGTATTCATTATACCGTTGATCCATGCTAAGCACTTCCTCTTCAAAGCTCTCCTCATAATGATCGTTCATATCCAGCCAGGTCTTCACTGATGGCTTATTCCATCTCCTGGAATGCCCGTTGAAAGAATGTGCAGAAGGGCCAAGGCCAAGGTAATGTCCTCCGGTCCAGTATATGCTGTTATGATTGGAATAATGCCCTTCAAGCGCGAAGTTTGAAATCTCATAATGGATATATTCTCTGGCCTCAGTTAAGCTTATCAGGGTTTTAAAATGTTCAATGGATTCAATTTCCTCGGGTGCAACTATTTTTCCTTTTTTGATATTAACATGCAAAGGTGTTTTCTCCTCTACTGTAAGTGCATAGGCTGAAAGGTGAGGAATAGATAGTTCAAAAAAGCTGATGAGATTATCCTCCCACATAGCATTTGTCAAGCCAGGAATACCGTAAATCAAATCAATGGTAAGATTCTCTACTCCAGCGTCCTGCAACAACTTAATTGCATTTATTGCTTCAGAAGCCGTATGTATACGATGCAGATACTGAAGGTTTACATCATGAAAGGATTGAACCCCCATACTGATCCTGTTGACTGGCGTATTAAGAAGTTCTTCTGTCCACTTTCTATCAATGTCATCAGGATTTGCCTCCAGGGTGATCTCTGCTTCCTCCGAAATATTAAAAGTCCGGAATATCTCGTCAAATATGTTGTTGAGCTCAACCTCTGACAACAATGAAGGTGTCCCTCCTCCAAAATAAATCGACCCCAGGCTATCCTCCCCAAGGTAATCTTTTTGTATTCTAATCTCTTCCAGAAGTTTATCAACAAACATGGGTTTAAACTTCACCGAGGCCATGGAGTAAAAATTACAATAGTGGCACCTTGTTTTACAAAACGGAACGTGTATATAAAGCCCTGCCATGGATGAAATGATTTTTAATACACAAATGTATATCTATTTTAAGTGTGGGATGATTACATATAGTATCTTTAAAAGGTGTATTGATTACTTAAAAAAGATATAAATAAGTGTCTTTCTGTATGCTGGAATAATAATTCTATTATTTTTATCACAAATACAATCTACAAAATTATGAAAAGAAGAGATTTTCTTTTTAAGGGCCTCGGCGCCGGAATCCTTGCAGGATCAGGGGTTTCTATGAATGGTTTCTCACGTCTGATGGGAAATCCTGCCGCCCCTGAAGATGGTGATATTGACCTTGTTGCCATTAAAGGCACAAGTCCTGCTGACATGTTCGATGAGGGCATCGACGCTTATGGAGGTATATCGAAGTTCGTTAAGCCCGGACAAAGTGTGGTAGTCAAGCCAAATATTGGTTGGGATGCGGTTCCGGAAAGGGCTGCAAACACCAATCCTGAACTTATCGGCCGTATCGTTAAGCGCTGCTATGAGGCTGGCGCCAGTTCGGTAAGTGTTTTTGATAACACTTGCGACGAGTGGAAGAAGTGCTATGAAAATAGTGGCATTGAAAGTGAGGTTAATGATGCCGGAGGCACAATAATACCCGGAAATAGTGAAAGTTACTATAAGGATGTTAAGGTGGGAGAAGGCAAAACCCTGACCGAAACCAAGGTGCATGAGCTCATACTTAATTCTGATGTGTTCATCAATGTGCCTGTGCTTAAAAGTCATAGCTCTGCCAAGCTCACTATCGCCATGAAGAACCTCATGGGGGTAGTATGGGACCGACGTTGGTGGCATAAGAACGACCTTCATCAGTGTATAGCAGATTATACCACTTTTCGTAAGCCTGATTTGAATATCGTTGACGCATACAGGGTGATGAAACGTAATGGCCCGCGCGGGGTATCGAATGAGGATGTCATTTTACTTGACTCCATGGTCATCTCTACCGACATAGTAGCTGCCGATGCCGCTGCCACCAAGTTATTTGGTCTTGAGCCGGAAGACATACCATATATCGTCATCGCTGACGAAATGGGCATAGGTACCATGGATCTTTCCAAGCTGAATATCAAGAGGATCAAAATGTAAGCAATGAACTTCAGAGTACTGAAAAAAGCCAGGGTCGTTATATCCCTGATATTTTTCCTTCTGATCACCTTTATCTTTATTGATTTTACAAATGCTTTCAGCGGGAGCAACATCCGCTCTGTGCTGTATTTCCAGTTTATTCCATCACTGATCAGCTTTATAGGCCTGGCCACGATAGCGGCCAGCGGATTTATCCTTATTGCCCTTCTTAGTTTGGTCTTTGGCCGCATTTATTGCTCATCACTATGCCCGCTGGGTACCCTGCAGGACATCATCCATTGGAGTAAACAGAAATTTGGCAGGAAAAAAGTGCCTAAAAAGCAGAAACCATTTTCATTTGTCAGATACTCTATACTCTTGTTATCAGTGCTGCTTGTCCTCCTTGGGCTCATCACACCCTTGCTTTTCCTTGACCCCTACAGTAACTACGGAAGGATAATTGCAAACCTTTTCCGGCCTGTTTTCCTTTTACTGAACAACCTGGGGGCACTCACTCTTGAGTCAATGGATATTTATACTCTTTACAGGGTGGAGCCGGGTATTACTAATTTGTTTTCAATTTTATTTTCTATCGCATTATTTTTCCTGATCACCTGGCTTTCAGTGAAATATGCTAGATTATTCTGTAATACGCTTTGCCCCGTGGGTACATTGCTGGGTTTATTATCCCGGATCTCTGTATTTAAGATCAGTCTCGACAAGAGTGTTTGTACATCCTGTGGCAAGTGCTCGGCGGTATGTAAGGCTGGTTGTATTGATGTGAAGTCGCGGGAGGTGGCCTTTGACCGCTGTGTTGGCTGCCTGAACTGTCTTACCGCCTGTCCGACAAATGGTGTAGTGTTTGGTTATAAAAAAACGAATCAGCAGGAGGTCATTAAACCTTTCGACCCACAGAGAAGAAACCTGCTGGCAGGAGCTCTTGTTGTTGGATCCAGTCTGGCTGCCAGCCCACTAATGGCAGCTAGTCAAATGGGTGGTGATAAAAGGTGTAAGTCCCCTCAGGATGTCATTAAAAACTATCCTGTCTCTCCCCCGGGAGCCGTGAGTCTAGATCATTTTAATGATGCCTGTACAGCCTGTCATCTGTGCGTGAGCGCCTGCCCCACACATGTGATCAAGCCATCTCTTCTGGAATATGGTCTGGCCGGCATCATGCAGCCACGACTCAACTATCATACAAATTATTGCAATTTTGACTGTGTCGTATGCTCCGAAGTATGCCCCACAGGAGCCTTGCGACCCCTTTCACTTGAAGAAAAGCATGTGCTACAATTAGGTAAGGTCAAGTTTATAAAACACAATTGTATCGTTTACATCAAGGAAACTGATTGCGGCGCATGCTCAGAACACTGCCCTACAAAAGCAGTTAAAATGCGGCCCTATAAGAAAAAGCTGTTCCTGCCTATTGTCGAACCGAATATCTGTGTGGGGTGTGGCGCCTGTGAATATGCTTGCCCAACAGACCCAAAATCAATATTCGTTGATGGTAACCCAGTTCACCTTATCGCTGAAAAGCCTATAATAGAGGAGCTTGAACAGCCAGACACGACCGAGGATTTCCCCTTCTAGGAATTCTTTTTCAATATAATTCTAAAAGTAGTATCCCGGTGGGGATATGAATGCTTCACAAATATCTTTCCCTTATGGTAATCCCTTATAATCCTTTTTGACAGGGAGAGCCCAAGGCCCCACCCCCTTTTTTTACTGGTATAGCCGGGATTAAATATGGCTTTAAAATGTGATTTGGGTATGCCTTTGCCCGTGTCGCTGACATCTATAATAGCATGACCCTTCTCCTCACTCACAGAAATTGAGATCTTGCCTTTGCCCGACATCGCATCAATGGCATTCTTTACAAGATTCTCTATCACCCAACTGAAAAGATGGGCATTCACGTCAACAATGATAGGTTTCTCGCCTGGGACAAGGATCTTATAATCAACTTTCTTAGAAGTTCTTGATTTGATATACTCTGTAGAATTATATACCACATCTACTAGGTTAACCGGGTCGAGGCTGGGAGGTGATCCAATTTTTGAAAATCGATCAGTGATATTTTCGAGTCGGTCAATATCCTTTTTGATTTCCGCAAGCCCCTCATCTTCAATCCCTTTTAGCTTCATGAGCTCAAGCCAGGCCATCATTGATGATAAAGGCGTTCCAAGCTGGTGTGCCGTTTCTTTCGACATACCTACCCACACCCTGTCCTGTTCTGACCTCCGTGAGGTGTTGAATAAGAAATAGGTTATCAACAGAAAAAGACCGATCACACCAAATTGAACATAAGGATAGACGATAAGCTGCGTCTGGATAACAGAACTCTTGTAAAATATATAGCGCTTCTCGGGGCCGGCAAGCGTAATTTCAATAGGATCATTCTCAGATTCCATCTCCTCCAGGGTCTTTTCCCAAAATAATGAGTCTGATTCGTCCTTTATTTCAATATTTCCGCTAACGATAATATTAGTCCGTGTGCTATCGGTGATGATTACAGGCACTGATACAGCATTTTCAACCACTTCCGAAAGGAATGACTCATTCAGGTCGTTGAGGACCTGCCGGAGCTCTGTATATATTACAGATTCTTTGAAATACAGTATTTGGAACTCCCCGGGAAGATATTCAATCTTAATAGGATTGTAAACAGTAAACTCCTCTTTTAATTCTCCCTCCAAAATATCATACTTGCTTACACTGTCCTCAACATTCCTGGCGTGTATAATGCTGTCATTGTCCTTTGTCATGATCACCGGGATGGTTTCATTTCCTGTTATGATCTTATAATAAACATCCAGTACTTCTGAATTGACCTCCACCATCATGTTCTTGGAAACATCGGCCAGTATCTCTGCACGCTTTCTTTCTTCATTTCTTATCTGCTCAAAAAACCTATCAGTATATGCAACAAGATTTG
>Ga0209692_10005103_pt1 | contig 11485 bp, 5 predicted proteins | sample tdDd472_FD_187129 | JGI IMG/M metagenome (GOLD analysis project Ga0209692, IMG submission 187129) | Marine sediment microbial communities from the Atlantic coast under amendment with organic carbon and nitrate - tdDd47.2 (SPAdes)... | ecosystem: Environmental > Aquatic > Marine > Coastal >...
AATGTTTTGATTCACCAAGCAACTTTTTGACAATGGCTTAGGTCAGTGACTGTGGTAAGCATGGATGAGGTACAATCAAAAGGCGATAGTTCAGGATCAAGCATTTATCGCCAATAACAGCTATCATCTGCTGCATGTCTGGACTCCGTCAGGGCAACCCACTGCCTCCCCAGCCGGAGGAGATGACCATCGTCAAGCTTGCGGTCTACTTGCAGGTGTCGAAGTCATCTCTCTATAAGCTCGCGCAGGATGACAAAATCCCCGTTCAGAAGGTCAGGCGGCACTGGCGGTTCCACAGGGGCACGATCGATAACTGGCTGGCCAAGCTAGGCGAAGGAGACAGCCAGATATGAGTACGCCCTATCACGCCAAGTACTTCGCTCATGAACTCACGCGGCAAGCGTCGGGGGCAGACCCCGATCGACTGTCACGTGCTCTCTTCGATGCTCAAGTCGACTTGAACCCACACCAGATCGACGCAGCTCTCTTCGCATTGCGGTCTCCTGTGTCAGGAGGAGCGATTCTTGCAGACGAAGTCGGCCTCGGAAAGACTATCGAGGCGGGGCTCGCCCTGTGCCAGCTCTGGGCAGAGCGACAGCGTCGCTTGCTAGTGGTCTGTCCCGCCTCATTGCGAAAGCAGTGGGCTCTGGAACTTGAAGAGAAGTTCAATCTTCCAACTCGACTGATAGATGGCAAAACCTACCGCGACGCTGTGGCTTCTGGAGAGTTCAATCCTCTCGAAGCGGACGCCGTGGTGATCATGTCGATTCACTTCGCGGCCAGGATGACGGAGGAAATCCGCCTGATCAACTGGCACCTCGCTGTCATCGACGAAGCACACAAGCTCCGAAACTGCTACCGCGAGAGCAACAAGCAGGGGCAGGCCATTCGTACCGCCCTGAGAGATACGCACACCGTGCTACTGACTGCGACTCCGTTGCAGAACACTCTCCTGGAACTCTTCGGGCTGAGCACCCTTGTCGACGAGTACTTCTTTTCGGATGCGCCAACCTTCCGCTCGATGTACATGGGGGTAGGTGCGGATCTCGCAGACCTTCGTGACCGCCTTTCGACGATCTGCTCCCGGACGCTCCGCAAGCAGGTCCAGGAGTACGTCAACTACACCGCCCGGAAGTGCCGCACGTTCGAGTTCGAGCCATCGCCTGAAGAGGACGAATTGTATCGCCGGGTATCCGATCTGCTCATGCGCGAGGACACCTACGCCGTCCCAAGCGAGCAGAAGCACCTGCTTGCGCTGATCGGCCGGAAGCTGCTCGCATCGTCCACCCGCGCCGTCGCAGGGACACTCGACACGCTCCGAGCGAGACTTGAAGCACTGCGGGACGATGCTATGAAGCCTGACTCGCCACTTCGTCTCGTCGATGATGTTGACGACGAGTATCTCCAGGAACTGCTCGACGAGTTTGAGCCCAACAACGGCGAATCGCCACGAGGCGAACAACCGGGCGAGGCGGTCCCGACCATCGACCGCCAGAAGCTGATCGCCGAGATCGACGAGCTAACTCGGCTTGCTGACATCGCTCGAGGCATCCCGGTCGATCAGAAGACAAAGCGCCTGCTCGATGCGCTCGATGCCGGATTCGTAGCCATGAAGGAGCAAGGCGCGTCGCGGAAGGCCCTGATTTTCACCGAGTCCCGCCGCACGCAGGACTACCTCCGGGACTTCCTCGAAGCCAACGGGTACGCCGGCAAGGTGCTCACTTACAGCGGCGGCTCGCCCAAGGGCGCCAAAGAGATCCATGACCGGTGGGTCGCCGAGAACCCCGAGCGTGCGTCCGGCTCCCGCGCCATCGACACACGACACGCGATCGTCGACCACTTCGAGAAGCATGCCGACATTATGATCGCGACCGAGGCAGGATCAGAGGGCATCAATCTCCAGTTTTGCTCGCTTGTCATCAACTACGACCTGCCGTGGAACCCGCAGCGGATTGAGCAGCGCATCGGTCGCTGCCACCGATATGGCCAGAAGCATGATGTGGTCGTCATCAACTTCCTCAACCAGAAGAACAAGGCCGATCAGCGGGTCTATGAGTTGCTGAGCCGCAAGTTCACGCTCTTTGAGGGCGTCTTCGGGGCATCCGATGAGGTGCTGGGAACACTCGAGAGTGGGATTGACTTCGAGCGCAAGGTGCTCGACATCTATCAGTCCTGCCGCAGTCCGGAGGCAATCGAGGCCGCCTTTGATGCTCTTAGAGATTCACTGGAAGGCGAGATCAACGAAAAGATGCTCGACACCCGCCGCAAGCTCATGGAGCACTTTGACCAGGAGGTCCATGACCGGCTCAAGGTGCGGCTTGAACAGACCCAGATCATCCTCGACCGCTTCAGCCGTCGGTTCTGGGCGCTGACCCAGTTCGTCCTCGACGGCCACGCTCGCTTCGATGACAAGCACCTGACGTTCCAACTCATGGATCCGCCCGGGCCCGCGTTCGACAAAGGCCGCTACATGCTGATCTCGCGGCACGCCCCCGGCGGTCGTACCGATGGCGACTCCGGTCGGCTTTACCGCACCAGCACGCCACTCGGTGAGTTCGTGCTCGATCAGGGCAAGACCTGCTCGACACCCATCGCAGAGGTCGTGTTCGACTCCAGTTCGCTGGCCGCACGCGTCTCCGATGTTGAGAGGCTCCGCGGCCGAACGGGCTGGCTCCGGCTTAACCGGCTCGAAGTCCGATCGCTCGAAGCGGTCGAGCACGTGCTCTTCTCGGCCTTCGACGACGCGGGAGAGTCGATCGATCAGGAAGCCTGTGAGAAGCTCTTCGAGTGCGCCTCGTCCGTGACGCCTCTCGGCGATCCCGACGACGCGGCTATTGCCCGCCTCGAGGCCGAGTCAGATCGGCACATCACCGCGGTGATCCACCGCGAGGGTGAGGCCAACAACCAGCACTTCAAGGAAGCCCAGGAAAAGCTGGAGCGATGGGCCGAGGACATGGAGGCCGCCGCCGAAGCCGAGCTGCACCGCACCAAGGAGCAGATGAAAGTACTCCGCCGTCAGGCCCGCCAAGCCGCCACGCTCAGCGAGCAGAAAGAGATCCAGGACAAGCTCAAGAAGCTCGACCACCAGCAGCGCCGTCAGCGTCAGCAGATCTTCGCCCGCCTCGACGAGATCGCCGATAAGCGGGATACACTCATCGATGAACTGGAAGCGCGTTTAGTCCAGAAAACCGAACGCGAGCCCCTTTTTACCATCCGTTGGCGAGTCGTTTGACCCCCACACAGTCGGAGCCCGTGACCGCATGAGCGACAAGTTCGACCGCCTCGTTAGCCTCCTCCGCGAGCTCTTCCAGCTCGACCAGCCCGACCTGGACTTCGGGCTCTATCGCATCATGCACGCTAAGTCCGGCGAGGTAACTCAGTTCCTAGAGAAGGACCTGCTCCCCCAGGTCAAAAAGGCCTTCGAGCAGTACCAGCCAGCAGACAAGGCCGCGATCAAAAAAAAGCTTGACCAAGCCGTCGCCGCCGCCGAGAGCCTTGGCGTCGATCCCGACACCAACGAAAAGGTGCTCCAGCTCCGGGCTGAGCTCGCCGAGGGTGCGGATCTCGAATCGATGGAGAACGATGTCTACGACCACCTGTACTCGTTCTTCCGCCGGTACTACTCCGAAGGCGACTTCCTCGCCAAGCGGGTCTACAAGCCGGGCGTCTACGCCGTGCCCTACGAGGGCGAAGAGGTCGTGCTGCACTGGGCCAACAAGGACCAGTACTACATCAAGACGAGCGAGTACCTGCGCGATTACGCCTTCCGACTCAAGCCCGACGCGGGCGATGCCTGGGCTGATCCGAAGCGGGTCCACTTCCGCCTCGCTGCCGCGGCCGAAGGCGAACACGGAGTAAACAAAGCCGCCGAGGGCAAGGACCGGGTCTTCGTCCTCGCGCCGGCGGGCGAATCGGGGCATGACTTTCTAAGCGTCGAGACCGTCGATGGCCGCGAGGAGCTCGTCATCGGCTTCGAGTACCGCCCGGCCACGATGGAGGATTGGACCGACGAGGCCAAGGCCCAGGCAACCGCCGCCGCCAAGAAAAAGCCTCCGAAGCAGAAAGACCTGATCAACATCGCGGTTAAGGCGGTGCTCGCGACGACCGGCGAGCCGTTTGGCGGCTGGATCAGCGAACTCGCCAAGCTGCACACCAAGGTCAACGGCGAGACCGCGGAGTACTCCCGCCTGCAAGGCCACCTAAATCGCTACTGCGCTCGCCACACCTTCGACTACTTCATCCACAAGGACCTGGGCCGCTTCCTCCGCCGGGAGCTCGATTTCTATATCAAGAACGAGGTCATGCACCTCGACGACATCCAGAACGAGGACGCCCCAAAGGTTGAGCAGTATCTATCGAAGATCAAGGTGATCCGCACCATCGCGGGCAAGGTGATCGATTTCTTGCACCAGTTGGAGGAGTTTCAGAAGAAGCTCTGGCTCAAGAAAAAGTTTGTCACCGAGACCTTCTACTGCATCCGGCTTGGCGTGATCCCTGAGGAGTTCTACGCAGAAATCGCCGCGAATCAGGCGCAGCACGACGAGTGGGTTGAGCTCTGCGCCATCAACAAGATCAAGGGCGACCTGACGACGCCGGGCTACTCCAAGAAGCTCAAGGTAGAGTTCCTGAAGGCCCAGCCGACCCTCATGGTCGACACCCGGCACTTCGAACCCGCGTTTGTCGCTCGCTTGATGGAAGCAATGGGCGATCTCGATGCCCAGACCGACGGCGTTCTGGTCAACAGTGAAAACCTTCAGGCCTTGCGCTTGATGCAGGCCCGCTACGGAGAGCAGGCCAAGTGCATCTACATTGACCCGCCGTATAACACGGGCTCGGACGATTTCGTCTACAAGGACGGATATCCGCGGTCTACTTGGGGAGCGATGATTCGCGATCGCCTCGAAGCTGGCCTCGCCTTCGCATCACAGGATGCCGGGTTCTTTGTGTCGATCGATGAGAACGAGCAGCCGAACCTGCGGCAGTACATGAATCTCGTGTTCGGCGAGAGCAACTTCGTGGCAGACATGGTCTGGGCTGCCGGGCGAAAGAACGACTCGCGATTAGTTTCAGTCTCGCACGAGTACATCGTCGCCTACGCGCGAGACCGGGAACATCTTAAGGCCAACAAGACGGAATGGCGACAGCGGAAGAAGGGCCTCGACGACATCTATGCCCGGTACGAGAAGCTCAAGAAGCAGCACGGCACCGACTATGCACAGATGACGCTCGGGATGAAGAAGTGGTACAAGAGCTTGCCGGATAGCCACCCCGCAAAGGCCCACAAGCACTACTGCCATGTCGATAAACGCGGAATCTACTTCCCAGACAACATCTCCTGGCCCGGTGGGGGTGGGCCCAAGTACAAGGTGCTGCACCCCACAACAGGCAAACCCGTCAAGACCCCGGCACGAGGATGGATGACCGCCGACGAAGACAAGATGAAGCAGTGGATCAAAGACGATTTGGTTCACTTCGGTGAGGATGAGACTTCGGTTCCCTGCATCAAGTCATACCTGAAGGACCGCGAATACCAAGCGCCGTACAGCGTCTTTTACAAGGACGGTCGCGCAGCAACGAAGCGCCTCCGGCAGATTCTCGGTTCCGATGACTTTGGTTATCCGAAGGATGAGACCGTAATTGCCGAGATCGTTCAGATGCTCACCAGTGCTGACGATCTTGTGCTGGATTACTTCGCCGGTTCTGGCACAACGGCCCATGCGGTAATCAACCAGAACCGGGAGGATGGCGTTCCGCGCCGATTCATCCTCGTGGAGATGGGGTCATATTTCGACCGCGTCGTGGTCAAGCGGTGCAAGCGGATCGTCTTCACGCCAGAGTGGAAGAAGGGGCAGCCCACTCGCCCCGCCACTCAGGAGGAAGCGGATCGCTCCCCACGAATCTTCAAGTGTGTTCGGCTGGAAGGGTACGAAGACTCGCTGGGAAATCTGCAACTGGACCGAACCGCAGATCATGAGTCAGTCTTTGCATCGCCCGCTTCCGCGGGGCTCGCCGAGCAGTACATGCTCCAGTACATGCTGGGTACAGAGTCGCGAGGGAGCATGTCTCTGCTCAACATCCAGGCGTTCGTTGACCCTACTGGATACACGCTCAAGGTCAAAGCCCCGGGATCCGACGACAGCCGCGACCTCGCAGTGGATCTCCCCGAGACTTTCAACTGGCTGCTCGGGCTCCGAGTTGGTGGAGTTTCAGCGCCTAAATCCTTCACTGCGAACTTCACTCGCGACAAAGAGGGCCGCCTGCGCGTTAAGGGCCGCGTCAAGGAAGCCCCCGACGGCCCCTGGTGGTTCCGCACCGTCACCGGCACTACGCCTGATGGCAAGCGTGCCCTGATCATCTGGCGGAAGCGGCCCGGCGGCGACGAGCCCGAGGGCATCGAGCAAGACAACGCCGTGCTCGACGCGTGGTTCCGCACGCAGGGCTACTCGACCACCGACAGCGAGTTCGACATCGTTTGGGTCAACGGCGACAACAACCTTGCCAACCTCCGCCAGGACGACACGCCCGATGACGGGCTCGGCGAGACCGGCTGGAAGGTGCGGATCATCGAGCAGGACTTCCACCGCCTGATGTTCGACACATCCGATGTGCCTGGAGGGGCGTGAGATGGCCCGTCGCGCCCGCGCTCCGCAACCCCAACCGTTCCACACCCGGCTGGTGCTCAACCAGTGGGCGTGGAGCCTCTTCGGCCTCGACACCGTTGACGGGTATGTCGAGTTCGAGAGCAATCGCCGGCCGGTGCTGGATGTCTTCAAGCAGAAGTTCCAGATCAACGCCGGCACGGCCGAGGGGCTCGTCCCCGACGACAATAGCCACTTCTTCCTGCACTCGCTCCTGAACCGCCCCGAGCCCGTGCCCGGGCTGACCGAGGACGAGCTGCGGCAGTACGACCAGAACATCGTCCGCCACAACATGCGTCTCAACGAGCCCCGCGAGAAACCGGGGATGGAGCCGATCCGCTGGAAGTACTTCCAGTGGTTGACGCTGCTTTTCACCGAAATCTACCTCGACCGCTTCTTCCGCGACCCGGCAGCCCTGCGGGACGAGCTGAACGCCCACATCGACCGCTACAACGGCGAGCGCCACGATGTGGACGCGATCGAGCGGTTCGATGAAGCTGGCGACGCCAAGGTGCAGCTCAACAAGCTGGCCTTCTGGAGCGCGACGGGTTCGGGCAAGACGCTGATGATGCACATGCACCTGCTCCAGTATCAGCACTACGTGAAGCACCACGCACGAGAGCGGGATCTCAATCGTGTCATCCTGCTCACGCCGAACGAAGGGCTTAGCGGTCAGCACCTACGAGAGTTCCAGGAGGCGGGCATTCCGGCGGAGATCTTTGACAAAGATGGCCGAGGGCTGTTTGCGGGGAAAACAGTCGAGATCCTTGAGATCACCAAGCTCGTCGAAGAGGGCAAGCAAAAGACGATCTCCGTGGATTCTTTCGAGTCTGCCAATCTAGTGCTCATCGACGAGGGGCACCGCGGGGCGAGCGGTGGCGAAGAGGGCACGTGGATGAAGTTCCGCGAGCGCCTCTGCGAAAAGGGATTCTCGTTCGAGTACTCCGCGACCTTCGGCCAGGCAGTCAAGAACAAGCCAAAGCTGCAGAACCTCTACGCGAAGGCGACTCTCTTCGACTACTCGTACCGCTACTTCTACGGCGACGGCTACGGCAAGGACTACCACATTCTCAACTTGGATGAGGACACCGAAAATCGCCAACTCGAGCCGTACCTGACGGCGTGTCTGCTCGCATTCTTTGAGCAGCAGCGTCTGTACCGGGTCACCGGCGAACCGCTGAAGCTCTTCAATATCGCCAAGCCCCTGCTGATCTTCGTCGGTGGCAGCGTGAACGCGGTCCGCACAAAGAACAAACGCCAGGTCTCGGATGTCACGCAAGTGTTGCTCTTTCTCGCCAAGTTTCTGTCCACCCCGGAGCAAACCGCCCAACGCATCGAAGAACTGCTGGATTCAGGACTGGTGGCCGCTGATGGGCGTGACATCTTCACGGGTCTCTTCCAACATCTCCGACGGGCGGGGCTACGCGGCCGCGAACTGTACCGCGAGATGCTCGTTACCCTCTTCAATGCCGAGGGTGGTGGAGCGTTGCATGTTGATTACCTAAAGAACCAGGATGGCGAGATCGCTCTCCGTGTTGGCGATAACTACCCGTTCGCGGTGGTCAATGTCGGCGATTCCAAAAAACTCGCCGACCTATGCGATACTTACGAAGAGCTGCATGTCAATGAGTCTGAGTTCAGCGAGTCGCTTTTCGCAGGGCTGAACGACACTGACAGCCGCGTCCATATGCTCATCGGGTCAAAGAAGTTCACCGAGGGCTGGAACAGCTGGCGCGTGAGCACGATGGGCCTCATGAACATCGGCAGCACGGAGGGCTCGCAGATCATCCAGCTCTTCGGCCGCGGCGTTCGCCTGAAGGGATGGCAGAACTGTCTGCGCCGGAGCAGCCGTGCCGACCTGCCGACCGGGATGCGACGCCCTGACGATCTGGGGTTGCTGGAGACGCTGAATGTGTTCGGCGTCAAAGCCGACTACATGGCCGAGTTCAAGAAGTACTTGGAAGAAGAAGGGCTGCCCCTCAACGAGCAGCCTCACGAGATCCTGCTCCCGGTGCTGAAGACGAAGTGGTCGAAGCCACTCAAGACGCTGAAACTCAAGGAGAAGATCAACGGCGTCAGCACGCGCTTTGGAGACCCTTTCAAGCGGTTTGGGCCGATCCCGACACTTCAGGCTCCTTCAGCCGACCCAACCTCGCGGGAGCGATACCTATTCGACCACCGCGTCAGCCTAAACTGGTATCCGCGGGTGAAGGCGGTACGGGCACGAGGTATCGCCGTCGAAGACGACCACGCCGACTTGAACAGCGCGAAGCTCACCAAGGAGCATGTCGCGCTGCTCGATCTCGATGCGATCTACTTCGAGCTGCTGCGGTTCAAGGCCGAGCGGGGCTGGAACAACCTGAATATCACCCGTAGCGGCATCGCGAGTCTACTCGCCAACACCGAGTGGTACGACCTCCAGATCCCTGCGAGCGAGATGGCGTTCGATTCGTTCGAGCGTGTCCGACTCTGGCAGGAAATCGCGATCTCCCTGCTGAAGAAGTACTGTGAGCGGTACTACACATTCCGCAAGAGGGAGTGGGAGCTGCCGCACCTCGAATACCAACTGCTCTCCCCGGACAACCCAAACTTCGCGGGGTATTCCGACGGAGACGAAGAGCACTTCTACCGAGTGCTCGTCGACCAGTCCCGAGAGGACATCATTGCAGACATCGAGCGCCTCAAAGAGGCCATCGAGTCCAAGGATCTGGCCAAGGCACAGTTCGGTCCCGTGTCGGCGCTTTGGTTCGATCGACATCTCTACGAGCCCCTCCTCCATCTCACCGGCGGCGGCGAAGTCGTCATCAAGCCGATCAGCCTGAACGCGGGCGAGCGGCGTTTCGTCGAGAGCCTGCGGCAATACTGGGCACGGCATCGGGATCAGCACGAAGGCAAGGATCTTTACCTTCTTCGCAACCGCAGCCAAGGCGGAGGCGTCGGCTTCTTCGAGGCGGGGAACTTCCACCCAGACTTCATGCTGTGGGTCGCTGAAAGCGATCGCCAGCGCATCGTATTTGTCGATCCGAAGGGGCTGCTCAATGTCGGCCCGGAAGACCCCAAGATCCGCTTCTGCGAGACCATCAAGGAGATCGAGGGCCGGCTGGCAGATGATGCAGTGACGCTCGACTCGTTCATCATCTCAACGACGCCGGCCGCGCTTGTCAGAAACCGGTGGGGCAAGACCGATGAATGGATGAAAGATCGTCACATACTCTTTCCAGATGATGGCTCAGAGTATCTGCACGCGATTTTCCATCCAGTGGTCACTTGCACAAACTAGCGAATGTCCTGAAATTGCTAGGTCGGATTCATCGGATGAGCAATTTGCCATAACTAAGAGTCTGAGACCAAGTTCGGAAAATTGATGGTTTCCGTGAGGACAGTACTAGCACATGCTGTTCAGAACATGTATAATGTGGCAACTAGCCCCGCGGGTTAACACCCGCCGGCCTGCTTGTTCACTCGTCACCCCACGCTGATCGTCTTGGATTCGTAACCAAGACCCGATGCTGATCGTGGCGGGCGATTAACATCTACCCGAGATCAATCGCGATGGCGGCCACCATCGCCTGAGATCAATCGTGGGTGTTAGGACGCACCCTGATGCCAATCGCACCGGCTTGCCGGTCCCTGCGGCTGATCGCGGCGTTCTGACTTGTGTCACCCTGCGACCGATCGCGAGAGCTAATGGCTCTCCCTTGAGGTCAATCGCGGGCACATGTCAATGCCCCCTGAAGCCAATCGCACCGGCTTGCCGGTCCCTGCGGCTGATCGCGGCATTCCGATTTGTACCACCCTGCGACCGATCGCGAGAGCTAATGGCTCTCCCCTGAGGTCAATCGCGGGTACGAATCAACCTCACCTGACGCCGATCGCGGGACCTTGTGTCCACCCTGAGGCGAATCGTGAGGCCATCCTCTTCATTCGAATACCCAATGCGGGTTGCTGTACCTGCGCAAACCGTGAATCGACATTTTGGCGTTTCAGCCGTCGGTCTGTCGCCACCGTGCTCTGCGTGCATACACGCTGAACGGGAGGCTGGGCGATCGGTGCGCTGACAAACCATCCGAAGGAACTTAATAACGGAGATGCACAATGCACTCTGATAAAAACTCAAAGCTGATGCCGTGGCATCAGGTCAGCAAGAGCAAGGACAGTCAGGTTGGCGAAAGACTCATCGATGAACAATCCGATCATCGGCCGCCGGGTTGGATTCTCGATGATCCAGATGTTCAAGAGCAGGTCGATAAGATGGCGCGAAGGCTGCAGAGGCGATGCCGATACAGCCCTTCAGACATTAAGGACTTGGAGCAGGATCTCCGGCTCTTCCTGATTCAGAACGAGAGCAACTACGACCCGAGTCGTGGTTCAGTTGGCGGGTATGTCAATGTCCTGCTGAACTCGTACCTGAAGATGCAGATCCGAGCATGGATGATTCGTCTTTGGCGTGGTCGGCTGCCTCCGAGCCAACTCAGTGAAGGTCTCGATCTGGATTCGCGTGTCGACCCCGGTTCTGTATTGGACCCGGTCGAGCAGCGTGACCTCCTCGAAGCCTGCGTCGATCGACTCTCACCCCAGGAGATCAGGTCGGTCTTGCTCATCGTTGAAGCAGGGCAGGTCCGGGCGTGCGAGGCGCTGGAAGAGTCACGAAGGCAGATCCGGAACCTGCTCAAACTGGTCTCAGAAACATGCGCTGATTTGGAACCATTTTCTGAATAAGCGGACAGGCCGCGCCAAGTCAGCATAGGTGCTTGTTGGAGGCGTCCCCCGCCCGCTTGTGGCGCGGCGGGGGCGTCCTCCTCTTTGCAGGAGCCCGCAAGCATGAGCACCACGGTGTACGCGTTCTA
>Ga0209692_10005105_pt1 | contig 11484 bp, 11 predicted proteins | sample tdDd472_FD_187129 | JGI IMG/M metagenome (GOLD analysis project Ga0209692, IMG submission 187129) | Marine sediment microbial communities from the Atlantic coast under amendment with organic carbon and nitrate - tdDd47.2 (SPAdes)... | ecosystem: Environmental > Aquatic > Marine > Coastal >...
GGTCGTGAAGCGCCAGACTTTGATGCGGCTGCCGTATTGGGCAGTGGCGAAATCGTTGAAAATTTCAATTTTAAACAGGCAACTGAAGGCAAATATGCCGTTGTGTTCTTCTATCCACTGGACTTTACCTTTGTCTGTCCATCAGAGCTGATCGCGTTTGATCATCGTCTGGAAGAATTCACCAAGCGTGGTGTAGAAGTGATTGGTGTGTCTATCGACTCCCACTTCGCACATAACGCATGGCGTAATACCCCGATTAATGAAGGTGGTATTGGCCCGGTTAAATACACCCTGGTAGCGGATATGACTCATGCCATCTGCAAGGCCTATGACGTTGAAACTCCCGATGGTGCGGTTGCATTCCGTGGTTCTTTCCTGATCGACAAGGAAGGCGTCGTACGTCACCAGGTGGTGAATGATCTGCCGCTGGGTCGTAATATTGATGAGATGTTACGCATGATCGATGCACTGCAGTTCACTGAAGAGCACGGTGAAGTGTGTCCAGCTGGCTGGAACCAGGGCGACAAAGGCATGAAAGCATCACCAGACGGTGTTGCCGACTACCTGGCGTCAGAAGGCGACAAGCTATAAGTACAGCGCATTGGTTTAATTAAACCATCTGTACATAAAGAGCCGTAGACGAAAGTTTACGGCTTTTTTTATGGTATATCGTAAGCGATGGAGAGCTAACAGCGAACTCCGTTTAAAAAGAAAACGCGAACAACGCACTAAAGTGCAGGAGCACTTTGAACGTGCGAATGCACGGCCCGAAGGGTGAAGCACAGGGTGTGCGGAATAAATATACGCGAATGAACGCAAAGCTGTATTTAATCTGTAGGTTGGGGTAAGGAACGCACCCCAACATAAAACAGTAAATGGCGAGTCCGTTGGGGTTCCTGTCGTCACCCCAACCTACGATACTGCGTCACAAAAAACATACATTTGCGTTTATTCGCGTTCATTTGCGGACTTAATAAGCAGCGCGCCGACAGTGGCTAGAAGGAGTTCAGCTATTTACATGCGCCTGCAATGCGTCGTGGAAAATCTGTAGCATGGTATCACTGAATGCAATCAGCTCGATCTTCTTAATATATTGACTGTGGGGCATAAACTTTAGAATTTCGCGGAGGGCAATTTCACTGGCCTGATCCGGTGGATAGCCATACACACCGCAACTGATAGCCGGGAAGGCAATACTGCTCAGCTGATGCTGCTCTGCAAGCGACAGGCTATTGCGATAACAGCTGGCAAGTAATTTCTCTTCATTCTGTTCGCCGCCGTGCCACACGGGACCAACGGTGTGAATAATATATCGGGCAGGCAGTTGAAAACCGGGCGTGATTCTGGCTTCGCCTGTGGGGCAGCCATTGAGCTGGCGACAGGCCTGCAGTAATTCCGGGCCAGCAGCACGGTGTATCGCACCATCCACACCACCACCGCCCAGCAGGCTGTTATTCGCGGCATTAACAATCGCATCGACAGGTCGTAGGGTAATATCCGTCTGCAGTAGATCAAGTTTGCATTGGCCGATGTTTAGTTTTTCCATTTGATCGCGTCGGAGACATCTTTGAAAAATGTACTGGTGAATTCCACATTGGATTCATAGAACACCGCTAGCAAAATCAATGAAATTAACAGAAAAGTAAAAACAATCGCGCTAATCAACTGGCCGATATCGAGCTTTTTTTTACGTTTTGTTTTTTTCATGCTGTACTCATTTAGTCTGTTTGAGCACAATCCTAAATCAAAACCTGCTAATTACAAGATGTAATCACAGGGGGAATCTTCTCTATTTCTGGCAATTGGGACAATAAAAGGTCGAGCGTTGTGCCTGGGTGATCTGTTTAACAGCTGCAGCACAATGTGGGCAGGGCAGTTTTCCACGGCCGTAGACATTAAGGGTTTGCTGAAAATAGCCCGGTTTTCCATCCTGTTGGGTAAAGTCACGCAGGGTTGTGCCACCCTGTGCAATCGCCCTTTGCAGTATGTCCTTGATGGCGTCAACCAGGCGTTGGTAACGCGGCAGTGAAATACGGTCTGCGCGGCGTAACGGACTGATGCCCGCTTCGAACAGTGATTCACTGGCATAAATATTACCTACACCAACCACCACCTGGCTGTTCATAATCAGGGTTTTAATCGCTACCTTGCGTGAGCGGCCCAGTTGATACAGGTACTGTGCATTAAACGCGTCGCTCAGTGGTTCAGGCCCGAGTTTGCTTAACAGCTTGTGCTGCAAGGGGTCGGCGCTGGTCCATAAGAGCGCACCGAAGCGCCGAGGGTCGCGCAGGCGCAATGCGATTTTGCCAAACACAATATCTACGTGGTCATGTTTTTCTGCCGGGGTGCTCGCCGGTAGAATGCGCAGGCTGCCGGACATGCCAAGGTGCAGAATCACGCTGCCCGTATCGGTGCGCAGTAGAATATACTTTCCACGGCGTTCAACGCCGCGAATAAGCTGGCCGCAGAGCTGGCTTTTCAGGCGAGCCGGAATCGGCCAGCGCAGCTGTCGTTGTCGAATAATGACATCAGTGACTTTTTTATTGAGAATGTGTGGCTCGATGCCGCGGCGTGAGGTTTCAACTTCCGGTAATTCAGGCATCGGGTATTCCCAGTAAACGATTTTTTAAGGCTGCATCCAGGTGGTATTCAATGCCCAGTTCGGGTCGTGCCAGTATCAGCCAGGGATCATCATCGGTGATTTCGAATTCGACTGCTTGTTGCGCAAACTGTATGGTTATTTTCCCCAGTTGCTTGCGTGGCATATAGGTATGCACCGCAAAGGCCTGGGCATTTTCCCAGTGTTGTAGAACCGTTTGAATCTGGTCCGCAGCCAGCTTTTTATTACTCTGCCAGCGTCCCGCGTCAGTCTGATAGAGTTGAAGTTGTGGGCCACTCAATGAAATTATCCCGGTGCGGTTCAGTAGATGCAGGTCAACCAGGCTGGAGGGCTGTGCACTGACCAGCGGGTATGTCTCATCGGCGTGCAGGCTGATTTTATTATCATGCAGCAGGTAACGTTTATTATTCAGCGGGCTGGTTTTGCCAAAGGCAATTTGCTGCTGGTTAAACTGGATGCGTGCGCGGGGTGGCTCAAGGCCATAATCCGCCAGGTCCAGCTCGTCCACAGGCCAGGATTGCTCGACCGGTAGCTGGCTCAGTTTCAGCAGGGTGTTAACGCGAAACTGATGGGCTTTTATCGAATAGGGCTGTTGCATCTGCCAGCTCTGGTTGCCTGAGTCGTCACTGGTTTTTTTAATCACAATGTCATGGTTATTGCCCCGTGGAATGCGAATCAGGTTTATCTCATCGAGTTGCAGTTGGGTCAGCCGTTCGGCTGGTGGTGTTTCATCTTCGGCAGAAAAAATCAGGTACACCGCAAGCAGCAGTAACAGTAAAAAAAGATTAACCAGAACGCGCGAGTTAATACCCATACTTAACTCAGGCCCTGCGCCGACGGTACCAGATCAGGCCGCCGGCCGTTAACAGCAGCAGCGGTAAAGCGATTAAAAAGAAGATGCCCAGTATCGATGCGCTGCTGGCAGACAGGTCGAGTTTGAGGTCCGGTGCATTCTTCGGGCTGATATGCAGCAGCTGTTCATTTTGCGTCAGCCAGTTGAGGCTCTTTAAAATAAAATCCAGGTTGGCACCGTGGCCGAGCTGCTGGTTGCTGAGAAAATCACTGTCGCCGATAATCACCGCGCGTTGCGCAATCGAACGGTCGTCGAGGGTCAGCTGTCGTTGCTGTGCAATGCCAATGCTCAGGGGACCGCGAATATCGGCGAGTGCATCGAAGCTGGGCTGCTGGGTGTAATCACCCTGTTCAGCCCAGCTGTTATTCGAGGTAATCAGCAGCTCGGTGGCAAGCCAGGGGTTTTCAGTCGATTCATTATTATCGCCATGTTTATTTGCTGGCCCGGCAGTGCTGCGCAATGCACTGGCCAGGGTAAACAGGGTGTAATACTGCATTTTTTCGGTGATTGGATGTACCCGGTACTCGAGCACTGGAATGATCGCTGCATGTTCCAGCTGTAACATGCGATGAATTTCCCGGTTGTTATCCACCACAACCCCATCGATAAACTCGACCTGCAAGGCATCAGCCAGGGCTACCTGTGATGGATCTGCCTGCGGATCCTGTAACCAGAGTAAATTGCCGCCACGCTGAATATACTCCAGCAGTTTCTGCTGTTCGGTTTCGAGCAGCGGCTGTTGCAATGTGCCGAGTATCAATAGTGGGCTGGTCTGAAAATCAGGCTTTGCCAGGTCGTCCTGTAGCAGGTTGATCTGTTGAATCTTAAAGCCCTGTTGCATCAGTTGTTGTGCCAGCTGGCTATAGCCTCTGTCCGAAGTATCTGCCGGATTGCGTTCGCCGTGATTGCTTACAAATAGTAACGAGGGTTTGGTGTCCCGTTGCAGACGCAACAATGCGTTACCCAGGTTCTGTTCATTCAGTTGGTCAATGCGCTCGCGGCGATCCCGGTATTCGATAATGCTCTGGCCGTAACGTTCGATACCATCCTTGCGCGCCTGTTCAACATGAATGTCCGCATTGATTAATTGATAATGAAAATTTTCCTTGTGCTGCTGGTAGCGGCTGAGAATTTCATCTACAGCGTGATTCAGTTGCGGGTCATTGCTCTGGTAATGGCGCAGCTCAATCGCATCGGGTAACTGGTCGAGTAATTGCAGGCTCTGTTCACTGAGCGAGTGTCGCGTGCCCTTGGTCCAGTCACTGCGGATGTCGTATTTAATGCTGAGCCAGCCGGCAACGCCGATGCAGCTGGCAAACAGCAGGATAAAGACCAGGTGCTGAATGCGTAGATTAAGGCGGCTGTAACGGGAAACCTGCATCAGTGTTGTAACCTTTGTGAATCAAGTTGGCGGATGCTCAGCACAATAAACAGCAGGCTGAACAGAACAAAATAGGCAATGTCCGATGTGTGCACAATGCCCCGCAGCATCTGCAGGCTGTGCTGGTTCATCGAGATATAATTGAAAAAGTTGGTCTGCCCGGCTTCGGTGTTACCGGCGATATTGATAATCCACAGCATAATCAGCAAGCCATAGGTGACTACTGCGGCGGTGACTGGTTGCGGGCTGAGGCAGGACAGGTACAGCCCCAGCGCGATAAACGCAGAGATGGTTAAAAACTGCCCCAGCAGGGCGGCGGCGAATTTGCCCATATCCAGTTCTGTGCCCAGCAGTAACGACAGGGGCATTAAACTGATTTGTATAATCAGCAAACTGAAAAACAGCAGTGCCCCCAGGTATTTGCCAAGAACAATCTGCGTCATGGATAAGGGTGAGGAAAACAGTAATGGCAATGTGCCGTTCTGTTTTTCTTCGCTGATTAAGCGCATGGTAATCAGTGGCGCAATCATCAGCAGTAGAATTTTTGAAAAATCAAACAGCGGCGCGACAATCAGGTCGGTTACCCCCGGTGCATTATTGATTTTTACCAGCTCCGGTTGCAGCTGGTAAAACAGCTCGATCAGGCTAAGAAATTTCCATGCCAGTAAAATCTGCACCACCGCCAGAATCAGCCAGGCCAGGGGTGAGAAAAACAGGCTGCGCAGTTCACGCAATGCAATCGCGCGGATCATGCGGCATCCTCGTCTTGTGTGGTGGCATCACCACTGCTCAGGCCGATAAAAATCTGTTCCAGTGTGTTTTCCTGTAACTGGATTTGCAGCAGGCCCCAGTTTTTTTCAACACAGTAGCGACTGATTTCGGCGAGCGTGTCTTGCAGTTGCGCGCCTTCCAGCAGGTATTGTTGCTGGTTGAGTGGCTGCGCCGAATCGACACCGGGAATTTTCTGCAGCTCGGTGGCATCGATGGCCTGTTCAAGCTGTAATAACACCCGGTTGCTCTGCCTGAGCTGCTGCATGCTTTTATTAAACAGGCTGCGCCCCTGGTGAATCATCTGTACCCGGTTACACACCGCCTGCACTTCCGGCAGGATGTGGGTGGATAAAATAATGCCGTGCAGCGCGCCCAGTTCGCCAATCAACTCGCGTATCTCGCGAATCTGGATCGGGTCCAGACCCACGGTGGGTTCATCCAGAATAATAATATCCGGCTGGTGAATAATCGCCTGGGCGATGCCGAGACGTTGCTGATAGCCCTTGGATAAATGACCGATCAGTTTTTTACCGTGCTGGCTTAAACCACACTGCTGTTTGCTTTTATTGCGCTGTGCGGCAATGGATGCCTTGCTCACCTTGCGCAGTCGCGCCACATAGTCGAGGTATTCATCAACCGTCAGTTCATGGTAGAGCGGTGGTTTGTCCGGCAGATAACCGATATGGCATTTGGCCTGTGCCGGTTGTTCGAGCAGGTCAAACTGCTTGATAGTGATCTGTCCGCTGCTGGGTGCCAGGCTGCCGCAGAGCATCTGCATGCAGCTGGTTTTACCGGCGCCATTGGGGCCGAGCAGGCCGAGAATATCGCCCTGGCGTAATTCAATGCAGACATCATTCACCGCATGGGTATCGGCGTAATAACGGTGCAGGTGCTGGGCATCAATCAGGGTGCTGGACATGGGGCAAAATACTATCAGGAAATACCCAGCATACAAGCGCCACGGCTGCTCGCCGGATTAAAACTTTTTAATCCGCCAGTCGCTTAGGTATGATGCCCGTCTAAATGGCCAAGACGAATAGTCATATTAAAACCGGTATATCAGACAGGCCTATCAGAAATGTACATAAAAAATGTACAGCGTGATTTTAAATAGAGGTTAATAAGGTAATGCGTTTTAAACCATTCGGCAGAAAGCAGCGGATGCAGGTGACCAACTGATGGCAAGTCACTGGCTGGGCGTAGACACCGGCGGCACCTTTACCGATTTCGTTTATTACGACGGTAATCAATTGCGTATCCACAAGGTGCTGTCGACGCCCCATGCGCCGGAGCAGGCGATTTTGCAGGGCATAGAGGAACTGCAGCTGGATGTGCGCGGCCTGCACCTGGTACACGGCTCCACCGTGGCCACCAATGCGGTACTGGAAGGCAAAGGGGTCAACACCGTGTATGTCACCAACCAGGGCTTTGCCGATGTATTGAGCATCGGCCGCCAGGCACGCAGCGAGCTGTATAACCTGATGCCGCGTCCACGCCCTCCGCTGATTCCGCGCAGCCACTGCCTGGAAGTGAATACCCGTCTCAGTGCGCAGGGAGAATTGCTGCAGGAATTAACCGAAACGGAGATTGAACAGCTGTGCCAGCAGGTGCGCGAGCTGAAGGCCGATGCGGTGGCAATTAACCTGCTGTTCTCCTTTCTCGATCCGCGTCAGGAACAGGTGCTGCAACAGGCACTGCAGGCGGATGCGCAGTGGCAGGGTTTTGTCTGCGTGTCGTCGCAGGTGCTGGCGGAATACCGGGAATATGAACGGGGCATGGCCACCGCGCTGAATGCCTATGTGGGGCCACTAATGCAGGGCTATTTAACACGGCTGGAAAATGCGCTGAATGCAGCCGGCGGGGCAGAGCAGGGGCTTGCCAGTCTGTCGATACTGCAGAGTTCCGCCGGAAGCATCAATGCAGCACAGGCGGCAGAGCACGGTGTGCACCTGTTGCTGTCCGGCCCGGCGGGCGGGCTTAAGGGCGCGCAGAAAGTGGCGCAGCTGGCGGGCTACCGTCGGCTATTGAGTTTTGATATGGGCGGCACCTCCACCGATGTGGCGCTGATCGACGGTGATATCCGCCTCACCTCGGAGGCCAGTATTGCCGGTTACCCGGTGGCTGTGCCCATGGTGGATATGCACACCATTGGCGCCGGCGGTGGCTCAATTGCCACGGTGGACGCGGGCGGCCTGCTCAATGTGGGGCCGCAGTCCGCCGGTGCTGATCCCGGCCCCGCCTGTTATGGCAGGGGCGGGCAGCAGCCCACGGTGACCGATGCCAATTTATTGCTGGGGCGTCTGCGCATTGATGGTTTTAAGTCCTCCAGCATGCAGCTGGATCTGGCGGCAGCACGAAGCGCGATGCAGCCACTGGCAGAGTCGCTGGGGCTGTCGGTGGAAGAGGCCGCGCTCGGGGTAATCCGCATAGCCAATGAGCATATGGTGCGCGCGCTGCGTAAAATTTCACTGGAGCGGGGACATGACCCGCAGGAATTTGTGCTGGCCTGTTTTGGCGGTGCCGGTGGTCTGCACGTGTGCGCACTGGCGGATGCCATGGGCATACGCCAGGCGCTGGTGCCCACCTGTGGCGGGGTGCTTTCCGCGCTGGGCATGCTGGTGGCGCAGCCGTCGCGGGAACTGTCCCATTCAGTGCTGCAGCCACTGCAGCAGCTGGACGAGGCCCAGCTGGAATCACTATTCGCGCAGATGCAGCAGCAGGGCATGGCGGATATGCAGCGGGAGCTGAGTGCGCCAGCAAAAATCAGCCGTTCGCTGGATTTACGTTACCAGGGGCAGAGTTTTAATCTCACGCTGCCGTGGATGCCGCTGGCCGAATTACCGCAGGCGTTCCACCAGCTGCATCAAAGCACCTACGGCCATGCGCTGGATCTGCCGGTGGAGCTGGTGAACCTGCGCCTGCGGCTGGAAGGGGAGGCGCCGCCGTTTGAACTGCCGCGCATTGACTCGCAGCAACAACCCGGTGTCTCGGAACCCGTATGGGTGAAGTGCGCCGGCTTTGAACATCCCCTGCCATTGTACCAGCGCGAGCAGCTGCAGGCCGGCCAGCAACTTCAGGGCCCGGCACTGATTATTGAAGCGGTTTCCACCACTCTGCTGGCTGAGCACTGGCAGTGCCAGGTCGACCCCTACGGCAATCTGTTATTAGAGCGAACCAGATAACTCTCCCGGTGTCGTAACCAGTGTTATAAGATAAAGCGGCAGGCCGCAACGATTGCTTCATGTGCCGGTTTGCCTGTGCTTTAATGACGCGCTAACCACGCCAATATAAAGAGAGAAATGCGATGAAAAAACCAATACTAAGCATGCTGTCAGGTCTGTTGCTGCTGCCATTTGCACTGCAGGCCTCGGACCTGGAAAAAGAACAACGCTGGGCCGATCAGATTGTCGATTTCCTGATTGAAGGCGAGGCCGAGTGGCTGGATGTGGGCGAGCACGAAGCGCTGGCGATCTACACCGAGTCGATGCAGGATGATGTGCGCGGCGGGGTGATTGTGGCACACGGTTCCGGTGTGCATCCCAACTGGCAGGAAGTGGTGTACCCGTTGCGTACCGGCCTGGCGGAAAAAGGCTGGGCAACCCTGTCAATCCAGATGCCGGTGCTGCATAACGAAGCGGAGTACCATGAGTACGCGCCGCTGTTTGATGAAGTGGCACCGCGCCTGGATGCGGCAATTAAAAACCTGCAGGACAAGGGTATCAACAATATCAGCATTGTCGCCCACAGCCTGGGTTCAGCCATGTCGGCCTACTATCTATCGAACCATCCCAAAGCCGGGGTGAAGTCGTTTGTCGCCGTGGGCATGCCGGGGCCGCGTAAAGATCCACGCATGGATACCCTGAGTGCGCTGCAGAAAATCAAACTGCCGGTGCTGGACCTGTACGGTGAAAAAGACCTGGATTATGTGCTGGAATCTATACCCGGGCGTAAGCAGGCGGTGGAAAAAACCAGCGGCAAGCAGCAGGTGGTTCCCGCGGCGGATCATTTCTTTGTGGGGCATAATGACGAACTGGTGGAGAGTGTTGATCAGTGGTTAAGCCGGCACAATAGTCAATAGCTGTTAACCAGGGTGGTTAATCGGGACGAGGTTCTGGGCAGCATCTACATGCTGTTCAGAACATCCTCCGCCCAGTTGATCGCATCGATATTGATATCCGACAGGCTACTGGCGGGTAGATCCGCAAAGCGGATATTACGCCAGTCACCTTCCTCCTGGGCCAGCACGCAATTCAGCGCCGCGCCTGCATCCCCCTGACGACCTAACAGTGCATGGCTGACAGTGTCTGCCAGTGGCAGCGGCTTGATCAGCTCCGCCAGGCTTTTATCCATTAACAGATCCAGTGATGACAGCAGGCCCACGGTAAAGAACACATCCGGGTTGCTGAAGCCGGCGCGTTCCGCCAGCAGTTCACAGCTGCGCGCGCGTATCATGGAAATGCGTATCTGTTCGCGGGGCTTGTTATCCATATCGCTCAGCGCAAGCATCGAGGCCCAGCTGCTCAGCTGTTTGCGTCCCAGCATCACAATGGCGTGCTGAATCGATTCGATCTTGCTGCTGCGGCTGAACAGCGCCGAGTTCATTAACTGCAGCAGCTTGTAGCTCAGTGCCACATCCTTGCTGATAATGTCCACCACGCTGCTGGTGTCTGTGTCCGGGTTGTGCAGGTTCGATAGCAGATTAATCACATTCATCTGGCTGGCACTCAGCGACTCACCGCGCACAATGCGCGGCCGGTTGAGAAAATAACCCTGAATATAATCCGCCCCCAGGCGGTGGCAGTTTTCGTATTGTTCGTGGCTGTTAACATGGTCGGCGAGCACCAGCGGGTGCTGCTTTTTCAGTGTGCCCAGCTGCTGCTCGAGCTGCGTGGCCTGCAGCTCGTCGATATTGATGACAACAATTTCCGCCAGTTTTGCCAGCGGCTGCAGGGCCGGATGCTGTAAATAATTTTCCAGCGCCAGTTTATAGCCCTGCTTGTGCAAACGCAGAATACCCGCCAGTATCTCATCGCTGATCTGTAGCTGGGCCGGTATTTTCAGAATCACCTGGTCGACCGGCAGGGGCAACACATAATCGCTTTTCAGGAAATGTTCCGACAGGCTGATCAGGGCAAGGCTTTTACTGGTCAGTCGTTCAATGCCGATATCCATAAAGGCGTTGATAATCAGTTGCGAGGTGGCCTGGTCGGAGGGTAGAGCATTGGGCGTCTGTTCTATCTGCGGATTGAGTTCGTAGGCATAAACTTCAAGTTCCCGGGTGTATACCGGTTGTCGAGCTACGAGAATTTCAGACATGTTTGATCATTTCCTTGAAATTTCTGTTAGCCAGCCATGCTGCTTGAGCTGCCTGCCTGCTGTGCGGATGGTGCTTGTTATGCCATCGTCTGCGCAGCAGGCTATATAGTTACAAAATACTGACACAAAAAAACCCGCAGAGTGTGCGGGTTTTTTCTGCGTATAGAAAAGCCTTACTTGATTTTGGCTTCTTTATACATCACATACTTGCGAATCGTGGGATCAAACTTCTTGATCTCCATTTTCTCAGGCATGTTTTTCTTGTTTTTGTCTGTGGTATAGAAATGACCTGTACCGGCAGATGAAACGAGTCTGATTTTTTCACGCATGATCCTGTTCCTTAAACCTTTTCGCCACGGGCGCGCATTTCAGTCAGCACAGTATCGATGCCTTTCTTGTCGATAACACGCATACCGGATGCAGAAACACGCAGTTTAATAAAACGCTTTTCGCTCTCCACCCAGAAACGGTGGTTGTGCAGATTAGGCAAAAAACGACGACGCGTCTTGTTATGCGCGTGTGATACATTGTTACCTGCCATCG
>Ga0209692_10005107_pt1 | contig 11481 bp, 9 predicted proteins | sample tdDd472_FD_187129 | JGI IMG/M metagenome (GOLD analysis project Ga0209692, IMG submission 187129) | Marine sediment microbial communities from the Atlantic coast under amendment with organic carbon and nitrate - tdDd47.2 (SPAdes)... | ecosystem: Environmental > Aquatic > Marine > Coastal >...
ATCGAGAAAATGCGCGGTCTGATTTACCTGTTGATTCCAATCCCAATAGGTCGTTTCATTCCCCGAATCCACTTCTTCTATTGCGACTCGACCCGGGCTCAGTTGTGCTCGTTTTCCCAACCAGTCCGTTGCGCGTTCACCTGTCATTTCAATCCTCCTTCTGGCCCCAGCGAACTACACCGGCACCCCATACATAGCCAATTCCCGCTCCAATCATCAGCATGACGTCTCCATCCTTCAATTTGCCGGCTCGCTCAGCCTCAATGATCGAGATGATGCTGTCCTGTTCACCGAGGTGACCGATGTGCCCAAGATATACACCCTGATTTTCATCCAAACCAACCCGCTCGAGCAGGTCGCGGTAGGCCGAAGGCTTGACGAGAATCATGTTGAGTAGGTCAATATCAGTTCGAGTTAAGCTGCTCTTTCGAAGGGCTTCATCGATACATGTTTCCCAATTGGCCATACTGACTTCACCCAGGCGCGCCTTCATCGACTCCGGTCTGACGAGGTCGAACATAAATTGGCCATCTTTTACGGCCTGATCGGTAGGAAAGGCCATGGTACCACTGGCTGGAATGATGACATCTCTACTCATTGATCCATCCGATATTAAATGAGTTCCCAGGATTTGATTTCTTGGGTAATTTCGTTTTAGGAGCATTGCTCCGGCTCCTGATCCGATATTCCACATAAAGCTCGTGTTGCGATTCTTGTAGTTAATAAAATCTGAGATTCGATATCCGCCAGCGATTAATACGGTTTCAATCTCTTCCTCTGTCTGCATCAGGCTCTTCGCCATCTTCATGGCGGCTAGGGTAGTGGCGCAGCGCATGTGAATGTCGACCCCCCAGGCCCCTTTGGCTCCAATTCGATGAGCCAGATCAATGCCCGAGGTCCAGAGTAGGTACTCACGCCATTCCTCTGTGGTACAGATTACCAGGTCGATATCTTCTGCCTTGGCGCCGCAGCGTGCCAGACAGTCTTCAACTGCCCATAGCGCCATCTGGTTCGGATGGTCGTCCTCCCCTGGTATGTGCTTCTGCTCAATGCCGAATTTTTCGCGTATCACCCATTCGGGTAGACCGGAGTGTTCGGCAATTTCTGCCGCAGTCATCACCTGTTCGGGGAGATACATCCCCGTTCCAACGATTCCGATCGGTACATCGTACATCGACACCTCCTTTGCGGGCCTCTTTTTCTTGGGTGTTGACCTATGAAAAAGAAACGTAAAATAACCCTTGACAACCTGAATGTTGCTTACTATTTTTAAAAACATAACAAACGTTCGGTTTTTTTTCAATGAAGCAAAAGCAAAAAACAAAAATTTCAAAGCAACGCATACTCGAGACGGCCCTGGAGTGTTTTTCTTCGCAGGGCTATCGCGGGACCTCGATGAAGGATATCGCCGCACGGGCTGAGATTTCCACGGGCCGGGTCTACCACCATTTCTCAAACAAACTTGAATTGTTTGAACAATTGTTGGAAGCCTACTGGAAGATCCTGCGTGATCCGGATTTGAAGCTCAATAAATTGATTGCCGCGGCTCGATTTCCGGATGATATCGAAGATTTGGCCTGGGCAATCAAGGAGATTGTCCAGGAGAATTACCGCTATGTGAATTTGATCTACATCGATGTGATTGAATTCAACGGAGAGCACGTCAATCGGATCTATGCCAATATGGCCAATAATTTTCGAACCGCCTACGAGAAACGTTTTGAAGAACTACGAAGGGAAGGACGCTTGAAAGACGGTGCCGACCCGTATTTTGCTGTGATGATGACGTATCGCTTTTTCTTTCATTACTTTGTTGTAGAGACCAGTTTTGGAGTCAAGGATCACTTTGGATTGGGTCACGAGGCCTTTGTTCAGCAGTCTAAATTTCACATTTTAAATGGTCTCATAGACAATGGTGGTGGGGTGTGAGTTTTTCGGGCCACTACGACCGCGTTGGGAAGGGTCCTGCGGTGCTCTGTTTTGCGGGTTTTGGGTGTTCGAACTATCTGTTTGATTTCCTATCAGAGGACTTGGCGTGTTCATACACCTTTATCATGCCGGACAATCGAGGTATGGGCAAATCTCCGGACCAGGCAGCTCCCTATGAAATAGAGGATTTGGCTCGAGATGGCCTGGAATTAATGGATGATTTGGGTTTCAACCAATTTCATGTGATTGGCATCAGCATGGGGGGATTCATTTCAATGGCCCTAAATGGACTTGCCCCCGACCGAATTGCGAGCATGGCTCTGTGTTGCACGATGGGTCCTGGCTCCGATTTTGAGCCTATGCAGGCCATCACCAAAGAGCAATTGGATATGCTCTACGCGTTGCCGGCAGAGCAGAGGGCCCAACTTAGCGTACAGAATACGACCCATCCGTCCTTAGCGAGTGAGAACCCTGTGCTGTTTCAGCAAATTGTGGCCATGCGCCTGGCCAACCCATCACGCCAGGATCAGGCCATGCATCAATTTGATGCGGTGCTACGGTTTTTGGACAAACCATATGATTTCGGCTCCATTTCCTCCCCGGTTTTGGCGATATGCGGGGCGCAGGATCGAACGGTGCCACCCCAAAACAGTCAGATTCTCGCGAGGAAAGTGCCTCGTGGTATTCATCGCTGCATCGATCGGTCCGACCATCTGTTTTTCCTTGAGAAACGTTCTGACGTCGCTCGGGAAATTGACCAGTTTTTTTCCGGTTCTATTGGAATGTAAGGCCATGGAACTGACCAACCCTGCTTGAGAAACCAGAACTGTGCCCTCATGTGCCTTGTTAGGTTCGAAGGTTCAGGCTGAAACGGAGGAATGTAATGAAAAAGTTGAGCATACTACTCATCCTGATGGGTATTGTAATAGGGACCATAGGCTTTGCCCAGGAGCAAGAGCCGAAGAAAAAGGAGAAGGAGAAGCCCAAGGAAGAGGAAAAGTACGAGGGGACCAATATCATTGTGGAGCAGGTAGTTACTGCCTCCAAACGCAGTGAGAAGCGCATGGAAACCCCCTCTTCCATTGAAAGTATTTCAGATGAGGATTTAATGAAATCCGCCGGGACTACCTATTCTTCGGCCATGGCCCAGGTGAAGGGGTTGGATTTTGCCAACGGTGGGATTAACCTTCAGAAAATTTCAACTCGGGGATTCAGTTCCTCGTTTAATTCACGCATGATCTCGCTGACTGATGGCACCTTGTCCACTCTACCGGGAGCAGGTTTGCCTCAAGGTGGCCTCAGTTCGGTTTCAGCATTGGATATCAAAGGTTTAGAGGTAATTCTCGGCCCAGCAGGAGCACTTTACGGATCGAATACCACGGCGGGCGTGGTCAACGTGATCACCAAAGATCCGTGGGATGAAGAGGGTTTCAGTGTGGATGTACGCGGCGGCGAACAAAGCCTGATGAATATCCAGATGCGACTGGCTGGAGTCTCCTCGAATGGACAATGGGGATATAAATTGACTGCCGATTATCTCGATGCGGACGAATTTGAATCGGGAAATATGTTCGATATTGCCGGCAATAATCAGACGACTCCGGGATTTGACGCAACCACAGCGATGCATGAATGGGACATTGCCGAAGACCACAATGTGACCTCAAAGAAATTGGAACTTAAGGGCTATTACAAATCCAGCTTTGCAACGCTTGAAGCATCGTATTCCTTTTCAGAAAATGACGGTTTTGGGGTGACAAATGTCGGACGGAACCGCATCGAGGGTTGGCAAATTGAAGACTACCAGTTCCGTGCATCATCGGATCGGTGGTTTTTCAATATCACTCACACAAAAGAAGATGCGGGAACGACCTATTCGGTTCAGAATGTCGTGGGTTTACTTGCACTTGGCATGAGTATCGAGGCGGCTCGCGAAGAGGCGAAGTTTATCAACCTTTCAAGCATGACCGATGTCGAACTTCAAGGCAATTGGACGATTCAATCACTTGAGATCATTGCAGGGGGAAGCTTTCGAACTTATGACCCTGACTCCAAAGGCTCCTACTTGGATGATGTTGAGGCCGATGGCAGCCACAAGGATATTTCACGGGACGAACTTGGCCTTTATGTACAGTTAGACTACCGCGCGATGGATGAGAAGCTCCGATTTGTACTGGCAGGTCGATATGACGACTTTACCGAGTTTGACAGTCAATTCAGTCCGAAGTTCGGTGTGACCTATAACGCCGATCAACATGTATTTCGGGCCAACTACATGACTTCCTACCGGGTTCCTGAAATCATCGAGAATCATCTCTTTTTCTTCGGGGGGCTGGCTCGCGGCAACCTCGAAGGATTCGATGTGTATTCCAATGACGGAACCCTACTAGCCCAATACGAGGGTCTTCAACCAGAAGATGTCACCACGGTCGAATTGGGTTACCGAGGCCTATGGGGGTCAAACACAGCCGTCGATTTCGTGGTTTACAAATCGGATTATGAAAACTTTATTTCGCCCCTTCAACTCTTCGCTAATGCGGCCTTTGGTACCTATGCCCTTTGGAGCAATGGAGAAATTCTTCCCGTCCTATTCTCATATACCAACTACGGCAAGGCCGAGATTGAAGGCGCCGATTTGGGGTTTGATTTCTTCGTAAACGATAAGGTCACTGTGAAGACAAGTATCAGCTACAATAAGTTGAATTCATTCAACAATAATACGGTCATTCCCGACATTCCGTTCAATACGCCGGAATGGAAGTATAAGGCCAGCTTGAATTGGGACAAGTTCGTTGTCGACAAAGCCTTTTTCAACATGTCTGGCCGACTCACCGACAGCTATGAATACCTGTCGGGTCGCTGGTCAGGAGAGATTGACGCCGACCCCATCTTCGACTTGGCTTTTGGCTACAACCTTATGGAAAATTCGTACTTGAAGCTTAGTTGGAGTAACGTCACCGATCAGGACAAATCAGAACTCCTGGGAACACCGGCCTTGCCGAGTTATGTCACGTTTGAATTCTTCAAGAAATTTTAATTCAACCAGGGCTCCTCTACTGCCTGGAGGGGTCCTGCATTCTGTGGGTACCCGTGGACGGCCTTTATGTTTGAACGGATCCAAGGGAAATGAGGCGACGCAATGAACCTGTCCTTGTTGGCAAGTATTGGCTTTTTATGCATCTATATCATGATGACCTATGGTCTTTCGATTGTGGGAATGCGCAAAATGCGATCGCTCTCCTCCTTTGCGATTGGTAACAAGGATATGAGCCCCATCCTGGTGGGCCTGACCATGGCTGCTTCAATCGCTTCGACAGCGACGTTTGTCATCAATCCGGGATTCATCTATACCCACGGTGTATCTGCATGGTTCCATTATGGCGTCGCGGCTTGGCTTGGCATCGCAGTGGCCCTGACCCTTTTGTCCAAACGTTTCCTTTCCATCGGTGAGCGGCAAAAGGCCCTCACAATACCCCATTGGATTTATGAACGATTTCATAGTCGTGCCCTTTCACTGTTCTTTGCCATAATCAATCTCTTTACGATTACCTTTGTGGTTCTGATTCTGGTGGGTTGTGCCCTGATCATCACTTCCTTATTTGGAATCTCCACCAAATTAGCACTGGTGCTCATTATTCTTTTCGTTTTCAGTTATGTGTTGCTGGGCGGTTCCTATGCCCACGCCTACACCAATGCATTTCAGGCAGTCATGATGGCGCTGATAGCCATCTTTCTATTTATTCACGGTTGGTTCAATTTGGAAGGCGGATTTTTCCATCAGTTAAGCTTACAGACTGAGTCTTTTCGTGCGATCTACAATCCGGAGAGCGATCTATATTTCGATTTCTTTTCGGTGTTTGGAAGCAGCTTCATCATCACCTTCGCCCTAATGATGCAACCTCATATTCTCTCCAAGGTGCTTTACTTGAAAAATGAGAGAAGTGTGAAGCGATTCTTGATCACGACACTGAGCATTGGTGCCATCTTCTCTCTCATGTTGATAGTCGGCTTTTTTGCCAAATTTCAGGATATCTCGGTGAATCGCCAGGACATGGTAGTCACTTCCTACCTAACGCAGGTAATTGGTGGAGTGGGTATTTGGGGTGTGATTCAGGCCTTTGTGGCCGTTGCGCTTTTAGCCGCGGGAATGTCAACACTCGACGGTATTCTTGTGGCGCTTTCTTCCATGGTTGTTCACGATTTGTACTTGCCGTTTCGAAATGCTCAACAGGGAACCGGTCTGGTCCTGTCGCGCTGGGTGTTGGTCGGGATTGGAGCTTTCTCCTTGGCCCTGGCTTGGAATCCCCCTAGACTCGTCGGGATCTTCGCGCAACAGGGTGTTTATGGCCTAGCGGCGGCCTCGGTGGTTCCTATCTGCTGGGGAACCCTCACCTCTCAAAAGATTCCGGTGGCTCTTGTGTGGCTCTCAGCCCTATCTGGACTGTCCATACATCTTCTCGGCAATTTAGCACTCGGAATATCAAACCCCAGTGTTTCTGCAAGTTATGGAATCCTAGTTTCAGCCTCATTCGCCGTTATCTGTCACTTTGTCTTTTTGAAAACCAAGGAGGAATGAATTGGCCATTCTTTGTTTGTTGTGTCTTTTTCAAGTTGAGACCCCATCCTTGTATGTTCAAGTGGATGGCACACGAACCGAACAACCACCTGTCCTTCTGATCAATGGGCTTGGTCAGGAATTGGGACTTTGGGACTCGTTAGTAGATGCTCTAAAGGAAGATATGCTCATTGTTCGCTTTGATTTCCCAGGAATAGGTCGGAGTCCGCTTGGGCAACGTCCGATGACCTTGGAAGAAATGAGTTCCACTTGCCTACAGGTTATTAAAAGCCGTGAGCTGGACAAGGTCCACCTCGTCGGTATCTCGCTTGGAAGTTTCGTTGCACAAGACTTTGCCTCGAAACACCCAGAAAAGATCCAATCCCTGGTGCTGATGAGTTCGTCCATGGGTAGTGTCAACCATGTTCCACCGAGTATGGAAGTGATCCAATTTCTGATGGGACAATCTGGTCTCGAAGGAGAAGAGAAGACCCGGAAAGGGTTAGAGCTCTCCCTGCACGCTTCTTTTCTGGAGAACAATCCAGTCGAAGTGAATGCTCTGATGCAACATTTCAAGAGCTTGAAACGCGATCCACAGGTTCTGTTCCAACAGACCATGGCGGGGATGGCCTTTGATGCAACCCTCCTTAAGGCGTTTTCAGGGCCGACCCTGGTGATACATGGCCTTGAGGACCAGGTTGTTCCCGTGGAAAATGGCAGGAAACTGAGTGACCACCTCCAGTGTAATCGCGTCCTCATCCCGAGCGCTGGGCACCTCTGTCACATTGATGCTACCGAAGCCGTCGTCGAGGCACTGAGGCCGTTTTTCATAGAATCCGTGAGGAAACAGAAATAAAGCGATTATTTTTGAGCGCGGTTAGTTGTTTCGAAGCAGCTATCGAGTGAATTATGGAGGGCTGAATGCCAAGAGAACAGATCCTGCCAGATAAACATGGGAAACTGGAAGTTGAGCCGGGGCGCCATGTCTATTGGGAGTATTACGGAAAGGGAGAACGCGAGCCTATTTGCCTTCTAAACGGGCTCGCCATGTTTACGGGGTCCTGGAATTCGGTACTACCTCAGGTTTATCCCGAGTACGATGTCATCCTTTACGACTATTTCGGCCAAGGTCAGAGTTTTGATGCTGATGTTCCTTACCTCATTCCCGATCAAGCAGGTCACCTCATCAAAATCATGGATCACCTGGGCATTGAGAAAACCCATGCCATGGGCGTCTCTTATGGTGGATTTGTTGGAGCCGAACTAGGGCGCCTTTATTCCCATCGCCTGCACACCCTTACCCTGTCAGGTATTTTGATCACCAAGGAAATGAACTTCCAACTCTATCATGAAATTTCTCTGCAGTTTTATACACGGGACGATGCCACGTTCGAACTCTATACACACTATCTCTACGAGAAGATCTTTGGAGAGACCTTCGTCCGAAAAATCTACGGGGAATCCATGAGGAAAATGCGAACAAGTTTCCTGGAGCGCTACAATTATCGTCGACATTGTCTTGTTCGCCTGACCGAGGCCCAGGACCCATTTTTCGAACATATTGAGGCTTTTCCGAAGGCTTATGACAGCGTAATTGTCCCCGTGCTCATAATGCCTGGGGTTGAAGATCGCACAATTCCCATATGGGTCCAAGAACGCATGGACGAGAAGTTAAAAGATACACGTTGGATGCCTATTGAGGATTGCGGTCACCTGACTTATCTTGAACGCCCCGAAGTGTTCTGGCCGAATTTGAGAGCATTTATGAAATCTAAAGCAACCGACTTCGAAGCCGTTTAGGGTGGCGCTTTTGCGCGACATGGCTTTGAGTTGAGGATGTCCCACAAAATGGAGGATGGAAATGGAAGTAAAAGATAGTGTCGTGGTAATTACGGGAGGATCGAGTGGAATCGGTGAGGCCACAGGGAAATACTTGGCCAATTTGGGTGCAAAAGTGGTGCTCGCTGATGTAAACACCCAGGAATTGGATCGTGCCGTCGGTGAGATTGTGAACTCCGGCGGCCAGGCAATTGGCGTGTCTTGCGATATTACCAACGACGAACAGGTATCCAAGTTGATGGATCGGGCAATTGAAACCCATGGTTCGCTCAACGCGGTTCTCGCCAATGCTGGAATCATAAGGGATGGTCTGGTTATAAATACGGATCGAGAAACGGGGAAAGTGAAACGAGTCATGTCCAGTGAGGATTTTCGCAAGGTGATTGATATCAATCTGACCGGAACTTTTATCACCGTGCGTGAAGCGGCCATGCGAATGGTCGATCATGGTTTCAATGGCGTGATTGTCATGACGTCCTCCGTAAATAAAGTGGGGCAAGTGGGCCAGATCAATTATGCTTCGGCCAAGGCGGCCGTTGCCATGTGGCCCAAACTCCTGTCTGCGGAGTTCCATATGAAGAAAATTGGAAACATTCGAACGGCTGCCATCGCGCCTGGCTACACGGCAACTGCCATTCTTAACAATATGAATCAGGACGCGTTGAAAGCGATATTGAAGGATGTCCATTCCCAGAGGCTTGTGGAGCCCGATGAAATCGCCAAAACCATGGCGTTCATTATGGAGAACGAGGCCGTTGACGGCACATGCATCGAGGTCACCGGTGGCATCACCTATGGTCCGCGCGCCATGGTGAAGTAACCGGCTTAGGATGTTGACTTGCTGTTGCCCATCTTTTTGGCGATAGATTAAAACAATTGGAATACGACAATCAAGGTTGTGCGCCCAGGCGAACAGTCCGCCACCCCACGTAGGAGAAAGCTCCAGCTTTCTCCTTGAACGTGCTGAAAACCGGGTCCATTGAGAAAGTGAATGGTCCAATTTCTTTTATTCCCTGATACAAACAAGTTCTCCCGTCGAATTAAGTTGGTTTGTCATTAGATTCCTCACTTGAATCAGCTTGAACGTTTCACCAACATCACTTCATCCACGCCAACAATTCGGACCCTTCCTGAGCCTTTCTGTTATAATGAGCCAACTCACCACCTTTGCAGGAGAAGTTCATGAAAACGTTTTTAGGTGCAATCACCGTTTGTCTGATGGTTCTCGTTTTAGCAAGCCCCTTCGGCTACAGTCAATCCGGGTCAGCCAAGCCGCTGACACAGGTCGTCACTCAATCCAAGGCACCCGTTTCGGATCGAGGTGAACTTGTAATCCCCATGATTACCTGGGGCGGCGATGTCGCCACGATCTATGCTCAGGAGCAAGGTCTCTTCAAAAAAGAAGGACTAGAGACAAAACTGGAAGTAAACAATGACTTCCCATCCCAGGTCCAGAACTGTCTGTCAGGAAAAACGCCTTTCCTGCGAGGTACCATGGGGATGATTAATGCCGCGGCCGAGGTATTCAAAAAAGAAGGTCTCGACCTTGTACTTGTCTATCAATTGACTTGGTCGAACGGAGGCGACGCGCTCGTGGCGCGAAAGAGCGTCAAGCGACCAACAAGCCTCAAAGGCAAAACGATCGCCTTGCAACTCTATGGACCCCACATGGATTACATGGCCAACATCTTGAACTCCGCAAGTATCTCTCTGTCCAAAGTGAACTTGAAGTGGTACAAGGAACTCACATTTCCAACCTATGATCCTGGCTCACGTGTAGTCGATCCCATTACCGCCTTTACGGGCGATTCCTCAATTGATGCAGTTATGTGCATCATTCCCGACGCACTGATGCTCACATCTGGTGGCGGAACCGGAAGTGGGGCAGAGGGTAGTGTGAAAGGTGCAAAGATTCTGCTCTCTACCAAGACGGCAAACCGAATTATTTCCGATGTCTACGCGGTCCGAAGTGATTATTTCAATGCAAATAAAGACAAGGTGTCTCGCTTTGTACACGCTTTATTGAAGGCGCAGGAAGAACTCGACGATCTCCTCAAGAACAAGGCCAGTCGTCGCCCCGCTTACCAGCAGCTGATGACACGCTCCGCAGATCTTTTGTTGGGAGCACCTCAGGCCGTTCCCGATGTAGAAGGACTTCTGATGGATTGTGAGTTTGTTGGATTTAATGGCAATGTCGCTTTCTTCACTGAGAAGGGGACAACGCGTACCATGTCCACCCTGACTCGAGAGATTCAGACCAGTTTCAAAAACATGGGCCTGATGGGAGGCAATGTCAGCTTGAAGTCGGCCAGTTGGGACTATGCGGACCTTGCCAAGGGTCTGCGGAATGCATCAACCAAGAATCTCACGACCAAGGCCAAGTTTGATACGAAGAAAGTGAAAGCGAAAATCGAACAGAAAATCTCAGTCGAGCCTACTACCTGGGCCGAAGAGGGAACCCTCTTCCAGATTGAAATCGGGTTTGCCCCAAACCAAAGTGAATTCAGCGCAGACGATTATGCGAACGACTTCAAAAAGGCTCTGGAAATCGCAGAGACCTATGGTGGCTCCTTAATTACAATTGAAGGCCATAGTGATCCTATGGGTATCCTGCGGGCACGTCAGAAGAACAAGCCAAATGGAGCAGGTCTCAAAAAATCTGTCCCTTCAGCGTTCAGAAAGTGTGCGCGAAAGCTTCTTGAGCTATTGTAAGAAAAAGGGTGTCATCATTGATCCTACCCAATTCGTTGCAGTCGGTTTGGGTGTATCGGCTCCCAAGTTCAGTCCACCCCGAACCAAGGACGAATGGGCTGCGAACCGGCGGGTTGTGTTTCGGATTAAGCAGGTTGAGGCCGAACTGAATGAGTTCGTACCTCTCGATTGAGGCGGTTGCGATGAAGCACCTCAATTCAACGAGTATTCCCCTCCGGTTCGGGTTTGGCATCCTGTGTTCATGCATGCTGATCGCCACTGGCTGTGGGACGGGGGTAGAAGAGTCGAGCAGTCCAACGCTCTATGAGCAGTGGGCCAAGGCGGACTACCAACCCATACCCATCCCTGACGATGTGGTCGGGATTACCGATTCCACAAGAAACTTCTACATTATTATGGACGGCTCCGGTAGTATGCATGATCCTTTGGACTCCGATTGCTCAGGC
>Ga0209692_10005108_pt1 | contig 11478 bp, 8 predicted proteins | sample tdDd472_FD_187129 | JGI IMG/M metagenome (GOLD analysis project Ga0209692, IMG submission 187129) | Marine sediment microbial communities from the Atlantic coast under amendment with organic carbon and nitrate - tdDd47.2 (SPAdes)... | ecosystem: Environmental > Aquatic > Marine > Coastal >...
TTACCCCCGCAGGAAGCTGAACTGTGTTGTCGGGAGAGATTTGAACGACCGATGCGTCTGAGGTGTCAGTTACGTCGGCGCCTTCTGTGTTGTCATTATCCAGGGCCATTTCCGCCTCCATTAGCACCCGAATTTAATAAATCGCTCTTCGGCATTTAGTTCGCATTCGCTTTCGGGAAAAGCGGGAATGCGACTAAATCTTGGTGTCTTCTTTTTTATGTGTGAAAGTCGTGTGCACACTTTCAGATAATCCTATTAAGCGCCCCAACCCCTTGAAAGTCCAGTCAACTCATCTCTCCGTTCATTTGTATGAACGAACACGCCCAATAAAGCACATAAAAACAATGGTAAACTTTAAGTGCATTTGCCTCAAATGTCGTTACTACCAAACGATGTGATTGGTTTGAGGGCTTACAGCGACTTCTAAATATGGCAAGGTGTGATACTCTTCAGACTAATGGCATGACTGTGGGGCAATGGTGTAATTGACTGGTATTACAATAGATTTGGTATTCGATACCGTTTGTCCGTGGTGCTATATCGGAAAACGCCGACTTGATGAGGCGTTGGAAATGCGTCCGGATATAAATGTCGCCCTGCGTTGGCGGCCCTTCTTGCTCAACCCCAATATGCCGAAAGAAGGCATATCTCATGAAACCTATATGACACGTCGATTCGGCGGTCCCAGGAGAGCGCAGAAGGCCTATAACGCTGTCGAAGATGTCGGATTGTCGGCAGAAATCGATTTTTCTTTCGACAATATCAGCCGCACACCCAGCTCGATTGATTCTCACCGTCTGGTTCTCTACGCCGAAGAGCAAGGAATGGCGCAGTCCGCCGTGGAGGCCCTTTTTTACAATTACTTCGTCAATGGGAAGGATATTGGCGACCTTGCAGTGCTTGTTTCCATCGCTGAAAAACTTGGGCTTGATTCTGCCGATGTGGAGACTTTTTTAAGCAGTGATGAGGGCCTGGATGCCGTTCATGAAAGCAGCCAGCAGGCTCATTCTCAAGGGATCAACGGGGTTCCGGCTTTTATCTTCAACGAAAAACTCGTGCTCTCGGGCGGCTATCCCTCAGGCATTCTGGCCCGGATGATCGATACGGCTCACCAGGATGAAATGCTTGGCCGGGAAATGGCTGCTACGCATTAAGCGCGGCCAGATCGGCGGCAAGCCGCTTCGTTCCGGCGATGCGAAAATCCGTCCGTTCCCAATTGCGCATGAGAACCAGTTTGTGATCCGGCTTCAACTTGGCCGTTCCGCTCTGGCTGGTGATGAACTCCACCAAGCTTTGAGGGTTTTCGACCGTATTGTTTCGGAAGGTCACCGTGCCCCCTTTGGGGCCTGCGTCGATTTTTTCGATCCCGGCCTTTTTGCAAAGCAGCTTAATCGAAAGGATTTGTAGCAGGTTCTCCACTTCGCCCGGCAAACTGCCGAAACGGTCGACCAGCTCTGCGGCGAAAGAATCGATGTCCCCCTGCTCCACCATTTCGCCGAGCCGCCTGTAAAGGCCCAGACGGACGCCGAGATCGGCCACGTAGGTTTCGGGGATAAGAACCGGCATACCCAGGTTGATCTGCGGGCTCCATTGTTCTGCCGAGGCTTCTTCGTCGCCCACCCCCTTGGCTTCGGCCACCGCTTCTTCGAGCATTTTCTGGTAAAGCTCGATCCCGACTTCCCGGATATGCCCCGATTGCTCCTCACCAAGCAGATTGCCGGCTCCCCTGATGTCGAGATCGTGGCTCGCCAGGGTAAAGCCGGCCCCCAGCGTGTCGAGAGTTTGCATGACTTCGAGGCGCTTTTCGGCCGATGCGGTGACCTTTTGGCGCGGCGGCAGGGTCAAATAAGCGTAGGCTCGTGTTTTGGACCGCCCGACCCGTCCTCTGATTTGGTAGAGCTGAGCCAGCCCGAACATATCGGCGCGGTGAACGATCAGGGTATTGGCCGTCGGCATATCGAGGCCTGACTCGATGATGTTGGTGCAGAGCAGAATATCGAGCTTTTGCTCTGAAAAGGCGTTCATTACGTCTTCCAACTCGGAGACCTTCATGCGGCCGTGTGCGATACCTACCTTGGCGTCCGGTACGAGGCTTTCGAGTTCCTGGGCCACCTTATCGATATCGGCGATTCGCGGGCAGACGTAGAAAACCTGCCCTCCCCGGTATCTCTCCCGCTGAATGGCTTCACGGATCACCACGGGATCGAAAGGTAAAACGAAGGTTCGCACGGCCAAGCGATCAACCGGAGGCGTGGCGATCAGGCTCATTTCCTTCACCCCGGCCAGCGCCATTTGCAGGGTTCTGGGAATCGGTGTCGCCGTAAGGGTGAGAACGTGGATATCGGCTTTCAGTTGTTTGAGTTTTTCTTTGTGGGAAACGCCGAAATGCTGTTCTTCGTCGATGATCAGGAGCCCCAATCGGTCGAAATCGATTCCTTTAGCCAGCAAGGCATGGGTTCCGACCACGATATCCACCGTGCCGTCGGCCAGCCCTTCCTTGGTTTTCTTGATTTGTGCGGGCGTCACCATGCGGGAAATCTGCTCGACCCGAATGGGGTAGCCGTTGAACCGTTCCGAGAAATTTTTGAAATGCTGACGGCACAGCAAAGTGGTTGGGACGACAACGGCGATTTGCTTTCCCGCCATGGCCGCGACGAAGGCGGCGCGTAAGGCGACTTCCGTTTTGCCGAACCCTACATCGCCGCAAACGAGACGATCCATGGAGCGGCCGGAAGCCAAGTCTTCCAAAGTGTCGGCAATGGCGTTGAGTTGCCCATCGGTTTCCGAATAGGGGAAACGGGCGCAAAACTCATCGAACAGCCCTTCTGGCATCGGAAGGGTTTCGCCTTTGCGCAATTCCCGCTGGGCTGCAACGGCGATGAGTTTATCCGCGATGTCTTTGACCCGTTGTTTAAGCTTGGCCTTCCGGGCTTGCCAGGCGACGCCGCCCAGTTTGTCGAGCTGCGCCGCCCCTTGGTCGGTGCCGTAGCGGGATAGAACCTCAATATTTTCGACGGGAACGAAAAGCTTGTCGTCGCCCGCATAGACGACTCTCAGGCAATCATGGGGAGCGCCGGAAACGGTGAGTGTTTCCAGTCCCTTATAAATTCCAATCCCATGCTCCACATGAACGACGAGATCGTCCTCGTTGAGCGCCGAGGCCTCGGAAATAAAGTTTTCGGCCCGCATACGGCGCTGTGCCGGGCGGGCGATGCGGTCACCCAGGATGTCCTGTTCGGTAATGACGGCCAGATCGTCGGATTCGAAGCCGTTCTCCATGCCAAGGACCGCGAGCCCGAGGGCATTAGAGGAATTTCCCTCGAAATCCTTCCAGTCTTTGATTTTTGCAATCGCATCGAGACCATGCTCTTTCAAGACGTTGGAAAGTCGATCACGCGACCCTTCCGTCCAGGCGGCCAGCAGAACTCTTTTCGATTGTCCTGCAAGGCTGGCGAGATGTTCGCTTAAGGAATCGAAAACGTTGATGTTGGGGTTGGCGCGGGCCTCTGCGAAGTCTTTTCCCTTACGGCCTGCGAAATCCCTGCAAACCCCAGGCCTTTCAGGCTCGGAAAACGGTGTGAGGCTCCCTGTCGGGCGGTTATCTAACGTGTCCGACCAAGCGGCTTCGCTGAGATAGAGCGTTTCTGGAGGGATTGGGTGGTAGGGAGCTTCCTGGCTGCCCGCCCCGGCGAAGCTTTTACGGGCTTCATAGTATTCGTCGATCTGCTCTAGCCTGAGATTCAAGACTTCATCGACCTGATGATCGAGAAGGATCGAGGCGTCGGGAGCATAGTCGAACAGGGTTTCGAGGGCGTCGTAGAACAGGGGAAGCCAATGCTCCATGCCGCCATGCCGCCGTCCTTCCGAAATTGCCGCATAGAGTGGGTCGTCCTGCCCTACATTGCCGAAAAGCGCCCGGTAGCCGTTACGGAAACATTCGATATTTTCATCATCGAGAAAAATCTCGGATACCGGAATAACCGAAAACGACTCTTTAGTTTCTTGGCTCCGTTGGCTCATAGGGTCGAACGAGCGAATGCTTTCCAACTCGTCGCCGAAAAAATCGAGCCGGACCGGTTCTTCGAATCCGCCGGGGAAAACATCGAGTATCCCGCCGCGAACGGCGAACTCTCCCGTTTCCATGACCTTGTCTGTGCGCAGATAACCGTTTGAGGATAAAGCGCTTATCAGATCGTTCATCGGCAGTCTGTCGCCGACATGGGCAGTAACCGCTTTGCCTTCAAAAGCCTGCCTGGGCGGGACTTTTTGCTGGATGGCGGAAACCGTGGTGACGATCAAACGGGGCTTATTTGCCGGGCGCAGCAAGCGACTTAGAGCTTCGATGCGCTGGGAGACGATTTCACCTTTCGGCGAAACCCGGTCGTAGGGTAGACAATCCCAGGCGGGAAAACCGATGGGATCGAGGTTGGGCGCGAAAAATCTAAGGGCATCGAGGGTTTTAGCCATGCGGCCATCATCACGGGCGACAAAGATCAGATCGCCCTGCCCCTGTGCGGCTTCGGCAAGGAGTTTGGAGTCCAGGCCTTCCGGCACGCCGGAGAAGATAAACTTTCCACGCGCCCCCTTTAGATAATCTTTTATTATCGGCACGTTATAGCTGCTTCTTAATGTCACGCACCATCGTCAGGATTTCCGTATCGAATTCCTTTGGCGGTTCGACCTGACCAAGAACCCACTTCAATAAATCAACGTCGTTTTGTTCGATCAGTTTTTCCAGAGTGGCAAGCTGATCGTCGCTGAAGCTGGCGATATGCCGGTCGGCAAGGGTGCCGAACAGAATATCGTTTTCCTGCATTCCCATGTGGTGACAGCGAAACCAAACACGTTTTCGGGTGGGATCGAGGCTATTAGGGTCCATGAAACTTCAACGTCTGTTATAGATTAGGTAAAAGAGGATATAGAGCCTTCAAACCTTTCTGTCAGCCATCCTATGCGCCCACAAATTCTTTTTCCGTTGTTTGCCAGTTGTAAAACGCTCCCCGGCGTCGGCCCGAAAGTGGCCGAACATATGGAACGTTTGGCCGGGCCGCATGTGCTGGACCTTTTGTGGCACCTCCCCTCCGGGCTGGTTGATCGGCGCTTTTCGCCAAAAATTGAAGATGCGCCTTCCGGCAGTATCGTCACTTTGGACGTTCGGGTGGAAAAACATGTGCCGTCGCAAAACAGGCGGCAGCCTTACAAGGTCCTCTGCGCCGATGAGACCGGCTATATCACTTTGGTCTTCTTCCATGCCCGCGGTGATTATTTGGCTAAGCTGTTGCCCGAAGGTGAAGAGCGGGTGGTGAGCGGCAAGATTGAGCGGTTCGGCACGGAAGTTCAGATGGTTCATCCCGATCATGTGGTTCCTCCGGCTGAAAAGGAAACCGTATGCCGGGTTGAACCCACTTACCCCATGACTGGCGGACTGGCGGCTAAAACCCTGCGAAAAGCCATTCTAGCGGCGATGACGCAGGTTCCCGAACTGCCTGAATGGAACGACGAAACCTTGCTGAAAAGAGAGGCTTGGCCAAGCTGGGAAACCGCCGTCTGCGCCGTCCATGAGCCGCAAGGGCCGGAAGACATCGAGGGAGCTTCTCCGGCAAGGCGACGCCTCGCTTATGACGAACTGCTGGCCAACCAGCTAGCCCTCGCTCTCGTCCGCCTGAATATGCGCAAAACCAAAGGCCGCGCCATCTCAGGGAGCGGCGCTCTCAGGGCCAAGATCATCGAAGCCCTCCCCTTTGCGCTGACCGGAGCCCAGCAGACCGCTCTGGACGAAATCTCAGCCGATATGGCTTCTTCCTCTCGTATGCTTCGCCTGCTTCATGGCGATGTTGGCAGCGGCAAAACCGTGGTTGCCTTGCTTTCCATGCTGATTGCCGTTGAACAAGGCTCCCAGGCCGCCCTCATGGCCCCTACTGAGGTTTTGGCCCGGCAGCATATGGAAACGATAGCTCCTTTGGTCGAGGCGGTCGGTCTAAAAGTGTCTCTTCTGACGGGGCGCGAAAAAGGCAAGACGCGCCGGGAGATTTTAGAGACGCTGCAAGATGGGACCATTCACCTGATTGTCGGAACCCACGCTTTGTTCCAGGAAGATGTGGTTTTCAACGATCTGGCTTTGGCGGTGATTGATGAGCAACACCGTTTTGGCGTCCACCAGCGCTTGACCCTTGCTTCCAAAGGCGAAGCGGTCGATATGCTGGTGATGACGGCCACGCCGATCCCGCGCACGCTCATGCTGACGGCCTATGGCGATATGGACGTTTCGCGCCTTACCGAGAAACCGGCGGGCCGCAAACCGATCAAAACGGTCACAATTCCTGCGGGGCGACTGGAAGAAGTGGTTTCGGCGGCCTCGCGCGCCATGGAGGATGGACGGAAAATCTATTGGATCTGTCCGCTGGTAGAGGAATCGGAAAAGCTTGATGCCGCTGCGGCGGAAGAACGTTTCCGCCACCTTCAGGGTATTTTCGGCGCTAAGGTCGGCTTGGTGCATGGCCGGATGAAAGGCCCTGATAAAGACGCCGCCATGGAAGCCTTTTCCCAAGGCGATGTCGATCTTCTTGTCGCCACGACGGTTGTCGAGGTTGGCGTGGACGTGCCGCAAGCCTCGGTCATGGTTATTGAGCATGCCGAGAGGTTCGGTCTGGCGCAACTGCATCAATTGAGGGGCCGTATCGGTCGGGGTGAAGCTGAATCGTCCTGTTTGCTGCTCTATTCGGGCCCTCTGGGCGAAACGGCGAAAGAGCGCCTGAAAGTAATGCGGGAAACGAATGATGGCTTTGTTATTGCCGAAAAAGACCTGAAGCTACGCGGCGCCGGGGAACTGTTGGGAACTCGCCAAAGCGGTTTGCCTGAATTCAGGCTCGCCGATTTGGCTCTACATGATGAGTTGCTTCCCATGGCGCGAGACGACGCCAGTCTGATTTTGGCGAACGACCCTTCTTTGGAAGGCGAACGCGGTCAGGCCTTAAGGACCCTTCTCTACTTATTTGAAAGAGATGCCGCTATCCGTTTTCTAAGGTCCGGCTAAGCTTTATCGTCTTTTGCCAGCCCCTCTTCCAGATCGTCTTCATATTCTTCATCTTCTGCATAGGCAAGAGGCTCTTTCTTGGCATCCGCTCCCGCTGGAACTTTTTTGGCAACGAGAAGTGGCGTCCTTTCGGACTCACGCAATAGGTCGATATCTTCGTAAGTTGCTGCGGATACGACGGGGGTGGCTTTCTCTTTTGCCGTGCGACGGTCAGGTGGGGTGACAATACCACCGGAAATGACCATTTTTACGGCTTCCTCAACACTCATGGACAGCGGCACCAACTCTTTTTTGGGAACGAAGAGCAGAAAACCTGAGGTCGGATTGGGCGTCGTGGGCAGGAAGATATTGATGCATTCTTCCTCGGTGATGTTCTGAACCTCTCCTTCCGTGCGTCCGGTGATGAAGGCGATAGCCCAAATCCCGCGCCGGGGATATTCGACCAAAACGGCTTCGCGAAATGCCTGTGATTGCTGGGCGAGAACCGTTTCGAGAATTTGTTTGGTTGCCCCATAGACGCTTCGGACGACCGGAAGTTTGGCCAATATTCCTTCCCATAGTTTGATCAGGAAACGCCCGAGGAAACCGGCCGTCAACATGCCGACGGTGGTGAGGAAAATGAAGACAATGACGAGACCCAGACCTGGGATGCTGAACGGAAGATAAGTTTCCGGGTGGTACTGGACGGGAATCAGTGGGGTGACCTTTTCATCGACGAAAGTGATGAAAAGCCAGGCTAGATATATGGTGATCGAGATTGGCGCCGTGACCAGAATACCGGTCAGAAAATAGGCGCGAATGGATCCGCCGAGGCTAATGGGGGGAGGCTCGATTTTTTTCTTTCTTTTCTTGCGGCCCGTTGGCTTCGCTTCATTAGGCTGGTCGTTCGCCATTACTGTCCCCTATCCCCGACTGGTCGCCTGCCTGGGCCCTGATTTGCTTGCTCATGGCCCGGATATTTTTGGCGAAAATATTAAGCAGTCCTCGCACGAAAGGATCTGCGGTTTTTAGTTTGGCGTGAAAAACCGAACTGGTGACGATCATTAAAGTGGATTGCTTAGCGGCTTTGGCCGTAGCCATTCTCGGAGAATTGTCGATCAGCGCCATTTCACCGAAGATACTGCCCTTGCCAACGGTTCCAAGCACGGCTTTTTCGCCGTTATCGTCACGGGAAATCTCAATGATTCCTTCCTGAACGATATAGGCGCACTCGCCGGGGTCTCCTTCGCGGAAAATCGTATCTCCCGCATAATAGACGCGCCGTTCGACAAATCTGGTCGCTCCAGCCATCACACTCCCCAATCAACTGATAATCCTTTCCCGGAACAACGCTTCCGAAGTTTTCGAAGTATCGCGGACATTGGAAAAAAATAAAACCATTGATGAAGGTTGGATTGGAATTATGTAACTTTTTCCTCCGTTCACCATCTTTACCCGGGTCCGCTTTGCCTATGCGCGAATATCCAGATAAACCTGTGGTCGCCGTTGGCGCAGTCGTTTTAAAGAAAAATTCTGTCCTCCTGATAAAAAGAGCCAAAGAGCCTAACAAGGGAAGCTGGAGTCTTCCCGGAGGACGGCAGGAATTGGGGGAAAGCATCGGTCAAACAGCCGAGCGAGAAGTCTTGGAGGAAACCGGCGTCCGGGTTTCCTCTTCCGCATTGGTCGATATTGTCGATTCCATCACGAGAGACGATCAAGACAGGATTGTCTATCACTATACCCTTGTGGAAATGCTTTGCATTTGGCTTTCTGGAGAACCGCATGCCGACGACGACGCCCTGGAGGCCCGATGGGTTGATTTACAAGAAATTGAAAATATTGGTCTTTGGGATGAAACGGTTCGGATCATCCAGAAAGCCGTTAAGTTGTGAGACGCGGATTAAGGAGCTTGGAATAGCTCTTGACCTTCAGTAAGAACTAAAGTAGAACATTTTTCAACGTTTCTATTTTGTTCCCTGGCGGTGTAACCGTTTTCCGGAGGGCCCAATGCTTACCAAAAAGCAGCATGAACTTTTGATTTTCATCCATGAAAGACTTCAAAAAACAGGGGTCGCTCCGTCCTTCGATGAAATGAAAGATGCTCTTGACCTCAAGTCAAAATCGGGAATTCACCGGCTGATTTCGGCTCTTGAGGAGCGCGGATTCTTACGCCGCTTGGCCCATCGAGCCCGAGCCCTTGAGGTGGTTAAGTTGCCTGAAAACCTGGAAGCGACCGCATCGATTCCACAATCCCCGTCGGAAGAAAAAAGTTTCTCGCCGAATGTTATCAAGGGTGAGTTCAATTTGACGGGCGCTTTATCGTCAAAAGAGGAAACGGGAGCTTCGGAAGTCGCCCACCTGCCGCTTTATGGTCGTATCGCAGCCGGAACGCCTATTGAGGCGCTGCAAGATCCCTCGAGTTTTGTCGATGTTCCCCCTGGCTTGATTGGCAGTGGCAATCACTATGCCCTTGAAGTGGACGGCGACTCAATGATTGAGGCGGGCATTAACGATGGCGATACGGTGATTATTCAGGAATGCGCCAACGCGGAAAACGGCGCCATTGTCGTTGCCTTGGTGGATAATGAGGAAGCAACCTTAAAAAGATTACGCCGTAAGGGGGAATCTGTGGCCTTGGAGCCTGCCAACGTTGCTTATGAGACCCGAATCTTCCCTCAGGATAGGGTGCGCGTTCAGGGACGTCTTGTCGGTCTTTATCGGCGTTATTGAGAATTTTGCGGGTCGTTATAGAGAACCCAGGGGCGTTTGCCTCGGTAAGACCTGTCGCTCAGAACCCTGACTGTTGTTCCATCTTTATAAAGGGCGTGTGCGCCGTCTCGCCATAGGTCAAACCGGTCGATGACCACTTTCGGAGTTGGACATTTGCGCCTGATCGGCACGGCGCTGATGAGGATATCCACCCCATGGCACTCTTCGAGCAGGGCTGCTTCGTCAAACACGTAGGCAACGGTTATGCCTTCGGTCTGGGCAACACAGGCAACCCTGTCACAGCGAACCGTGTTTTCTTCTTCTCCCGGTTTTTCCATAAGGCGATACCCTGCTCTTTTGAGCCAGGCCCTGCCTGAACGCGAAGAAAAGCTTTTCCCGGAAACAAGCTGTGGGTTTGCCTGATCGAGTAAAAAAGCGGTGTGTTTGCCGGTGTTTTCAATCAAAAGAAACGGTTGGGGGGCCAGATACGTTAACACTAGGGCGCAGGCGATTGTTCCCATTCCAGCTTTCCGGCCCAGAGTGTTGCCCAAGCAAATGAGTAGTCCTCCCAACACCAAAACCGCCAAAGCCGATGGCGGGAAAACCGAAAGAGTGACCATTGCGTTTGGTAAAGCGCCGACATAGGCGGCGATTATCTGCAATAACTCCAACCCTAGGCTCATCAGCGCGAGGACTGGTCCTTCCAGGCCAATCGGCATGAGTAAAATAGAGATAACCGCCCAGGGCATGATCCAGAAGGCGGCAAGGGGCACGGCGAGTAAATTGGCCAAAATCCCAAAGGTTGCAACCTGACCGAAGTGATAAAGCGCAAAAGGCGCCGTTGCGAAACTGGCGATCAGCGTTGTGGCGACGACACCTGAAAAATAGAAAGCGAGTTTAGCCAATATCCCCTTCTCTCCACCTTTTGGCCCGTATTGTATGCGTCGCTCACGCCAGAATTGATAAAATGTCACCAGTGCCGTGACCGCTGCAAACGACATCTGGAAGCTGGGACCGAGGATGGATTCAGGGTGGATCGCCAAAATTGCTAAAGCAACCCAGGCCAAGGTGCGCAAGGAAATAGTTTCACGATCAATCAGCACCCCAAGCAGAGCGATACCCGTCATGAGAAATGCTCGCTGTGTCGGGATTGAGGCTCCTGCAAGCAAAGCGTATCCCAAAGCCCCCATGATTGCTCCGATGGCGGCCCATTTCTTGATGGGCCATCTCAAGGCAAGAGCGGGAATAAGCGAGGTCCCTCCCCGGATGGCGACGAAAAGCCCTCCCGCCACCAGGCCGATATGGAGGCCGGAAATCGCTAAAAGATGGGCCAGCCCGGCCTTTCTTATATTTTCTAATGTTTCCTCATTGAGGCCGGAGCGATCTCCCGTGATGAGGGCAACGGCAATGGCCCCGGTTTGATCAGGTTGTCGGAACATAATTTTTACCGCTACCGTAGCTCTTAACTGTTCCAGCCAAAGGGCCAATGAGAAGGCGTTGTTTTTGGCTGCTTTGATGGTTTTTGGCGCTCCCATGCCATAGCCGATGGCCCCGATGCCTTCGAAAAACAACTTTCTTTGAAAGTCGAAGCTGCCGGGGGCCGCCGGTGCGGGGGGCGGCATTAAAACGGCTTTGGTGCGTATCCAGGCCCCAACCTCAACGGAAACCTGCTTTCCTCGGATGCGTATTCTAATTTTATCTGGTGTCGCATGGCCCTGGAGGCCCGAAATTCTCGGATGATCGAGGAGAAGACGGAC
>Ga0209692_10005114_pt1 | contig 11465 bp, 6 predicted proteins | sample tdDd472_FD_187129 | JGI IMG/M metagenome (GOLD analysis project Ga0209692, IMG submission 187129) | Marine sediment microbial communities from the Atlantic coast under amendment with organic carbon and nitrate - tdDd47.2 (SPAdes)... | ecosystem: Environmental > Aquatic > Marine > Coastal >...
TGATAGCAATTTTTACTGCAATGTCCTATGCCGAATTGAGTTCTGCTATCCCAAAAGCCGGTGGTGCATACAATTTTGCACGCATTGGATTTGGCCGGCAAACAAGTTTTCTTGCTGGTTGGATGGAATGGTTCGCGTCAAGTATTGCAGGCAGTGCTTATGCAGTGACTTTTGCACTTTATATCTGGCGATATATCATGGCCTTAGATCTCTTTGTTTTACCAGACACCACATTGTTTATTTTGGAAAAAGCAACTGCTGCTGTAATAGCAATGATTTTTATTTATATAAATTTCAGAGGGGCATCAGAAACAGGAAAAATTGGAGCGATATTCTCACTGGGGCAAACAATCTTTTTATTAATAATTGGCGTTGTTGGAATTTTCATTGTAATAAAAGATCCGTCGAGATTGCAAAACTTTGATCCATTTTTACCGAAAGGTTGGAGTCGATTATTTGTCACAATGGGTTTTACCTATGTTGCTTTTGAGGGATTTGAAGTTATCGCCCAGGCTGGCGACGAAACCATCAATCCGAAACAAAATTTACCAAAAGCAATGATCTATTCAGTATTCGTTGTGACCATTACATACGTGCTGGTTTCATTTGCTACTGTTGTGGCTGTCAAAGCGGGTTCTCCAGGAGTTGACGGACCGGTTTGGGAATGGATTGGCAATCATGGAGCAAAAGGATTTGGTGAAGCAGTTGCTCAAATAATGCCATTTGCCAATTTTCTGCTAACTGTTGCTGTAATCTTTGCTTCCACTTCAGCGTTGAATGCTACAATCTTTTCAGCAACAAGAGCCGCTTACGCACTTGGTCGCGACAAAATGCTTCCTGAGTCTGTAGGCAACGTGTCAAAGAAAAATAAAACTCCTTATGTTGCTTTATTACTAACTGGAGTAATTATCATCTTTGTAGCAGTTTTTCTGGAAACAATGGACGTGGCTTCTACGGCTTCCATCATGTTCCTTTTCCTATTTTTTTTAGTCAATATATGTGTAATAAAAATTCGCCGTAATATGGGTGATGAACTCGAATACGGTTTCATGATGCCGCTATTTCCGATACTTCCAATTTTAGCAATAATCTTTCAAGTAATTCTGGTGGCAAATCTTCATGAAGTTAGCAAAACAGCATTGATCATTGGCCCAGCCTGGATCATTGTCGGTTTTCTCATTTATCATTTATATTCAAAATCCAGAGTAGTTGCAAGTGATGATGAAATTCTTGTATTGGAAAAAGAAGAAGAAAGGGCACCACGGAAAGGCTATAATATTATGGTTGCTGTTGCAAATCCTGATAATGCTTTGGGACTGATCAAAAGCACCTATAAAATTTGCGAAGAAAAAGATGCAAATCTGGAATTACTTCACATGGTTCCTGTTCCTGATCATGTTCCACTTTCCGATGCTGACAGATACATGCTGGAAGGGAAAGAAGGAATCACTGAAATGATGATGTACATGATGCCACATTTCAATGTTACTTCTACAATCAAATATTGCCGAAATATTGCTCGTGGAATTATTAGTTCAATACGTCAGAAACGGTCAAATCTGTTGATCATGGGCTGGCATGGAGAAACTAAGGGCAAAGAATTTCAACTGGGAAGCACAATTGATCCTATCGTTGAAAGATCACCAAGCAATGTGATCATATTCAAAGGAATTTCCGGTAAAACATTTTCAAATGTAATTGTTCCACTAGCTGGTGGTCCAAATTGTATTTTTGCTTTGGAAACAGCAATTATGCTTTCTGAACCAGGTGCTAATATTGTTGCGTTTCATGTCAATAATGGTAAACATAACTACGATATCCAAAAAGATGTAAATGAAGTAAGCAAACGCTTTGATATGAAAAATAAAACTATAGAATCTCACATTGTTCAGTCACAAAAAGTTGTAGAAACGATTATGGAAAAATCTCAAGATTTTGATCTGATTGTTATTGGCAATACTGGTAAATCTATCTGGGAAAATTTTTGGAAAGCATCACTGCCTGAGCAGATTGCCCAGGTTTGTGACAAGCCTATTGCTATGGTGAAAGCCAGTAGTGGAATCCGATCTTGGATTAAACAATTTGTATAGAATTATGAAATATTATAAAAAAAGCCAGTGTTAACAAACTGGCTTTTTTTTATTTATAGCATTATTTATTTTTAAACCTCATCTCCTAGTGCCTTCATCCTAAAAGACTTCAAAATAGATTGAGTATGTTCTTTATCCATTATTTTGCGAATTTTTTCAACAATTTCAGGATTTGATGAAGCAATATTAGTAGACTCTTTAGGATCATTATCTAGATTATATAATTCAATTACTAGATTCCCATCTTTTCGAATGTTTTTCCTCATTCCTTTCCATTTTCCCATTCTTACTGCTTGCTGACCGCCATATTCTGGATAATCCCAGAATAGAAATTCATGTTTCTGTTGATCTTTGCCAAGCAATTCGGGCAGAAAACTTATTCCATCAGTATCATCCGGAGTAATTCCACCTGAAACTTCAGATAAAGTAGCCATTACATCCCAAAATGCTGAAATATGGTCACTCTCTGAACCAGGTTTAATTTTTTTATACCAACTGGTTATCATTGGAACACGTATGCCACCTTCGTGGGTGAATCCTTTTCCCTTGCCATATTCCGCACCAAATTTTCCATTACTGTCAAACAATTGTGTATCAGCACCTCCTGTATAGGTTGCGCCATTGTCGGATGAGAAAATGATTAAAGTATTTTCATACTGTCCCATTTCTTTTAGTTTTTCTACAATTTGTCCTACCTGGTCATCCATATATGAAATCATTCCTGCATAAGTTGCATTTGGATATCGACATGGAAAATAACTTCCTTTTATATAGGGTTCTTCATCAACAAAAGTATCTTTGTACATATCTACCCACTTCTTTGTAACTTGCAATGGAACATGTGGTAATGGCGTCGGATAATACAGAAAGAAATTAGAATTTTTATTCTCATCAAGAAAATTCAATGCTTCTTTTATCATCAAGTCTGGAGCATAATTTTGGAGATTGAAATCCGCATAACTTGCTTCATCGTAAGGATCAAGATTACTATCAAATTTTGTATTTGGCGGAACCATTTTATTATCCAATTGAACCCGCTCTTCATTTTTATACAAATGAACTGGATAATATGTATGTGCTTGACGCTGACAATTAAAACCATAAAAAAAGTCAAATCCCTGTTTATTTGGAGATCCTTCAGAAAATGCAGGCCCAAGTCCCCATTTTCCAATACATGCTGTTTTATAGTCTTGATTTTGGAGTAATTTTCCGATGGTCATAGTATTAGCAGGAATTGGCCTTTGACCTTCCAATTTTGGATTTTTTTCAACTTCTTGAAAATCCCATACATTGCCATCTCTTTTCCATTCATCATTCCCACGAATATAAGCATGGCCAGAATGTTTTCCTGTCAGAAGAACACAACGTGAAGGAGCACAGACCGGTGAACCGGAATAATGATTTGAGAACTTCATTCCATTTTCAGCAAGCTTATCAATATTTGGTGTTTTAATAATCTTTTGTCCATAACAACCTAGTTCTCCATATCCCAAGTCATCGGCCAAAATATAAACTATATTTGGTTTCTTTGATTTTTTTGCACAATTCATCAAGGTTTTTGTCATAAAAATTGATGTAGTTGCCAGAACCCCCGTTGATTTTAAAAATTCTCTTCTTTGCATTATACCCTCTCATTCTAATAGAACTCTTATCATTTAACAATAATTTTTCTTCTTTAATAAGATATAAAAATATTTTCTCTACCGCAATAGTAATAAGATAAAATCTTTCAGAATGCCTATTTTAAAAGTAATTATAAAATTTATTTGTCATTTATTGCTATCAAAATTAAATTGCTTTTGATATTATTGGCTTTATTACTTAATGTTTAATTATAAAAATGAAGGTTGTTATGACTGCTGTGATTCCAAAAACGCTTATTATTTCTGATAACAAGAAAATACAACAAACAATTTATGAAAACTTGTTACCGTTTAAGTTTGAAATAACGAAGTCTAATAATATTCGACAAGTGCTTTCTCAAAAGCAATTAGCAGAATATGACTTAATAATTTCCACCACCGATTCTACTGAGGAATTATTATCTTTTGTTAATTTGTGTAAAATCCAAAAAAACGGAAAACTTTTATTAATCAGTGACTTAGAAGACAAAGTCCTTAAGAAACATAATTTTGACTGTTGTATGCATACTGCATTTGAGGAAGTCGATTTGATTATGAATGCACATAGACTTCTTACAAACTTCAATCAAAAAATTAGACTGATGGAAATGAAAAAGAAGATTCATTCCAAACGTATTGCGAAAAAGGAACTTACACCTGTTACCAGTGACCCTTTCATAAAATCTCAAATAAAAAATGCTGCGATTTTTGCTGAAAAAGGAAACAATATTTTTATTTCCGGACCAACAGGTTCGGGAAAATCACGATTCGTAGATTTTATATATAATTGCAGTCCAATAGTTGACAAGCACTATTTGTATGCCGATTGTAAGAATTTTACAGAACCTTATATTAATGATTTACTTTTTGAGAATGCAGCAGGTGGTAAATATTACTCAGACTATTTGAATGAAAAATTTCAAGGTATTCTATTTCTTGACAATATTACAAGTATGTCGCTGGAAACCCAGTCAATGTTGGCAGCAAGACTAGAATTATTACTAAAAGAATCCAAAGATATTCAAATCATTTCCACTAGTAATCACACAAAAACGGAAGCATTGCAAGAATTTTTGCTACTTCCAACCTTAGCAACGTATATTTGTGAAAGTTCACTCAATTTGACACCATTAACAGAGAGAAAAGAAGATATTCTTATACTATTTGATCATTTTCAAAATGTTTTCAATAGCAAATATAATCTGCAACCCAAAACACTTTCACGAAACTTCAAATATTTACTAACAACCTATAATTGGCCCCAAAATATTGAGCAATTAAAAATAGTTGTTAAAAAATTCTGCTTTTTTGGTGAGCAAATCACAGAGAAACAATTTAAAAAGATGATTGACAGTACAGAAACTGGAAAATTTGATTTAATACCATATATTGCGACGAAAAAACCAGAAGCCTATCACACACCTAAATTTTTGCACCAGAACCTAAAATAAATCCAACTGATTATCTTCTTTCTTAATCTTCTTCTTGTATTTATTTTTTTCCTGTTTTAATAATTCAACCTTGATCTTTTCCAGAAATGGACTTGAATTCATTGTATAATTTACACCTCGAACATAACGGCTTTTGGTATTTGATAAATATAGATGTTTTTTACTTCGGGTCATTCCTACATAAAACAGCCGCTTTTCTTCTTCGAAATCACTTACAAGATTTTGATATAATGAAAACGGTAGTAGACGGTCTTCACAACCTGCAATAAATACATGATTAAATTCTAATCCTTTTGATGCATGTAATGTCATAATTTTTATATTTTGGGCTTTTATTGAATAAACATCCTCGTTGACTCCAAGTGTCAATTTCTGCAAAAATACATCATGATCTTTGTACATTTCTGCAAAATCCAATAATCTCTGGATTTCTTTATTATGCTTTATAAACTTATTCTGAAAATATTTATCAATAATCATTTCCAGAACTTCTTTTATCTCGCATTCCTTTGAAATTGATTTCAGTATTGATAGATCTTTGTCATTTTTTATAAAAACTGAATGTTCTTCATTCACAAAAACCTTATATAAATCGATTATTGATTTGATTGGTTCCTCTTTGTAGAATGGTTTATTGTCCACGACTTCATAGGGAATTGCATGATTATTGAATGCTTTTATGATGGAGGGCATGATTGCCTTTGTCCTGCATAAAACAACAATTTCATCAAGTCCGACATCTTTTTGATCATCTATTCCATTAATGACATCACTATCAATAGAGAAAAATCGCATTCCTCCGGTCAGTTTCTCAATTTTTCTGGCGATGAATTCTGCTTCACTTTTGTCAGTTTCCGCCTTGTGAATATTTATCTTCACACCTTTTTTCAGTCCTTGTAATGGATTTTCATTCTCTATAACATTAGCCGAAGCTTTCAGAATTTGCTGAGAGCAACGATAACTTGTTGAGAAATTGATAGTTTTTACATCAGGAAAGTATTCTGCAAAATTCTCAATATATTTTTTATCAGCACCACGAAATCCATAAATCGCCTGATTCACATCACCTATTACAAAAAAATTATCACCATCGGAAATCTGCTTTATCAATCTAAATTGAGATTCATTAATATCCTGATATTCATCAATCAATATTTGCTGAAATTTATTTTTGTAATGGTTTGATAATTCTGAATTTTCTCTCAATAATATCTCTACTTTGAAAACAAGGTCATCAATATCCAAGAGATTATTTTTATGGAGAAATTCTTGGTATTTATTAAATACATTTACATTTTCTAATTCAATATAATTTTGTTTATGGAGTGAAATATTCTTTAATGTAGTTTTTACTTCTGATTTTTTGATGTCCAATTTATGTTCCAGAATAAACTTCTGTTCGCTATCATCAATGATTGTGAAATCACTTTTGGAATTCTTCAATATTTCCAAACCCAAGCCATGAAATGTAAAAATATTAAGCCTGGAGGCCTCATTCTCTATCATACTTCCAACTCTATCTCGAATTTCATTAGCAGCCTTATTTGTGAAGGTTACTGCCAAAATATTTTCTGCCTTATTTTTTTTAGTATCAATTAGGTGAGCTATTCGATGTACAAGTGCTCGCGTTTTGCCAGTTCCAGGCCCTGCAACAACCAGGCATGAAGACCCAAAATATTCTACTGCTTGCTGTTGTTCTACGTTCAAATCTGTTATAGTAGGTTTCTTCTGATTTAAATCCTTCAATATTGGATTTTTCAGAAAAAGTTCATGAAATCGTTCCAAAGAAAAATTCAATAAATTTTGGCTCTTATAGTTCACTACCTTTTCTTTTACTTTTTCTGGAAATAGTTTTGGGAGATTCTTATCAGATTCTAATTCTCCTTCTGAAAAGACCTTTATCACACCAAATTCTCCATCAAAACCTTCTTTGATAAAAACTTTGTTATTTCTCATTCTATTAATTGCTTCAGATAAAATATCACCCGATTTCTGTTCGATTTCATCTACCGGAATATTTAGCAGAATATCTAGTTCTGAACCAAGGTTGGTTAGGATTTCGTTATATTTTCTGGCAACAGTTTTAGTATTTTGACTGACTCCGGTTATTTCAGAGAGAATTTCCTTAAGTGGAATAATTGAATGAAATCGTTTGCGATTTGGACGTTCCTGCAAATTTTCTCTATCGGAAAGTTGGACGATTCTATTCATTACTCCAACAGTAATTTTTCGATCACATTTTGTACAAATCCCATCATTCTCAAGGGTTTCAACAGGATCATAGCAGACACCACATTTTCTATGTCCATCGTAATGATATTTTCCTTCCTGTGGATACATATCAATTGTACCAAGAAAACCATTTCCCGATTTCATTGTATTGATAATTCCCTCATAGGATAAATCGCAATCCATAATATTGGCATTGCGTCCCAGTTTTTCCGGTGAATGTGCATCTGAATTTGACAGCAATGTATACTTATCCAAAAAACTAATCATCCAGTTCATTGGAGCATTGGTTGAGAGACCAGTTTCCACTGCAGAAATATGTGGCGTTAAATCCTGAAAACATTCCTCAATAGAATCAAACCCGGATTTTGCTCCTAATACTGAAAACCATGGTGTCCATATATGTGCAGGAATAAAACATATATTTTCATTCGCATCAAGACACATTTCAAGTAAATCCTTTGCATCTAATCCTAATATTGGTCTTCCATCCGATGTAATATTTCCACCAATATTCAATAATTTTTGCTGGATTTTCTCAACAGTTTCAAAATCCGGAGCAAGTACAACGCTATGAACTTTACGGACTTTCCCATTTTTTTTGTAAATGCTGCTGATTTCTGCACTTAAAATAAATCTTGATGTAAAATCATTTGAATTAAACCGATGGATTGGTGCTTCCAATTGAAAGTCTTTTTTTAATTGAAACAATCCCGGTTCAGCGGGTTCAATTTTATCTTTCAGTTCTTTGATCCAGCCTGGATGTGTGAAGTCACCTGTAGCAACGACATTTAGTCCTTTCATTTTGCTCCAGAGTTCAAGATATTCAGGTGTCAATTGTTTACTTGTAGCCAGTGAAAAATGTGAATGTATATGCATATCTGTAATAAGTTTCATTTATCCCTCGAAATTTTGTAGAATAATTTCAACGATTATCAACTTTTAACCAAGGCTTTTCAGATAAAACATTTTGTAATTTTGTTTAATGAATTTATATTATTTAGCATTTTATTCGGGGTGTAGCGCAGCCCGGTTAGCGCGCTTCGTTCGGGACGAAGAGGTCGGAAGTTCGAATCTTCTCACCCCGACTAATAAAATACACAGTATATATAATTCAAAGTCTTTAAAATTCAAAATTTATGTTGGACAAACAATTAATCTTGAAAGAAGATTTCTAGAATATAATTCAGAAGTTAGATAGTCCCATACAATTCGGAAAAGTCAATATATCAAATCTTCTCTCCCAGACAAAAAATAGATGAAATTTAATCATCAAAAAATATGTATCTAACTCCCTATCTTACCCATTTTTAAAATAATTCAAACTATTTCAAAAAAAATTCTTATATTTATAGATGTTTAAAAATTAAAAAGGATTACATGAAAAAATTTACAGAATTAGGACTATCAGAAAAAAATCTAAAAGCATTAGAAAGAAAAGGTTTCGAAGAACCTACAGAAATTCAGGAACTTACGATTCCATTATTACTTGAAAACAAGATTGATATTATTGCACAGGCACAAACCGGAACAGGTAAAACCGCTGCATTTGCACTTCCCTTATTAGACAGAATTTCTCCCTCAGATAAAGGTGTTCAGGCAATTATTCTCGCACCAACCCGTGAATTAGTTATTCAGATTTGTGAAGAAATAAACTCATTACAGGATAAATCAAAACTAAAAATTGCCCCAATTTATGGTGGACAATCTATTGGACTACAACTTTCAAAACTCGAAAGAGGTGTATCAATTGTAGTTGGAACACCTGGTAGAGTTATTGATCACCTTAAACGAGGAAGTTTAGTATTAAAAGCTTCTAAATTTTTCATTCTTGATGAAGCAGATGAAATGCTGAATATGGGTTTCATTGATGATATCAAAGAAATCTTTGAAAAAACACCTCAGGACAGACGTGTACTTTTATTCTCCGCTACTATGCCAAATGATGTTAAGAGACTTGGCGAAAAATACATGGGAAAATACACTCACGTAAAAACAAAAACCCAATTGACTACAAACTTAACAGATCAGATATATTTTGAAGTAAAAAATGCTGACAAATTTGAAGCTTTATGTCGCATTATCGATATAGAAACAACATTTTATGGACTTATCTTTTGTAGAACAAAAATGGATGTTGACGATATAGCTGGCGGACTTCTTGACCGTGGTTATTCTGTTGACAAAATGCATGGTGATATTTCTCAATATCAACGTGAAAGTACGTTAACCAATTTCCGTAAAAAAAGTATCTCAATTCTTGTAGCAACAGATGTTGCAGCAAGAGGTATTGATGTTGATAATATATCTCATGTTATTAATTACTCTATACCACAAAATCCAGAAGCCTATGTTCATAGAATCGGACGTACTGGCCGTGCTGGTAATGAAGGAACAGCCATTACTTTTATAACACCTGCAGAATTTCGTAAACTTGGATTCATTCAGCGAATAACCAAGTCTGATATTCGCAGAGAATCTATCCCACAAATTCATGAAATTATCAAAGTAAAAAAAGAACAAGTTGGACTGGATATTGAAAATGCAATTGAAAGTAGAGTTCCTGATCATTTCTTAGAATGGGCAAATAAATTAATCGGTGATTTTGATCCTACATTAATTGTTGGTGCAATTCTTAAAAACCATTATGAAAAAACAATTGATACGAATAACTATCATAAAATTCAAAATATTCGTCGCAGTAAAAATGATCGCCAGGAAAATTCAGTTGAGAATGAAGGCAGAACACGTCTATTCATTGCTCGTGGTAAATCTAAGGGAATGACAAAAAAATCCCTGGTTGATTTCATTGTTGACAAAGCAGGCACTCGATCTCATTTGATTCAGGAAGTTGAAGTTTTTGATAATTTTTCTTTTGTTTCAGTACCATTTGTAGAAGCAGAAATTATTATTGATAAATTCCGTAAATCAAAGGATCATGGTCGACCATTAATCCAGGAAGCATCTTCAGGTAAAAAATCAGGGAATTCAAAGAAGCGAAGAAGATAATATAATTACTTAAGGCAACTGATATATTTACATTTTGATTTAGTAAAAAAAATTATTACTATTGAAAGATAATTCTTGCAAGAGGGGAAGTTGTATATTCCTATGAATCAAAACGTTGTAATACTATTAGCGGAGGACAACTCCGGCCATGCAAAGTTAATAAAAAAGCATCTGAAACGATCAGGCATTACCAATACAATCGTCCATTTCAAAAATGGTTCGGAACTCATTGATCATCTTAAGCGTGATAATGAGGAAAAAACGAATTTAGAAGAAGGCCAACAATTTGTTGCAATAATGGACTTAAAAATGCCTGTTCTTGATGGTCAGGATACTTTAAAATTACTGAAAAATGATGAAAAATTTTCTGTAATACCCATAATAATTCTTTCCACAAGTGATGATCCCAAAGAAATCCATCAATGTTATCAGTTGGGCTGCAATGGTTATGTTGTTAAGCCTGTTATTTCAGAAGATTTTACTAATTTTGTAAAGAATTTAGTTAGTTATTTTAAAATTATCCAAATACCAATTATTAAATAGAGTTAGTCATGTTTGAAATACAAAAAAACAACTATAAAATTCTTATTATCGAAGACGACTTTGGATTGAATAAGTTAATAAAACGTAGACTCGAACGACAAGGATTACACTGTGAACAAGCACATACGGGTGAAGAAGCTTTAAAATTCGTCAGACAAAATACTGACAAACTCGTGCTCTTGATGGATTATTTGCTCACAGACATGAACTCTATTGAAATGATCTTGACACTTCGTGATGAAAATATTAATTATCCTTTCATTGCAATGACAGGAAGAGGCAGTGAAGATATCGCTGTAGACTTGATGAAACTGGGTGCGAAAGATTATATGGTAAAGAACGAGGAATTTCTTAACCTCTTACCAAATGTTGTTAATCAGGTTTTAGAAACTCTAATTAAAGATGAACAACTTAAAATTGCTGAAGAAAAAATAGATTTTCTCGGGACTATCACTACTCAAACATCCGATAGTATCTTTGCAACAGACCTTGATTTTAATATTACATACTCCAACAAAGCA
>Ga0209692_10005115_pt1 | contig 11463 bp, 6 predicted proteins | sample tdDd472_FD_187129 | JGI IMG/M metagenome (GOLD analysis project Ga0209692, IMG submission 187129) | Marine sediment microbial communities from the Atlantic coast under amendment with organic carbon and nitrate - tdDd47.2 (SPAdes)... | ecosystem: Environmental > Aquatic > Marine > Coastal >...
TGTTGCATAGTTCAACACTAAGAACGGCGCACAATTCATCTCTTTCCTGTTCAACAGGGATGCATCTGCCACATTCCGAGCATTTATGAGTCAGTTCAGGAAGTTCCATATCTTCAAAACTGATGCCATCTTCCTGTGCTTTCTGCCAAGCTTCAATTGCTGCAGGATCCATAAAAAAGCAGTCTTTGCTTGCACTACACTGATTCATGCAAAGTGATTTATCCGGATCGCAATAGCTACCTTCTCCACAATCAATACTTGTTGTGCATGTTTTGTAGCCAAGGTTATTGGGATCTATTTCCGTACCCTCGGTTTTTGAACAAGCGAATAGAAGCATCGTTAACAGTATTACGAAACAAAGTTTTCCTAATTTTATATTTACTGACATTAGTTTTCTCCTGTTATTTCATAGTCAGTTAAAACATATATCTGAAAGACACGCTTGCTAAAAAGATCCAGCCATCCATTTTATAACCCGGGAAACCTGGATTATTTGTTTGCAGTCCTTGCGCTTCTGCTATTGGTAGATCTCCAACAATAGTGGTAGTGTTGTCGGCAAATTCATCTACAACAAGACTGGGGTCCTTGTATACGGTTCTTGGTACCATATACCAAAACTGCATTCCAAAATCTAAGCCGAATTTCTTTCCCATTTCTTCAAATTCAAGTCTATGTCCGAGTGATGCGCATAGTGTGTCTGTGTCGGCATAGTTTGTTCGTCCTACCTGTGCCGGGACTGGTGAAGGCTGGTAACTAAAACCTGCTTTTATTTCACCTACCTGGTTTTTCTTGTTGTAATACTCATACTGACCGCTCCATGCAATTGAAACAGTATCCTTGAACTTGAATTGCCCATCATTACCAATCAGAGGGTCTTCGTAAAATGGTGACGGCGGGAAATGTGCCGCTTCCTGTGGAGTTTCGTTATGTTGATCAAGATAAAAATGCCACATGTTCCATGTAACAGTTAGCTGTGTGGTAAATCCCCATTTTTTGATTCCAACAGAACCTGCGAACTCCATCGGTTCGTAGTCCACAATCAATGTCAGGTTCTGATCTGCGCGCTTTGGAACTGTATAATCACTACTGGTTTCATGGAATTGCCAAAGCGCCATTTTTCCACCACCATCGACTTTCATATAAGACCTGTAACGCCATGTAAACCCAATTGACAACCAGTCCATGGGTTGCGCCTGAATACCAACAATTGGCTTAAGAGCAAGTGCAAGTTCAGTATTGTTGTTCATTAAAGAATAATCCTGAACAGAGGCGTCTGGCATATATATATCCATTTTTGCAACAGTAGAAACTCCAATTTTCAATGAAATTCCTATAGACAGGAAATCCCAGGGTGAATAAGAAGCACCCATAAGGCCATCAATTGACTTTGGCCATTCACCAAACAGCGGATAATGCACCTGATTTGAAAAATGTTGTTCATTCTCGTTTGCATAGTTTGTTCGTATTGCAGCTATTTTCAAACTATCAATTGGAATTAGCATGTAGTTTGCAAAACGGAAACCTTCAAAAAGTTCCATGGAAGCGCCAAAACCAACATATGCATATTGATCATCAACCTTTGTGTCGCTTCTTTTGTTCCACAATTCAACTGTCGGAACGGCTAGATCCTGTTGTTCAGGGTTTGTTCCCATTCTGGAATTATAAATGGATAGAGGCACATCCGAGCCGACGGGCTTCTCGAAGAGATGAATATTCAGATTTGGCTGCCAAAAAACAACTCCAATTGACGCATGTTCCGGCATCCGGGAAAGCAAAGCGGGATTTGTGTACAAAACACCAAGACTATCCCCGTAGCTAACATTACTATTTGCGGTAGACTGAGTTGAGGTGTCATAGCCAAGTGTCCTGAACGGACCGGCCATAGCGACTTCTGGCAACATCAACGCGATAATAACCAATAGAGTGCATAACAACCAAGAATTTCTATCTTGCACAATCTCCTCCTTTAAACAATGTACTTCCCTATCTAACAAAAATAACAGTCATAGGAATATTGAAAATGCCATCTTATAAATCATCGTTTCTGCGGAATTTTGATTATATTTTTTTTGCTAAAGACAAAGTAGAATATCTATTAAAAATAGACGCGTGAATACTATAATAATATGATTCAACAAACAACATATTATAACTATTTTTTGCACGATAAAATTCTTATATCTATAATCAATAGTTATTATTGACAATTTTGAACAATAAACAAAGTACTTGAACTATAATTTGCTATCTATAGCTTATCGCAAGCTGCCATTTATCATAATTATACTTGAATATGCATGAGAATATACATGCAATGCAAGATTGACTTTTGCATTTTCTTGACTTGCCCCAGATAAGTTCGTAGACTCCTTCAGCTTTTTTTGATGTTGAGGTAAATATTATGGCTAAGAAAAAAAAATTGCACATTATTACTCATGGCTGCCAAATGAACATCTATGATTCTGTAAGAATCAAAGAATCTTTAGCAGATGAATACATTGATATTCCAAGCCCTAAAGGTGCAGATTTGATCATCATAAACACCTGTTCTGTAAGGGAAAAACCTCAAATAAAGGTGATCGCAGAGCTGGAAAACCTCAGACCATTACAGCGAAGAAATCCTAATCTGATTTTTGTTGTAGCAGGTTGTGTAGCGCAACAGGAAAAAGGCAACCTCATTAAAAGAATCCCATTCCTGGATCTTGTAATTGGTCCCGATAAAATTGCCAACTTGCCGAATATATTGAGAGATCTTAAAAGGGGTGACAAGAAGCAGGATACTGGCTTTATAAGCGGAGGCTTTCATCTTGAAGAGTTTGCGCCACTTGAAACATTTGGAAAAAATGGCAACGTAAGTGCTTTTGTTGCTGTACAAAAAGGATGTAATAAATTCTGTTCATATTGCATTGTTCCACATGTGAGAGGCCGTGAAAAAAGTCGTCCACATGAAGAAGTAATACGCGAAATCCAGAATTACAGTGATGCAGGTGTCGTTGAAGTAACACTTCTGGGACAAAACATAACTGCATATGGCGAAGACCTCAATGGGTGTGATTTCGCAGATCTTCTTTACAAGGTGGCTGAAATTGACAAAATAAAGCGTATCAGGTTTGTTACATCACATCCTGCAGACATGACGGACAAGCAAATAGATGCCATAGCAAACATCGATAAAGTCTGTAATTACCTGCACTTACCAATACAGTGCGGTTCCGATCGCATACTGGAGCTTATGAACCGCGGATACACTTCCGGGCAATACATAGATTTGATTGACAGATTTAGAAGTCGAATTCCGGATCTTTTTGTTTCAGGTGATATGATAGTAGGATTTCCAGGAGAAACAGAACAGGAATTCGAGCAAACAATGGAAATTATTGATCGCATTGAATATGATCTGCTGTTCTCCTTTATATATTCATCGAGACCCGGCACAAAAGCGGCTCGCTTCGATGACCCTGTTTCGTGGGATGAAAAACAAAAATGGCTTGCAAGGTTACAGGAAAGACAAAAATATCACGCAAGAAAATCCAATGAGAAATTACTTGGTACAACACAGGAAGTTCTGGTTGAAAACATCTCCAAACGAAGTCCCAACGACTTGACCGGAAAAACTACAAGTAACAAGTATGTTAACTTTACAGCTGATTCATCGCTAATAGGCAAGTTTACACAAGTAAAAATTGTCGAAGCATATCAAAACTCTCTTAGAGGAGAGCTTGTTAAATAGTCCTGAAAAAGAAATTATAAGTTGTTAGTGGATAAACAAGACATTTAGTGACAATGCATAGGCTTATCCATTTGAAATCAATATGATAGATATTTCTAAAACCTTGCTTTTATAAATGATTACTGCTAGTTTTGAAATGTCAATATTGTGTCCTCGGGGTGTTTTTTTATCATTTGTTTTAGTTTTCTGCCGATCAGGTAGTAATTAAAATTACCTTTGACTGGATTATGGCAAACGGAATATCCACACCATTTATATATAAGTTATTCAGAATCAGAAAAGGCGAGTTTGAAAAAACCTTTCTAATGTTTCTGTACGCTTTCAACTGGGTTGCTGCTTTTTTAGTTGGTCGTGTATTAAAAGACACGCTTTTTCTTACTGAAGCTGACTTGTCTTTGCTCCCGTATATGTACATCATTGTCGCAGCAGTTGTTCCTGCAACCTGGCTGTTTTCTCAACATATTGGGCGATACAGCTTGAAAAATACAACCAACATCACAATGAGCCTTATTGTGATAACTTTAATTTTTTTCAGGTACCTTCTTTTTAGCAACCCAAATTACATTGTGATTGCCTCGCTTTACGTCTTTATTGAGATAATGGGCGTTATGCTGATGATATTGTTCTGGACGTTTGCCAATGAAATGTTTAACTCCAGAGAAGCCAAAAGGCTTTTTGGAGTTATTGCAGGCGGACAGGTTCTGGCAAATCTTTATGGTTTTCCATTGAGAAACTTTAAAGATTATATTGGCGTTGATAATCTTATTTTCGTTTGCGTTGCCTCCATTTTGGCATGTATGTTCATTTTCAACTATCTTTCTACAAGATATCGGCATTCCACGCTAAATCGAGGTAGAATTCGTACCAGATCAGAAGGTAACGGGACAATTGTTTCTGCTGTTTCCAAAGTTGGCATTTTTGCATCTTTGAGAAAGCATGTGATCCTTTTAACCATTTTGACAATGCTAACGGTTACTATTGTCGATTATCAATTCAAAGTTGTTGCAAGCCAGCATTTTACCGGCAGTGAACTTGCTCACTTTTTCTTTTCCATTTACGCTTACACCGGCGTGCTTGCATGTCTGATACAGTTCTTCCTTACCAGCAGATTACTCGAAAAATACGGCATATTAATAGCATTATTGATTCTGCCTCTGGCAATGTGTTCAGGTTGCGGAATTGCCCTTGTTTTCTCTTCTGCTATTGGAATATTTATAACTCAAGGTGGAAATCTGGTTGCCAGATATACTATTACAGAAACCACTACAAACCTGCTTTATCAGCCACTTCCTGCTGCAATGAGAAGACAGACCAAAGCATTTGCAGATGGTGTTGCGAGACCTGCAGCAATGGCGTTTGCCGGCTTGGTTTTAATTGTTCTGAATTATGTAATAAACCTGAATACGGAAACCAACATTTTTACCCTAAGCTGGATTATTGTCGCCCTTTGTGCCGTACTCATTGCTGTCCTTTTTACAACAAGGCAGAGATATGTTGATGCTTTATTATTCTTCTCGGACAGAAGGGCTAAAGTTACAGGCAAAGAAACAGAAGATGATGAAAAAGCTCTTGCTGTTTCAAAAATGGTTATACAAAAGGCTTTGAATTCTGAAGATGATTTCCAAATATTAAACGCTATGGAACTCATCCCTCTGTCAAGGTGGTCGGATTGGGATGAACACATTCTCCCTCTGTTAAATTCACCTTTTTCTATGGTGAAACAAAAAGCGATAGAGTTTCTTGGTAAAAGTGGCAATCGCAAATACTCCAAGAAAATAGCAGAATTGTTTTATGATGAATCTGACAGTGTAAAAGCAGTGGCTATTCAGACGTACTGTTTGCTTGAAAATGAGCGTTCAGTTCAAGACATTGCAACCTTCCTTGGTGCAGATAGTCCGCTTGTTAAAGCTGCAACAATAACCGGTCTTATTCAGTATGGCGGACTTGATGGTATTATGTCTTCCACTGTTGAACTAAAAAATATGCTTGAGCATGAAAGCCCCGGGCAACGCAAGTCAGGGGCAGAAATTTTAGGTTACATTAAAATCAAAAGTTTCTATCAACCGCTATTCAAGTTAATAAACGATAAAGATCTTGAAGTTAGAAAAGCTGCTATTCTTGCTGCAGGTCAAATGCAGGCTAAGGAACTTATTCCAAACCTGCTATATCTCTTACAATCGCCTGAAACCAATGCAACAGCTGTTAAATCTCTGTCTATGTACGGTACAAAAATAATAGCGCCACTAGAGGATGTGTTGTTGATAAGTAAAGTCTCATCAAAAATCAGACAGGCGATACCAGCAATATTAGCTCAAATCGAATCACCAAAGTCCTACTTCATTCTTGAAAATCTATTGAAAGCTAAAGATGTAAAGCTGAGATCTACAGTAATAAAGTCAATGCAAAGATTGATTTTAAACCTCAACAGAGACATAACCCCCAACTATAATAAAATTCAATTGTGCCTGCATACAGAACTTGAATCCTATTATCAGCAGTTCATATATCACCATACGCTTAAAACCGCGGGAGATGATTTTAAACTATTAACATTGGCCCTTCATGATAGACTTCAGGACACGCTTGTAAGGATATTTAGTCTTTTGGGAATTCTTTATCCTAAAGAACAAATAGAAATTGTTTCATACAATTTTAAAAGTAAAAACCAGGCAATGCGAGCCAATGCAATTGAAATAGTTGATAACATTTGTGATGCAGAAACAAGAAAATACCTTGTCCCTATTCTTGACAATATTGATTCAGTCGAAACAATTGAAGCAGGAAGAAAACTATTTAAGTTAAACGACTTCACCGTTATAGAACTCACTCGCCGTTTTCTGCTAAGTGACGAAGACGACTGGCTGGTTTCATGCACAATTCATGCTATAGCAAAAGCGGAATTAACGATCCACTTGAAAGAATTGATACGTTTTGCAGACCATGAAAACCCTGTCATCAGAGAATCGGTGCTATTTGCAACCAGTTGCCTGATAGATGATGCTGACTATGCAGAAATTTTAGCTTTATACATACAGGAAAAAGATCCAATTGTTTCTAAGTACATGAAGCATAAATCTGACTCGCTTGGCACAATCGCAACACAGGCAGAATAAAGCAACCTAACTGCCATAAATTCTTGACATAATCAACGTCAGTGCTATAGTTTTGTATCTTTTATGTGTAAAGAAAGTTTAATCACTTTTTTGTGATAATTTTCGTTTTAAGCCAACCTTTTTTGTTGGTATAAAATACTATGGAGGCAAGATAAATGGCGAATGATTTTCTATTTAGTTCAGAATCAGTGACAGAAGGACATCCAGATAAAGTCGCAGATCAGATTTCAGATTCGATTCTTGATGAGATTTTAGCTTGTGATAGAAACGGCAGGGTCGCATGTGAAACTTTGGTAACAACAGGACTTGCAGTTGTCGCCGGTGAAATTTCCACGACATGCTATGTAGATATTCCTCACGTAGTTAGAAACACAATTAAAGAGATTGGCTATACAGATGCAAGAATGGGTTTTGATTACAATACCTGCGCAGTAATGACGACTATCGACAAACAATCCCCGGACATTAGCCAGGGCGTATCGGTAGGCGAAGGAACCTTTAAAGATCAAGGTGCCGGAGATCAAGGTTTGATGTTTGGTTATGCCTGCAACGAAACTCGTGAAATGATGCCATTGCCAATTTCCTTGTCCCATAAGCTAACCAAAAAGTTGGCACAAGTTCGTAAAAGCAAGAAATTGGATTTCCTGCGCCCTGATGGAAAAGCTCAGGTCAGCGTTCAATATGAAAATGACAAGCCTGTTTATATCCCGACAGTCGTATTGTCTACACATCACAGCGACAAGATTTCAACACCAAAACTTCGCTCTGCTATGATTGAAGAAGTTATTAAGAAAGTTATCCCTAAAAAACTTATCGACAAAAATACTCGTTTTCTGGTCAATCCCACAGGTCGCTTCATTATTGGTGGCCCAATGGGAGATTGCGGTCTTACAGGTCGTAAAATTATTGTTGATACCTATGGTGGTTGGGGTCGCAATGGTGGTGGTGCTTTCTCTGGAAAAGATCCCAGCAAGGTAGATCGCTCGGCAGCTTATGTAGCTCGTTACATCGCTAAAAACATCGTAGCTGCAAAACTGGCCAAACGTTGTGAAGTACAACTTGCCTATGCCATTGGTGTTGCAGAACCAGTTTCTGTCATGGTTAATACCTTTGGAACTGGTTTAATTGAAGAAAGTGTAATCGCCAAACTGGTTCAACAGCACTTCCCGCTAAAACCTGCTGACATCATCAAGCATCTTGATCTTTTAAAGCCTATTTACAAAAAAACAGCAGCTTATGGACATTTTGGGGCAAACACAAGCAAAATGTCATGGGAGCTTACAGATAAAGCCGAGATCCTCAAAGAGGATGCAAAAATCAAATAAATTCACACATAACATGTCAAAAGCCACCTTTTAAGGTGGCTTTTGTTTTACCTACAACTACTGTCTATATTGACGTTATTTAACGTAGTCCATAAATTTAAACTTAAAATCCCCCACTTCTATTTTATCTCCCTCATGAAGAAGCTGCTTGCTAATCCTGGAACCATTCACTTTTGTTTTTGACAATCCCGCAAGGTGTTCGATAAACCAATGACCATTTTCAGGAAACAGCAATGTTTGTACCTTGGCAATCGTAAAACCGCCTTTTACTCTTATGGTTGCGTCAATCCCCTTGCCTATTGTAACTCTTGCTTTATCAAGTGGATATGTTGTCTTGTCCATAATGCTTAACGCAACTAAATGCGGACTTCTTCGTGTTGACATCTTTTTTCGTATGTTTTCCAATTGATCTGGTGCCAGGCGCATGGTTTCTTCAGTTATATCAACATTTGAATGAGTTTGTGTTAAAAGCTCATTTTGAGGAACTATTTTTTGATCTTGTAATAAGTCAGTAAAGGATGTTTTGAAATCGGCACCGGGTTTTGATGAAGCCTGTGCGATATCTCTTTCCAGTTCATCAATTCTCTGATTAAACACCAGCGAATATTTCCCTATTTGAATCTCATCTTTATCGCGAAGAGGCTTTCTTTTGACCTTTTTGCCGTTTATCAATAAGCCATTACTATTCGAAGCATCCAGAATGACCCATTCTCCCCCAGCGTTACCAATTTTTGCATGCATACGAGATACAAGTACGTTATCCAGAATGACATCGGCCTTATCGTTTCTGCCAATTGAGACTTCCTTCTGATCAATCAAATCCAGCCTTTGAACGACATCCCTCCCATGCATAATTTTAAGCGTGGCCATAGCAATTCTCCTGATGAGCAATTATTACTGAAATATATTGTATGTCTTGTTCTTCCTATTTTGCATATATTATACTGACTTGTAAACCAAAATATTCGTTAGAATCAGCTTTAAGGTTATTTATGAAATTTCATTCGGCCAAAAACAATCATAATCTCTAATAATGACCGATGACAAACTTCTTCTTATGTGATAGAAGTCTCCAGAACCTTTGTTGGAGGATAAATTGCCAAACGAATCTGTAAAAACTGTACATGTACTGCCAAACACATTGGCAAATAGAATAGCAGCGGGTGAAGTTATTGAACGACCTGCATCAGTAGTAAAAGAATTGCTTGAAAACTCAATTGATGCCGGCGCAACAAAGATAAACGTCAGCATTGAAGGCTATGGTAAACAGTGCATTAAAATTTCTGATGATGGCAAAGGTATGAGCACGGAAGATGCTCTAACTGCAATCGAACGCCATGCAACAAGCAAGATTTCCAAGCCTGATGACCTCTTTGATATTCGCACACTGGGTTTTCGTGGAGAAGCCCTGCCCTCTATTGCGTCCGTTTCTCTGTTCTCACTTACTACTTCTACTGGTGAAGATGTTGGCACCAGAATCTACATTGAAGGTGGAGAGATAAAAAAAACCGAAGAGGTTGCTTTTCCCAAAGGCTGTGAAATAGAAGTACGCGAATTGTTTTATAACACTCCAGCCAGAGCAAAGTTCATGAAGGCCGACTCTACAGAGCTTGCCGCCATATCGGAAATAGTCAACCGGATAGCATTATCCAGACCAGAGATCAGGATAAATTATACCCATAACAATCGTGAAATATTAAACATTCCCCCGGTTAAAGAGTTGCACGAAAGAGCCTCCGGCGTTTTTGGCAAAGGCACCTACCCCAAGCTTTTTCCAGTACATGGCAATCAGGATGGATTGACCATAAAAGGAATGATTTCTATTCCTGAATACACCAGAAATTCAGCATCAGGACTGCATTTGTTTCTAAACGGCAGATCCATCAAGGACAGATTGTTGTTGCATGCAGTTAGAAGTGCCTATGGAACAATGCTTGAAAGCAGACGTTTTCCCGTCGGTGCTATCATGCTAAATATTCCGAATGAAATTGTGGATGTAAATGTACATCCTGGAAAATCGGAAGTTAGATTTGCAGACAGTAGAAAGATATATCGGTTTGTATCTGAGGCAATACGAGAAGCTATCGGTCGCTCACCGTCACTTGGTGGAATTGGCACTCCCGGTGGGCAAATACACGACAATAACCAAATACCTAACACAGTTACAGATGCTTTGTATAATTTCAGCAATCGCAACAACAACCAAAAGAGTTTTTCAATTCCCGGAGGCTTTCAGAATATTTCAAGAGCAACACAAATTTCCGATCCGCAGGTTTCCTATGACACGGCACCTTCTTTGGGAATGAATCAAGCAGGCGCGTTTTCCAGTATGACAATACTTGCCCAGCTTCACAATACTTTTATATTAGTAAGCACCCCCAGGGGATTAGGTATAATTGATCAACACGCAGCACATGAAAGAGTAACATTTGAAAAACTGAGACAAGCCCATAGAAACAAGAAGCTAGAGCAACAGATGTTACTTTTTCCAGTAAGACTGGAACTTGACACGGCACATAAAGCAGCAATAAAAGAACACCATGAAGAAATTTGCAAAATGGGATTCGAAATAGAAGAGTTTGGCGGAGATTCCTTCCAGATTCGTTCTGTCCCGCAACTTTTGGCAAACGCAGACCCGGCAGCAATGGTTAAAGATCTTTTAGACGAATTTGCAGATTACTCTGGTTCCAATGTTGTACAGGATAAAATGGACATGTGCCTTGCAACCCTTGCCTGTCATGCTTCTGTAAGGGCAAATGATCCTTTGGGATATGAACAAATGACCTCCCTTTTACAACAAATGGATAGCGTGGATTTTGCAGGAAACTGCCCTCATGGCAGACCCGTGTTTATAGAAATATCTCATATAGAACTGGAGAAACGCTTTGGCCGAATCAAGTAGTAAACCAAAAGTAATAGTTGTTCAGGGGCCAACGGCCTGTGGAAAAACAGGCTTGGCAATCGAAGTCTGTAAACGTTTCGATGGCGAGGTAATAAACGCGGACTCACTTCAGTGGGTAAAGCATTTCGATATTGGCACGGCAAAACCTACACCAGATGAAATGCAACAGGCCAAACACCATATTATTGATGTCATGGAACCGGATCAGGAATATGATGCAGCTATTTACACCAAAATGGCACGGGAAATCATTGAAGACGTAGTTACACGAGGCAAAGTTCCCGTTGTAGCTGGTGGAACTGGCTTATATGTGCGCACTCTTTTAGGTGGCATAGTTGATCTGCCCGGTAGAAACGATGAAATCAGAGGCAAATATGAAAAAATACTTGAAGA
>Ga0209692_10005118_pt1 | contig 11453 bp, 8 predicted proteins | sample tdDd472_FD_187129 | JGI IMG/M metagenome (GOLD analysis project Ga0209692, IMG submission 187129) | Marine sediment microbial communities from the Atlantic coast under amendment with organic carbon and nitrate - tdDd47.2 (SPAdes)... | ecosystem: Environmental > Aquatic > Marine > Coastal >...
ACTCTTTCCCCCCAGCCTGCCGCTCATTATCTACGGCGTTATCTCCGAATCGAGGATCGATCATCTCTTTTTAGCAGGCATACTGCCCGGCATTCTGATGCTCCTCCTGTTAATGGGCTACGCACTGGTGAAAAGCCCACCTCGAAGCAGCAGGCCAAGCTACAGCGCCAGGGAAATCTGGCAGGGGTTGAGGGAAGTTGCCTGGGAACTTCCCCTCCCGGTTATTCTGCTCGGAGGTATTTATGGCGGGATCTTCGTCCCCGGAGAAGCGGCTGCGGTCACCGCTTTTTATGTGCTGGTGGTAGAAGTATTCATTCACCGGGATATACCCCTCAGGCAACTACCGACCGTCATGAGCAAGTCTATGGTGCTCTTTGGCGGAATACTTGTCATCCTTGCTGCTTCTATGGCCTCGACCAACTACCTGATCGACCAGCAGGTACCTTCCCGGCTGTTCGATTTCATCCAAAGCTATATCGACAGTAAATATACCTTTCTACTGCTGTTAAACATATTTTTACTTATTGTTGGCGCAATGCTGGACATCTTCTCCGCTCTTGTCCTGATCGTACCTTTGATCCTGCCGATCGCAGAAGGTTATGGAATCAACCCCATCCATCTGGGCATTATTTTTCTTACCAATCTGCAGATCGGCTACTGCACCCCTCCAGTGGGACTGAACCTCTTTCTCGCCTCTTACCGCTTTGAGCGACCGGTGACAGAACTCTACCGGGCTACTTTACCTTTTCTTGGGCTGTTACTGATTACTCTGCTTATCATCACCTACTTCCCATGGCTAAGCACCGCACTGATTGGGTTTCTAGGCTAATACAATATTTGGCACAAGGAGTGTCTGTGTCCTCAAAGAACGACTTGACCTGGCGAAAGTACTGTGCACCGCCCTTACACTCTTGGGTATGGCAATTCTGCGCTTGAAACCATGAGAACCTGACTACTGGAAAATTAACCGCTTCTGCTCAATCAGGATTCAGCACCCCGACATAGGGAAGATTTCGATATCCTTGCGCATAGTCAAGACCATAACCAACCGCAAATTCATTAGGAATATCTACTCCACAGAAATCAATTTTTATATCGGCCACCCGGGCCTCTGGTTTATTGAGAAATGTACAGATTTTCAGAGATCTGGGATTACGATTCTGCATCATCCGGATCACCTTACTGAAGGTTCGGCCTGTATCGACAATATCCTCCACCAACAAGATGTCCCGATCCTCAATAGAGGAGTCAAGATCCATAACTACTTTGACATCTCCACTACTTACGGTACCATCTCCGTAGCTTGAGAGAGTCATAAAATCAACAACCAGAGGGATTTTGATCTGCCGCACCAGATCGGCCATGAAGATAAAAGACCCCCGCAACAAACCGATTACGATGAGTTCTTTCTCCAGCTGCCCGTAATGGGTGGTTATTTCCTCCCCTAGCCGCTGAACCGTTTGTTTCACTTCCTCTTCCGAGACGAGTACTTTGGTAATTTCATGAATTTTCAAAATATATCCTTATGTCATCCTCTAATTTTTTATTTTGCACTCTTTTCCCTGCTCCCCACAACACAATGTATTCTACACCACTATCACTTGTGAAAACTAGGGCTCCAGGATTGTATTGTCAATCAACCGTATTTTTTCCAGCCCTACAGCAAGCGCCATAAGTGTTTTGCCTTCAATCAAGTTAACTTCCTCAAGCGTCAAAGGATCACAAATAGAAATATAATCGACATTGATCTCAGGAAACCCTGATAATATCTCAGCTGCCTGATCAGCAATCAACTTTGCATCAAGAATACCGCTTTTTACCATGCTTCGAGATTTTTCAAGGACCTGGGATAAACTTAAAGCAGCAGGGCGCATATGGTCTTTCAGATAAGCGTTCCTTGAACTCATGGCCAATCCATCACCTTCCCTCACAATGGGACCACCAATAATCTCAATATCGAAATTGAGGTCCTTCACCATCTGTCTAATAATCGCCAGCTGCTGAAAATCCTTTTCCCCAAATACAGCTATATGGGGTTTAACGATATTAAATAACTGGGTCACAACAGTTGTGATACCCTTAAAGAACACCGGTCTTGATAGACCACACAGGTGGCCAGGTAATTTCTCAAGCTCTACATAGGTCTGATAGCCATCCTGATACAGCGCCTTATCTGTTGGAACAAAGACCGCGTCCACCCCCTCTTTTTCCGCCAGGGCCAAATCACGTTCCAGGGAACGGGGATAAGAACTCAGGTCTTCGTTAGGTCCAAATTGAGCTGGATTGACAAAGATACTGAGAACCAGATCGTCAGATTTCTTTTTACCAATTCGCAACAAAGAAAGATGCCCTTCATGCAGATATCCCATGGTGGGCACAAAAGCGGTCGAATGGCCAGAACGCCTCACTTTGTCCGCTCGAGCCTGCATCTCCTGCACGGAATGAATAACTTTCATAATTCCACCTCATATCAGCACGGAAGATATCTCGCTTACTGTAGATACCTTCACTTTTATCTTTCCTTAAAAACAGTGACTTTATACTGCGCAAGGATATCAACCTCATAGAGCGAAAACAACTGAAAAAGTACCGTGAGTATTCCACCATGACGAATTCCTCAAAAGAGGCTGGCCATCTTCACTTTTAGATACTGTCAGTTTATGTAGTGGTGCTGAATAGTGTGTTAGAAAACATGACGATTGTCTTACAGTCAGCCACCCACCAAACCTGCATAAAGGGTTATTTTGTCGATTTTTTCAAACCCTGTTTCTTGACTTCGGCTATAAAGGCTGTAAGTGAGGCTTTTTTGCTTGCCCTTTCATTGCGGTAACGACAAATCGAACAGGGGTGTGCGGCATAACAGCCTCAAAAGGGTAACAGGTAATGAGAGTCAAAAACCCTGTTTTCTCGCTCTCCAGATAGAGATCCTCGGCCCGCACGGTCAAGGAACCCTGCACAAAATAGAAATCTATGCCATTTTTCCCCTCCAGCGTGAGCAGATCACCCCTCTGCAGATCCTTTAAAAAATTAAAACTGGTATCACGATGCCCAGCCAGAATGCAGTGTCCCTGCTCCCCAGGAGAACCACTCTGGCTAAGATGGCCTGGACCAAAAGCCAGTACCTCACCACTCTCACCTTCAAGAACAATGAGATCAATCCCAAGCCGTTCGTTTTGCAGTCTGCCGATAGGCCAGGTATCGGCCCACGGCCAAGGTTTGACGATGTTGCCGCTGGTAAGGGACTGTTGCCAGGCGCGCTGTAGCAGATACTGAGCCAGTACCGCCTTGGCTGGAATCCAGAAACCTGCACAGAGAAAAAGAGCGCCAGCCATAGTCATCACCATTACAGTTACTTGCCAAGGTTTTGCCATTGTACTCTCCTGCCTATGCTGATTAAACCAGCAATCGCCAACAGGCCAAAACCAATCAACATTCGCATGGCGGCAGGGCTTGCCGTCTGCGCACCTCCACCAAAGACTGCCTTTGCCTGCCAGCCATGGGGCAATTGGGTTTTAATCGGCACCTGAACCTCTTTTTCCTCTTTCGGTCTGGTGACCATAGTATCCACTGCGACAAGACTTGTGTACTTACTCACCAGGTGATGCTCCAAGGCGGTTTTCAGGACCTCCTCGCGTACCTTCTCCGGTTTTTCGCCCAAGGCTAAGGATTCCATTTGCGAACGGATCTTCTTCCTGGCCCAAATTGCCCCAATGCCCTCCCGCCTGCCATAGGTCGAGGTATCTACCAGAGTTTCCCACGGCTGGCCAAGCCTGGTGCCAGTAAGACGCAGGGTCGCATTCTCCCAGCCTGTTCTGATTGTGAGCACCAGCGGTTCGCCCAGATACAAATCCGGTAGAGGGGATGGATAACCTTCGATGTCTTTTTCACTGCCGGCTAGTTCGAGCTGCAGATCGGAGATAACCGGATTCTCAAGCTTGGCAAACAACTTCATCATTTTTTCTTTTACTTCAGTATCTTTTCCGATATAGGAAAATGTTCCCCGGCCCATCGTAGCTGCCCGATTCATAAAATAAGAATTGGGCGCGGAACCGATACCAACAGTAAAGAGCCGCGAATCACCAAGCCGCCTGCCGATCAGTGTGAGTAACTCATCCTCATTACCCACAGCCCCATCGGTGAGGAAAACCACCTGCCGAAGACGCTCGTGACGAGCTGAACCGTCCAGAGCCAGCAACAGTGCGGGTTTCATTTCCGTTCCACCATCGGCTTTTATCCGATTTATGTAGTGCTTGGCTTCCTGGAGGTGCACCTGATCAGCTGGTTTGGCCCCATTAAAAAGAGCTCGGGTGCTACTACTAAAAACTATGATATTGAAGTGGTCCGAGGGGCGCAGTTTTGTTAATGCGAGGGAAACTGCAGCTTTGGCCTGGACAATTGAGTTTCCAGCCATTGAACCCGACACATCCAGAATAAAAATCATTTCACGCGGAACCGGACGTTTCGCCACCTTCTGCGGGGGCATAAGCATCAACAGCATATATTGGTTTTTCCCGAGTGTCTCAGCAAAAAGAGCTGCCTTGGTATCCCCTGCTTTTTCCGCCTGCCACTCAAGAACAAAGTCGCGATCCGCTTTCACTTCACTTGTCAGCCGAATACTGTAATGGCCCTCTCCTATTTCTTTCGATTCTATGCCATGATAGAGAGATTCCAGGCGTGAAAGAGGAATTCCCGCTGCCAGATCAATGGTCAGCTCAACCGGGATGGTCGTATTACCATCGAGATCCACCGGAGGGGTGATCTGTGATGCGTCAGGAACCTGGTCGGTATCAACAGCCCAGCCGGTTGAAGTAAGTTTTACGGGCTTACCGGCAGACTCTTCCCTTGCCCCCGGGTCCGTTAAAGGGTGGCCCGGAATATATCTTGGTCCGACAACCATTGGAAAACGCAGTGAAAAAACTCCATCAGCAAATCGAACCGTCTGCTGATATTCAATTTCAACTGTCACCTCTTCGCCGGGCCCTATGTTTGCGACTTTGGTAGTGAATATATTTGCTCTGTTCTGCAACAAAAGAGAGCTTTTCCGTCCCTCCTCTTTTGCCTTTTCATGGGTTTTTCTGGCCTCTTCCTTTTCCATTATCTGCCCTTCCAGCTCTCTTTCCCCTACCCGCATTCTCAAATGGTCTACACTGCTCTCATCCGGCAGAGGAAAAACATAGACCGCCTCAACCCAACTCTCATCGCGATTGACAAAGTGCTGTTGGACCTTCACTCTTGCTGTGATCCCGCTGATCTCCATGCTCACCTGCTGAAACAGCAAAGGTGCTGGCCGCAGCTGACCACTTTCCAGAGCCACCAGCAGTTCGCCTCTTTGTACATTGTCCGGACGAATCCCTTCTTCCTCTCTCGGCATAGCGGCCGCAACGTCCCACATCACACCGAGAACGATAATACAGATCATTGCCGCTATATAAATAAGCAACAGTAAGTTACCAGGATCACTCAATTCGCTTGAGTCAAGTTTCGTCATTTCGTTGTTATAGTCTTTCATTTCCTCTTCCTCCCAGGTTCATCGCCCAATAGCGTTTTCTTCGATTAAACCCAATAAACCAGAGGATCATGACGACTCGTTGCACTTATTATGACAAGATGAGGGAGAATAGTGATCAATTATGACAGGGGGGAAAGATCCGGTGGCCAAAAGGCTGCGAGTTGGGTATGCTTTTCTCCTGGCAGAAGAAGGCATAGCCCTATCCCGAATCTTTTGAAAAGAACAGAACTCATGGCCTATACTATCACCCTTGTTGAAGACGATGATCTCCTTCGAGCCAACTATACCAAGGCTCTGGAACGTGACGGATATGTGGTGAACAGCTACTCCAGCCGTCCCGAGGCCCTCAAATCCTTTGAAAGAAATCTGCCCGACCTGGCCATTCTCGATGTTATGCTACAGGACGAGATGGAGGGTGGTTTTGACCTCTGCCGGGAATTGCGGCAGCAATCACCAACGATCCCGATTATCTTTCTCACCGCCCGGGATTCGGATCTGGACCGAGTAAGCGGGCTGCGTCTCGGTGCCTGGGATTATCTGACCAAGAACACTACTACCCTTGACTTCCTGCCGGTACGGATTTCCGCCCTTTTCAAAATTGTTGAGTCTCTCAGCAAAAGTCAGGCAGCAGACACCGACCACATTTTTATAGCGGGAGATCTGAAAATCCACCAGGAACGAAAACAGGTCTTTTGGAAAGATCAGCTCATCGATCTGACCCTGACAGAATTCTGGCTGCTGCACGCGCTGGCCAAAATTCCCGGCCATGTTAAATCCCACGACCAGCTTATGGATGCGGCCAATGTGGTGGTAACAAATAACGCCATTACCGCTCATATTCGTCGAATTCGTGATAAATTTCGAGAGGTTGATTCTACCTTCGATTCCATTCGAACCGAATACGGCATGGGCTATCGCTGGTTGGCCGGATAGATTATGCGGATCTCCCTGCGCGTCAAACTGGCTCTCGTCTCCCTGCTCCTTCTGTTTATTCCTTTCACAGGATTTCGCTTCAGTGAGCTTATCAAGCAGGACCTGCTGGAAAGCCGAAAAGAGACCATGCTTTTTTCCGCCCGGGCGGTCGCTTCAGCCCTCTCCGGCCGAACCGGACTCTTTGACCGCGAACTCTTCCATTCACTAGATGCCGGACGGGACCTCTACCTCTATCAGCTCTCGAATCCGATGCGCATTAACGGCAAGACAGACGACTGGCACCCCCATCTAGAAGAAGCAAGCGACTTCGGGGAAGATCACCTGCTTTTCTCAAGCGGACCATACAGCTACGAATCTTTGCATTACCGGCACCTCACAGGGGTACGTGGCGCCTACCTCTACGCCATTTTCCTGGTAACCGATGACCAGATAGTCTACCGCCATGCCAAATCCCTGCGCCTTGATCAATCAGACCATTTACAAATCGGCGTGGAAGATCAGCAGGGAAACCTGCACCACTATCAGCTCACTGCCAGCCAGCCCGGTTGGGTAAACGCTTTTTTGATGCCGGATGATATAAATGAGAAGATTCCAGACAGGCTGGAGTCGAAAATTCAGGGAATGTGGGTCGAATCACCTGGAGGGTATATCCTTGAGATAAGAATGCCAAAAGAGATGGTTGGCCAGAAACTTGCGTTTGCCATCGCTGATGTTGACGACCCAAATGATCGAAAAACAGAGGCGCTTGTCGGAACAGCCGCCACCGAGGAACGAGAGGAACTTGGCTGGCTGCTTTCTCCGTCAGGGGCCATTGAAGATATTTTGCAATCCCTTGATCGACCCCATTCAAGAGTAATGATTGTCGATTCCAATCGAAGAGTTCGTGCCAGTTTTGGCAACCTGGTTGAAGAACGAGTCGCCACCGAGACCGATACTTCAATACTTTCTTTGATCAGCTCGCACACCTACCGTTTTCTCGCGCCTCTTTATCAATTTTTCACGCAGTCCTTTTCCACAGAGTTCAGCCAGCCTAAAGCACAGCCTTCAACTCTCGACATTAAAGGGGTAAAAGAGGCATTACTGGGATTATCAAGCGTCACCAGCTATGCCATCAATGACGGCCAGCTGGAAATCATGGCTGCGATTACTCCTTTAAAGGAGCAGGACTCAATTATCGGCGCAGTGGTGGTGGAGCAGACAACCAATTCAATCCTGGCCCTGCAAAACAAAATGATCGAGGAATCTCTTACCCTCACGATTCTTGTCTTCAGCTTCGGTGGATTCGGCCTGATTTTCTTTGCCTCACGCCTCTCCTCCCGGATTCGAAGGCTGGGCAGCCAGGCTGCATCTGCCATCAGCGACAACGGACAGATCCAGGCGACCATCCTGCCAATTGCCTCCCGTGACGAGATCGGTGACCTCTCCCGGACCCTGACAACCATGCTCAATCAATTGAAAATTCAGACGGAATATCGGGAGAAAATGGCCGATAACCTTGAGCATGAGATGCGCACTCCCCTGGCCGGCATCTCCGCCTCCCTCAAAAATATGGCAAGAGAGATGGATGATCCACCGAAACATCTCATGAGGTATTTAAACTGGGCCCTGGAAGATGTTGCAAGACTGGAATCCATGCTCACTGCGATTCGTGATGCCACCAATCTCCATGAGGCCCTTGGTCACGACTTCAAAGAGGATTTTCTTCTGGACACCGCGATTGACATGTGGCTCAATCATAGCTGGCGTCAGGCCTTTCCGGATGTGAATTTCATTTTTCATAGACCCCAAAGCCCGGTTACCCTTCATGGCGACCCTGGCCGCATCAGGCAATTGCTTGACAAACTTATCGAAAACGCCATTTCCTTTCATCATCCGAAAACCCCCATCGAAATTGGTCTGGTTGATAATGGCGCTTCTCTTTCAAGTACCCCTTCACGGGGTACGACGACCCTGACGGTTACTAATCAGGGGCCGACCATTCCCGAAGAATTGCAAAATCAAATTTTTAATTCCATGGTTTCCTACCGGCAACAGAAGCGATCCGGGCCACACCTGGGCCTTGGTCTCTATATCGTTCGCACCATTGTCGAACATCACCAGGGTAAGGTGAGCGTTGCTACTACCCCGGATGGCAAAGGCACGGTGTTTACCCTGACACTTTAGCCACCCCTATTTACTCCAATCACATCATTCTTGCTTGTCTGCCAACACAGGTTACTTGACGAGCAATCAGCTGATCATGCAGTTCTGGTCGATTTGAAAGACCTGCATCATAATGGCGTGATCAATCATACTCACCCCCTGGGCAAGCGCATCAACCATGTCTCGCTCATCCCAACCCAAATCTTTTAGTCTGGCATTATCCGAAGCCGTGATGGTGGCTGGTTGCTTTAGTGACCGTATGGCGAAATCAAGCATTGCACCTTCATTTTCCTCGAGCATCGATTTACTCGGATCGCTTTCCATGGCCCGAATAGTATGGATGGTATTGTCTCGTTCATTTAATGTTCTCCTGTAGTCGCCCGGCAAGGTTTCCCCAGGATTGGGGGGCATAAATTGAGCGGACAATAAAAAAGACCCCGTCAAACCTGAAGAAGGTTTGCGGGGCCTTTAAAAGTCGGATCTTCAGCCTGAAACGCTACCAACTCCGGAAGTGTTCTGAGCGCCAGCCACGCCAGATACACCCGGTGCACCAGATAGAGACGGTGGACCACCAGTTGAGTTGGGAATAAAGTTTCATCGTTTTATATCTCTGTTGTTTTATGGGTTGTGAAAAGAGAACTACTTATATCAACCACAAGAGATAACACACAGAACCAGGCTGTTAAAGTGTTTTCTTTCTGAGAAAGCAACCTTTATTGCCTGGTTCTTAGATTCTATTACACTCACGGATTCATTTCATATTGATCCTTTAAAGAGGAGACGTATGTTTCCCAAACATGATTGAACCTTTTTTTATCGACCACCGGGCGCTTAACCATCCTCTTACAGATTTTCTGCTGCACAAAGCTGGTGCTGCCCTTAGTGTAGAGCTGCAGGGCATATTTAGAAAAGTCTCGAATCATGATATCAAAAATCTGATCGATCAGGGCGTCATCGATCCCCAGGAGTTTTGCATTTTCGAGGATAAGTTGCCCATACACTACCAAAGTGAAGAGTTCGCCGAGATTGAGCAGAAAATCAAAATCCTTGATCTGCTCCTTAGTGGGCTTACCCGCCAAAAGCATAATTTTCAGTAAACGAATCTGTTTTTTGAAGATTTTTACATTGGGGAGATTTACCTCTCCATATACTTTGCGATAGTCATGAAATCTTGTTTTCCCCAGCCCCTTTGTCGCTCCCTGGTTAAAAAGAAAGTCATCGTTGACCGGCGAGGTTTTGCGGCCTGGGTCTTCATATTTTCCTGGTTTGAAAAAATAATTGCCCATAAATTTAATAATGAGCGCCATGTTGACATGAACTGTTCCTTCAAGTTTCGGCAGGGCGCGGATATCTCTCGCCGCCATTTCAAAGTACATATCTTTCTCGAAGCCCTTGGCGGCAATAACATCCCAAAGCTCATTTATTACCTCTTCGCCCTGGGTCGTCACTTTCATTTTCACCATTGGGGTAAAAAGCAGATAGCGACGATCATCCGGAGCCGCCACCCGCATGTAGTCAATGGCCCGCATGGCAAAAAGTTTCATTGCTGCAAGCCGTGCATAGGCATCGGTGAACAGCTGTTGCACATGAACGAAATCAGTAACATAGTGATCAAATAAGCGACGGGACGAAGCATGATTGAGTGCCTCGTAGAAAGCGTGGGTACTGATACCGATAGAAGCCCAACCCAGATTGAATTTCCCCACATTGACAGTATTAAGCGCCATATCCCAGGCATCACGGCCTTTGGCCAGGATGTCCTCTTCTTTTATTGGATATTCGTTCAGACGATATTCGGCCACATAGTTTTGCGAGTTGATGACATTTTTTACCAATTCATAATTGTCATGTTGAGAATTCACCACAAAGAAGACATACTCTCCAGAATCTGCAAACTTGCCAAAGGTTGACACCAGTGCCGCCTCATTGGCGTTACCGATGTAATATTTGCTGCCGCTCGCCAGATAACTGCCATCTTCCTGAAGAACCAGGTCCATATCGCTGGCGTAAATATCTGCGCCGTGTTCTTTTTCCGACAGACCAAAAGCAAAAATCTCACCGTCCTCTAACAGCTGTGCGGTTTGCTTCCTTACCGCATCATTTTTGCTCATCCAGATAGGACCCAAGCCAAGAATGGTCACCTGCCAGGTATACCAGTAACTTAAACCATAGAAACCAAGAACTTCATTGATCGCACAATTTCTAGAGGTATCCCAACGACAATCACCCGATCCAAATTCTTGGGTGGTAAGAAAGGTTGAAAATAGCTTTTCCTTTTTGGAAAATTCGAGAAAATCACTATACCAAACCCGCTCATGATCATCTTCTTTCAGCTTTTCCTTACCTTTTTTCTCAAAAAAACCAATGGTTTTCTGCACCAACTCCCGGGAAGCTTCATCCAGATGATCGTAAGATTCGGTCTTCGGATTCAAGAGGAGTTTTTTGGTAGCTTGAATAGACTGCTCCTCTGTTGCCTTACCGCTTGGAATGCTGCCTGCGTTGTTCAATAACATGGTCTCATCCTCCTCCCTTGGTTTAATTCAATGCTGTTTGCTTTCTGCTGTTTGCTTTCTTTTAGTAATATTTTCTATCGATGAATCACTTTCATTCATTACGACCGCCGATGTTAACAACTGTTAACATCGGCGGTAAAAAAAATCGCTTTATGTTCACAAGGAGAATTTACTTCTGCAAACCATCCTTTAAGCGCTGATACATCCGTCTATACTTTGTTTCCATCTCTGCCGGTGCATCAGATACTTTCTTTGAAACGTACATCCCAAAAAATCCATTACAGGTTGCCAGCAGCAACATAGCTACCTCTTCGGGATCATCGTTCTTGAGCGTTCCGTCCCGCATGCAGTCTCTT
>Ga0209692_10005121_pt1 | contig 11449 bp, 12 predicted proteins | sample tdDd472_FD_187129 | JGI IMG/M metagenome (GOLD analysis project Ga0209692, IMG submission 187129) | Marine sediment microbial communities from the Atlantic coast under amendment with organic carbon and nitrate - tdDd47.2 (SPAdes)... | ecosystem: Environmental > Aquatic > Marine > Coastal >...
GCTCGCCCCCGGCTCGCAGGTCGTCACCGACTATCTGATCAAGGCCGGCGTTCAGGACGATCTGGACGCGCTCGGCTTCGATCTGGTCGGCTATGGCTGCACCACCTGTATCGGCAATTCCGGCCCGTTGCCGGGCCCGATCGCGGACGCCATCGACAAGGGCGACCTGGTCACCGCGGCGGTGCTCAGCGGCAACCGCAACTTCGAGGGAAGGGTGAGCCCGCAGACCCGCGGAAACTATCTGGCCTCGCCGCCGCTGGTCGTCGCCTATGCCATCGCCGGCAACACCAAGATCGATCTGGTGAAGGATCCGATCGGCAAGGATGCCCAGGGCAAGGACGTCTTTTTGGCGGATATCTGGCCCACGAACAGGGAAATCGACGATCTGATGAAATCGGCGCTGACGCCGGAAATGTACCGGTCGCGCTATTCCAACGTCTTCCTGGGACCCACGGAATGGCAGGAAATGGAGGTCGTGGGCGGCGAAACCTACGAATGGGATTCGGGCTCGACCTATGTGCAGCACCCGCCGTATTTCCAGGGTCTGGCGCCTGAACCGGAGGAGATCCAGGACATCACCGGGGCCCGCCCGCTGCTGATCCTGGCCGACTCGATCACGACCGACCACATCTCGCCCGCCGGGTCGTTCAAGCCGGAAACGCCCGCGGGCCAATACCTGCTGGAACGCCAGGTGCGCCCGGCGGATTTCAACTCCTACGGCTCGCGCCGCGGCAACCACGAAATCATGATGCGCGGCACCTTCGCCAATATCCGCATCAAGAACGAAATGGTGCCGGGCGTGGAAGGCGGCTTCACCCGGCACATGCCGGACGGCGAACAGATGACGGTCTATGACGCGGCGATGAAATACATCGCCGAAGGCACGCCGCTGGTCGTCGTCGGCGGCAAGGAATACGGCACCGGCTCCAGCCGCGACTGGGCGGCCAAGGGCACCCTGCTGCTGGGCGTGAAGGCGGTCATCGTCGAGAGTTTCGAGCGGATCCACCGGTCCAACCTGGTCGGCATGGGCGTCCTGCCCCTGCAGTTCAAGGACGGACAGAACCGCCAGACCCTGAAACTGGACGGGTCGGAAATCTTCGACTTCACCGGTATCAAGGGCGCCATCGCCCCGCGCCAGGACGTCACGGTCACGATCCATCGCGCCGACGGAAGCGCGGAAACGATCACCGCCCTGTGCCGGATCGATACGGAAGACGAGGTCGAATACTACCGCAACGGCGGCATCCTGCAGTACGTGCTGCGGAACATCGCCAAATCGGCCTGAAACTATTCCAGAGCGTCTTTGGAAGCCGGTTGAAAACGGGGCGGCGCCGCGCGGGGCCGCCCCTTTTCCTGGCCCGCCTTTCGCCCTGGCTATTTCGTGCGACGCACCGTGATATATTGGACGGGGAGGCAGGACATGTTCGAATGGCTCAGGAAGAAACGATCCGATTTCGTCAACCGGCGGCGGCTGGGGCGCATCCATCCGGTCGATACCTTCATCCGCATCGACCATCGCGTCTTCGCCGTCGACGACATGGACGAACATCATTTCCGCGTCGTCGATTATGCCGGCGGCCTGATCGAAGGCCAGCGCTTCGAATTCCAGTTCCTGCTGCCGCGCAAGGACGGCACCCAGGATGAATTTCCCGGTCACGGCATGGTCATGCGGATCGACACGCTGGGCCTGACGGCGGCGTTCACCGAACGGCAGCCCTATTTCCGGCGCGAAATCGAGAAATTCGTCGCGGCGCACCGCGAAACGGCGGCGAAACAGGGCGGCGGCAAGCGGTGAGGCCGGTTTCCCGTCCGCCTTTCCAACCCTTTTCCGGTATGGCGGGGCTTTCGTTTTGACCGCGCAGGCGTCAGTCTCACCCTGAAGTGATTGGTCCGTGCGCAAACCCCCATCCTATCTTGGGTCCATGACACTGCGATATTCTCTCACCCTCGCCTTCCTGGCCTTGTTCGCCGCGGCCCTGTTCGCGGCCGCGGCCCTTGTCCCCGCCGCCCGCGCCGGGGAGCGCGCCGTCGTGGTTGCCGAGCTTTTCACCAGCCAGGGCTGCAGTTCCTGCCCGCCGGCGGAAGCCTATCTGAACGAGCTGGCGGAACGGCCGGACGTCATCGCGCTCGAATTCCACGTCGACTACTGGGACTATATCGGCTGGGCCGATCCCTTCGCGAAGAAGAGCCATACGGACCGTCAGAAGCAATACATGCGGGCGCTGCACAGCCGTTATGTCTACACCCCGCAGATCGTGATCGACGGGGCCGAGCATGTGGTGGGCTCGGACCAGATGAAGGTCGAACTGGCGATCCGCGACCGGCAGGACGAAAAGCGCGACCTGGACATGCCCAAGCTCTCCGTCGAGACGGCCGGGACCGGCGCGCTGACCGTCAGCGTCACCGGCGACCCGCATGGGCGGATCTACGACCTCTACCTGATCACCTATGACAAGGAACACCGGACCGAGGTGGAGCGCGGCGAGAACCGCGGCAAGACCCTGGTGAACCGCAACGTGGTGCGCGACGCGCTTCTGGTGCGGCAATGGATGGGCGAGGAATTCACCCAGGAAATCCCGGTCGAGAAATTCGCCGAGGCGGGCGGCTGGGTCGTTCTGCTGCAACAGGCCGGCCACGGCCCCATCGCGGCGGCCCGGCAGATCCTCTGGTAGGGGCGACGGACGGGGCCACGCCTACCGGACACGAACTCTACGCTTCGAATTTCACGGCGGTTCCGTTGGCGACGACCATCAACATGCCGTTTTCCTTGCCCAGAACCTCGTAGTCGATATCGACGCCGACGATGGCATGCGCGCCCCATTTGTCGGCCTGCTCGGCCATTTCGGTGATCGCCATGTTCTTGGCGTCGTGCAGGATTTTCTCATAGGTTCCCGAGCGCCCGCCGACGACGTCGCGGATGGAGGCGAACATGTCCTTGAAAATATTCGCGCCGACGATCGCCTCGCCGCTGCAGATGCCCAGATATTCGCTGATTTTCCGCCCTTCGACGGATTCCGTGGTCGTCACCAGCATTAGAACGCCCTCCTGATCGATTTGACTTCATGTCGTGATGCTCTAAGCATCCTGCCACGGTTCGGGAACATTTCCATGCCGGGATTGGGCCAAAATTCGAATGGGATTCGATATGCAGATCGCAAAACGCGCGATGATCGGGTGGTGCCTGTATGATTGGGCGAATTCCGCGTATTGGAGCATTATCGGAACCTTCATCTTCGCCGTCTATTTCACCAAGGGCATCTACGGCGATGCGACCGAGGGCGCGAAGGTCTGGGCCTATGCGATGTCGGTTTCGGGCCTCATCGTCGCGCTCGGCAGCCCGATCCTGGGCGCGATCGCCGATTATGCCGGCGGGTTGAAGCGCTGGCTGGCCGTCCTCACCGGGGTGACCGCCGTCGGCGCGTGCCTGTTGTGGTTTGCCGAACCCGACCCGGCCTATGTCGTCTACGCCCTTATCGTCGTCGTGATCGCGAGCGCCAGTCTCGATTTGGGGCAGGTTTTCTACAATGCGCTGCTGACACCCAATGCGCCGCCGCACATGCTGGGGCGCGTATCCGGATGGGGCTGGGGCATCGGGTATGTCGGCGGGTTATGCGCGCTGGCGATGACCCTGTTCGTTTTCGTCGGCCTGGGCGATTCGGTGCAACCGCTCGTCGCGCTCGACCGGGAAAGTGCGCAGCACCTGCGCATTGTCGGGCCCTTGACCGGGGTCTGGCTCATCATCTTCAGTCTGCCTTTGTTTCTATTCGCCCGTGACCGGCATGCGACCGGCGTCACCCTGACCGCGGCGGTGCCGAAAGGGCTGAAGACCCTGATGGCGACCCTGCGGGACCTGCGCCATCAAGGGCAGATCGTGCGGTTCCTGATCGCCAGCGCCATCTACCGGGATGGGTTGAGCACGCTCTTCGCGGTCGGCGGGCTTTACGCGGCCGGCGTCCACGGCATGGATACCGGGCAGATCCTGATCTTCGCCATCGGCCTGAACATTACGGCGGGCCTGGGCGCGGCGGTTTTCGCCTGGATGGATGACGGCATGGGCTCGCGCCTCACCGTGCTGGTTTCCCTGGCCGGGCTTATTCTCTTCAGCCTGCCAGTGATTATGGTCGACGACTTCAAGCTCTTTATCGGATTGGCTCTGGGGCTTGGTATTTTCATCGGTCCGGCCCAAGCCGCCAGCCGGTCGCTGATGGCGCGGCTGGCCGCGGACGGCAAGGAAACGGAGTTTTTCGGCCTCTATTCCCTCACCGGCAAGGCGGTGGCGGTCTTCGGCCCCGCGCTCTACGGGATTGTGACTGAAATCTTCGACAGCCAGCGTGCGGGGCTGTCGGTCGTCGTCTTCATGTTCGTCATCGGCGGCGCGGTGCTGTTGACGGTAAGAGAGGCGCCGCGGGTCACGCCAATCCGTGACGCTCCATCGCCCGGCGCTTAGCGGCGCCGGATTCGCGGTCGCTGACGCCGGTCATGCCGGTGACGCGGCGGACCAGGTTCGCCTCATGATCGTGGATGACGCCGTCGACGCAGATCACGTCCCACAGCATTTCCACCAGTTCGACCTGCTGGTCGTGTTCGAAATGGGACAGCAGAACCCGCAGATAGCCGTAGATGTCGCTCGCCGCGCCCGCCTTCTTTTCCGCGTTCTCGACGATGGCGGCCGTGTCCTCAGCCGACAGGCCGAACCGCTTGCTGACGATATGGGCGATGCGGTCCCGCTCCACTTGGTCCAGCGATCCGTCCAATTGGGCCGCCTCCAGCATCAGTGCGGCGGCGGCGACGTGCAATTCTTCCTGCGCCTTCGCCCCGGTCCCCGGCGTGCTTTCCCGGTCGAACAGCAGGCTCTTCAAACGTTCTATCAAAAATCACCTATACGCTTTCAATTACAGACCTTGGACTTTTTCCATCTGCCGGCGGTCCCGCTTGGTCGGGCGGCCCGCCCCCTTGTCCCGCTGCGGAACCGCGGCCTCGGCCTGGTCGCGCTGTTCCGGATCGGCCTGGCGGACCGGCGGCGGATCCAGATCCTTGTACAGCAGCTGCGCTTCCGGCGCCGGGCCGCGGCGGTCGGCCATCCCGCCGACCTGGATCACCCGTATATTGGTGCCCTGAGCGAAGGTCAGGACATCACCCGGCTTGATGCCGTGCCCCGGTTTTCGGACCCGTTCCCGGTTCACCCGGCAATGGCCGCCCTCCACCACCTTGGCCGCCAGCGTGCGCGTCTTGAAGAACCGGGCATGCCAGAGCCACTTGTCGATACGCTGCTTCGCGAGGGGTGTGTCGGTCATGGCGTTGCGAATAATCCCTGAAGTGCGGCGAAGGGTGAGTTCGGGTCCGGCCGTTTCGCCGGTTTTCCGGATGGTTTGCCGGGTTGTTTGCCCGATTGTTTGCCCGGCTGTTCGAGCGGTTTTGGCGTGGCCTGCTTGGCCCCGGCCGCGATTTTCGGCCGGCCGGCTTTCCGGGCCCGGGTCTTGGGTCCGCGCGCGGCGCTCGCGTTGTTGTTTCGAATACGGAACAAGCCGCCCTCTTCGCCCTTCACCGGGCTGCAGCCCAGTGCGCGCAGCAGGTCCGGCAGGCTCTCCTCGCTGCAGTCGCAGGCCTTGGCGAGGGTCTCGTCCGGTTTGATGCCGCCGTCGCGGGCGCGTTTGCGGATTTCCGCCATCACCCGTTCGAACCGGTCGACGCGCAAGGCGGACGGCCCGGCATGGCGGTAACCCAGCATCGCCCAATCGGCTTCCGACATGCCGGCCGCGCGGTCGCAATCGGTCGGGACGCTGACCGGCTTGCCGGTGGCCGACGCGGGCGGCTGTTTGCCGGCCCAGGCCGACCACAGCGCGGTGCGGGTGCGCAGCGGCCCCGGCTTCAGCAAGCCGCTCAGGAAGACCGAATCGGTCCCGAAGCGGACGTCGTGGCGCGCCAGTTCCTTGCGGTCCTGCGGCGACAGATGCTTGATCTGCGGTGCGGCGGCGCTGGTCCGGCAGCTGCCCAGCCCTTCCAGCAGGTGGAAGCACAATCCCTTGGCGGATCCGGAAAATCCGGCCTCGCCCAGTTTGAAAAGCGGACCCAGCCGGCGGGTGATATGGCCGGCGAGCCAGGCGTTGATCCGCGCCTCGATCCGCCGCTGCAGGCCGGTATCCTGGATGAAACCGGCATAGACGGCGACGGTCGGCTGCCAGGGCGTCGGACCCTTGCCAAGCCGCGCCACCGGCTTGCCGTTCCAATCGATCACCCGATTCACGTTCAGCGCCAGGGTCTGGTCGTCCGCCGCCTCGAAATCCTGGACATAGGCGATGGCGTGGTCGCGCAGCACCCGTTCCGCGGCCGCCATCAGGACCTGGGCCTCGCGCGCGTCGGCGGCTTCATGGGGCACGAAGCGGAAGCCTTCGATATGGCCGATGACATGGCCTTCCACGACGACCTCGCCATTCTGGCGCACGCCGGCCAGCAAATCCTTGGTATCCCCGTCCTTGCGCGTCAGGACCGAGGCGCGTTTGTCCACGAAACGGTGGATCAGCCGCTCGTGCAGCGCGTCGGACAGGCGGTCCTCAATCTCCCGCGCGCGGGCCTGCCAGCCGGCGGCGTCGCGCAGCCAGGACCCGCGATGGGCGATATAGGCCATGGTACGGATATGGGCGATGCGGGTGGTGATGGTGTCGATATCGCCGTCGATCCGGTCCAGCCGGCTGAATTGCGCGTCGAGCCAGTCGTTGCCGAGCAACCCCTCCCCGTCGGTCAGCTTCAGGAAGACCTGGCCCAGCAGTTCCGCGTGATGATCGGGCGTCACCTGCCGGAAATCGGGAATCTGGCAGACATCCCACAGCAGCTGCACCTTGTCCCGCGTCGCCGCGCGGTCGACCACCTGTTCGTCGCGGATCAAGGCGGCCAGGGCGACCTGGTCCTCGCCGTCGCGGACACGGACCAGCTGCGGATGCGGCGGTTCGTGATACAAGCTCTTCAGCAGGGACTTTGCCGACCGGAAGTCGAGATTCTTGTTCCGCCAGTAGAGCCGCGTCAGCGGTTGATACTGATGCGCCTCCACCGCCGCGACGATTTCGTCGTCCAGCTGCGGCTGGTTGTTGGTGACGCCGAAGGTGCCGTCGTTCAGGTGCCGCCCGGCGCGCCCGGCGATCTGCCCCACTTCCGGGGCGTCCAGCATGCGCAGCCGGTGGCCGTCGAATTTGCGCAGCCGCGCGAAGGCGACATGGTTCACATCCATGTTCAGGCCCATGCCGATCGCGTCGGTGGCGACCAGATAGTCGACCTCGCCGGCCTGATACATGGCGACCTGGGCGTTCCGCGTCCTCGGGCTCAGCGCGCCCAGCACGACCGCCGTGCCGCCGCGCTGCCGCCGCACCAGTTCGGCGATGCCGTAGACTTCGTTGACGGAAAAGGCAACGATCGCGCTGCGCCGGGGCAGGCGGGTCAGCTTGGTCTGGCCGGTATGCTGCAGGGTGGAGAAACGCGGCCGGCTTTCGATCACCACATCCGGCACCAGCTGGCGGATCAGCCCGGCGGCCGTGTCGGACCCCATGAACATGGTTTCCGACCGCCCGCGCGCGAATAGCAGCCGGTCGGTGAAGACATGGCCGCGGTCGGGATCGGCGCAAAGCTGGATTTCGTCGATGGCCAGGAATTCGACGCTCTTTTCCAGCGGCATGGATTCGACGGTGCAGATCCACCAGCGCGGATTGGACGGGATGATCTTTTCTTCCCCGGTCACCAGGGCGACGGCGCCCGGCCCCTTTTCCCGCACCACCTTGTCGTAGTTCTCCCGCGCCAGAAGGCGCAGGGGAAAGCCGATCATGCCGGTCGGGTAGCCCAGCATGCGGTCCATCGCGAGGAAGGTCTTGCCTGTATTGGTGGGCCCGAGAATGGCACGAACGAGACCTCTGCCCTCCGCGGATCGGAGTGAGACCGAATCTAGGGCCGTCGGGTCGGTGCCGGTCTGTCTCAAGGCCATGGTCCCTAGACTGTCGCGCTGTTCGTGTTTCCCTGCAAGCAGGAACGATTCGTGTGTCACCGATGTGACACCGCGCTGGAACGATTTCAAGGAGACCGCACGCAATCAAGCGCGCGGCGAACCGACGCGCTCAAAACCGTCAATTTTTTCGGAAAAAACCCCGGCTGGGATCAGGCGTAGATGTCGACGACCTGTCCGCGGTCGCCGCCGGCGGGGGCCGTATTCGTCTGGGTGCCCGTCGTCACCGCTTCCTGCTGGCGCTGCGCCTGGGTTTCGATGCGGCGCGCTGCGGTATCGTTGGCCCCGCCCTGTACCGCGGGTGCCGACGAGCTGGACGCGGCCGTCGCTCGGAGGAAGGAAGCCTGCGAGGCTCCGGAAAGGCTCGAAATATCGCTCATAAAATCATCCTAACCCGCAATCCTTAACAAACCATAAATATGTTGCACTTTAGCGAATCAGAACAATCGATTGATTTCAATGAAAAAGATCGAGACTCGAAAAGTCGTCAGGTGACGATATTAACGATTTGCCCGGGCCCGGTGCTGTTCGTCGCCAAATTCTGGGTCGTGACCGCCAAGGCGCCGCCGACCTCTTTCAGCGTGTTCAACGCTGTGCGCTGCGCCGCCGACAGCGGAATCTCCGCCCGCGAAGATGAAACACTTGATACCGACATGATGGCCTCGCTTTTATCGGGAACTTCTGTTCCTGTCCAAACGTGTTGTCCAACCCCGGTTTCCGCCGTTTTCTGGCGTCCGCGCGGCCTATTACTCCGCCGCTGCCGGGATGCTCCAGTCCGACAAATGGGCCCGAATGGCCGTTTCGTCAATCGTATGCAGGCCGATGACCACCAATTCGGACCGACGTACCTCACCTTTGGCCCAGGGCCGGTCGAAATAGCGCTGCAGGCGCGGACCGGCGGCCTGAAGCACTTCCCGGCGCGGCAATCCCGGCCGGTCCAGGAAGCCCTTGATGCGCAGGATGTCATACCGCTCGACCAGGGATTTCAGCATCATTTCCAGCGCCGTCGGGTCCTCGACCGGGCCCAGCGACAGGACGAAGCTGTGGAAATCGTCGTGGTCGTGATCGTCCGCGCCGTCATGGTGCGACCGGCGGGCGTCCAGGTCGTCCTCGGCCGCTTTCTCAAGCCCCATCAGCACCGCGGGATCGACGCCGGCCTGGCGCGACCGGACCAGATGGACGCCGGGGCGCAGACGCGCCTTCAAATCCGCTTCCACCGCGTCGGCTTCCGCGTCGCTCAACAGGTCCATCTTGTTCAGCACGACGATATCGGCGCAGTGCAGCTGGTCCTCGAACACTTCCTCCAGCGGATTGTCGTGGTCCAGCGCGTCGTCGGCCTCGCGCTGCTGCTGAACCGCGTCCTCGTCATCGGCGAAACGGCCGTCGGCCAAGGCCTTCGAATCGATCACCGTGATGACGCCGTCGACCGTCACCTGGGCCTTGATTTCCGGCCAGTTGAAGGCCTTCACCAGGGGTTTCGGCAGCGCCAGACCGGATGTTTCGATGACGATATGATCCGGCTTGTCGGGCCGGTCGAGCAGTTTTTCCATGGTCGGCAGGAAGTCGTCGGCCACCGTGCAGCAGATGCAGCCATTGGCCAGTTCCATGATGTCGTCATCGGTGCAGCCTTCCAGGCCGCAGCCCAGCAGCATGTCCCGGTCGATGCCGAGATCGCCGAATTCGTTGATCAGGAAGGCAAGACGCTTGCCCTTGGCGTTCTCGATCACGTGGCGGATCAACGTCGTCTTGCCCGCGCCCAGGAAGCCGGAAATGATCGTTGCGGGTATTCTGCGCGCCATGACTTCTCACCTTTCGCCGGCCCCCTTCCGGGGGCCTGTGTTACGCTCCCTTGAGCGTAAGAGGCAGACCGGCGGCGACCAGAATGACACGGTCCGCCGCGGCTGCGATTGTCTGGTTGGTGCGCCCCGCCTCATCCCTGAAACGGCGCGCCAGGGCGTTTTCGGGCACGATGCCCAGCCCCACTTCGTTGCTAATGACCACGACGGGACCCAAAGCCTCCCCCAAGGCCGCGACCAATTCTTTTCTGGCGGCGTCGAGATCCGCCTCGACCTCCCCCAGCATCAGGTTGGTGAGCCATAAGGTAAGGCAATCGACCAGAAGGCAAGCGCCGGGACCGGATTCGCGACGAATTGCCCCGGCCAGGTCCAGCGGGGCCTCGACGGTGCGCCAAGCCGGGCCGCGTTCGGCCTTGTGCAGGGCGATCCGCTCTTCCATTTCGCCGTCGAAGGCCTGGGCGGTCGCCACATAGACCGGGTTCGACCCGCGCTCGGCGTGATAGGCCTCGCACAGGGCAAGGCCGTGCCGGGTCTTGCCCGACCGCGCACCCCCCAGGACGAAGGTGATTTCGCCCGCCACTGCGTTTACGTCCTTTCGGGATGCCGCTCGCGCGGATCACGGTTCGAAAAGCCGATCCGCCAATGACGCCCGTCACTGGTATCGACACAGTCGAGCCGCGTGACCGACAGGTTGGCGGTGGAAAACCGCAGCGCGGCTTCCGGGTCCAGGCCCAGCGCGTAGCACAGGGCCGCGCGGATCGTGCCGCCATGGGTGACCGCGACGATGTCGCGCCCGGCATGCCGTTCCGTCACCTCCAGGATCGCCGGCACGACGCGCGCGATCAGGTCGGTGAAGCTCTCCCCGTTCGGCGCGCGCTCATAGGCCGGCGCCAGCCAATACCGGCCGCTGGCGCCGAGGGATCCACCGAAGCCGAATTCCTCGTAGGTCAGCCCCTGCCAATCGCCGAAGCTCTGTTCGTTCAAGGCGTCGAATTGAATCTTTTCCGGCAGGGCCAGACCGGCGGCCCGGATCGCGTCGGCGGTCTGATGGGCCCGCATCAGGGCCGAGGTCACGAGGACCGAATCCTCCGGCAGCAGCTTGGCCAGGCCGGCGAAGGCTTCCGCGTCATCGGTGTCGCAAGGCAGGTCCTGCTGCCCATAGATGCGGCCGTTGTTCACGGTGACCGGGGCATGCCGCACCCACCACCAGCGCGTTTCTACGATGTCAGCCAAATGCCGCTCCCGTTTGCACAGAGATGTTGAAAGACGCCGCCGCGATCAGCAGCGCCAGCATGATGGCGATTTCGCTAAGCTGTTCAAGCAGCCCGATCGTATCGCCGTTATAACCGCCCAGCGCCCGCGCCAGCAGCGCGCCGGCGGCCAATCCCGCCATGGCCGCGCCAAGAAGGGCGGCGATCGCCGCGCAGGGGCCGAGCAGAAGGAGGGCGCCCGCCGCCCCCAGTGCCGCGGCGACAAGGGCGACGCCCGGCCCCGGCCGTCCCGCGCTGGCCGCGACGCCGCTGGCCGAGGCGGGCCGCAATACGGCCATCACCGCCGGCAGAACCGCGCGGGAGAGGACATGGACGGCGGCGATCGTCGCCGCACCCGCCAGGCCCGGCGCGAAGGACGCGATGGCGGCCGCCTTCAACCCGGTCGCCAGGATCAGGGC
>Ga0209692_10005122_pt1 | contig 11448 bp, 4 predicted proteins | sample tdDd472_FD_187129 | JGI IMG/M metagenome (GOLD analysis project Ga0209692, IMG submission 187129) | Marine sediment microbial communities from the Atlantic coast under amendment with organic carbon and nitrate - tdDd47.2 (SPAdes)... | ecosystem: Environmental > Aquatic > Marine > Coastal >...
CATCCTGACTATCATCACCTGGAGTCCATGTAATACCATCTCTAAGAAGATCAAGAGGAATGGATACTTCCATCACATAGCCAGTATCTGTTACAGTATAACTTTTCTGTACAGTAGATGGTAGTGCTTCGCCGGCTTCAGCGCCATTGTGTACCCATGTACCTAATTCAGAATCAGTAGCTGGTAAAAAGATAAAATGCTCGCCTTGTTGGTAAGAATTATCATCTCTTTTTGGAACCCCATATGTACTACCATCAGCAGCAGTTGCGTAATTATGTGAAACATCAATATAGAAACCTAAACCATCTTGCTCTTTCCAGCCAGATCCGTCAACATCGATTACATTATCAATCACTTCAAGGGCAATATACATATTTTCATCATCCCATAAGTAACGGATATTTCCGCTTAGATCCATTGTATCCCAAACACCAGCCATACCCGGATCAGTTGCACCAGGTTCACCTGCTTCTGTTACAGGAATATTATTATTATCAAGTAACCATGTACGATAGAATTCACCTTCTACTTCGCCGGTTTCATCATCTATATCTGGATAAAAGCCATTAGATCCCAACCATTCCCAGTCAATAAAATTGCCATCTACTGTAGGTGATTCCAAAGCTTTATACATTCCTCTGTTTGGAAGACCAGATGTTGCTGGCTGAGGTTCAGTATTTACAACACCAACTGTAATTCTATTAATTTTCATATCTTTAGGAGTAGGAACACGAAAATCAGATTGCCCATTTTCATTATTCCCAAAGTGTGCATCAGAAATTTCAAAGGTATGAGTCCTGAAACTTCCCCATGCTTTTCCACTAACTCTGGGAGCATTCGTAAATCTATTATCTGCGCCATCATATTGAAATCCCATACTGTTTTGAGCATCATCATCAAAATATTCTACAGCAACAAATAAATACGGGTGACTACCTTCAAAAATCATTGCATCATCAACAGCACAATAAATATATTGACTGTTCATCGTTGGTGTGATACATTCTTCACCTTCAACAGTAACATATTTAGTTTTACTATCTCCACCCTGGGGTTCTTGTTGTGTAATGAAATATTCATCATTATTTGGAGAATCCACACCATCACTAGTAGTACCATTGAAATCAATATAATAATCAATTGGAATGATTTTTACAGCATTGATTGATATAGTTCCATTGGATGCCAGTAATCCAACATCTGCACTATTAGGCATTCTGTTTCCAAAATAACAATCATCAAGGAAGAAATTGTAGGATCTCCATGTATTGGTTCCAGCTGTTTGAATTGGTAACGGATATACTGATTCTTCTCCATTCAAACCATCATAAATAAGCTTGATTTCTACATCTGGAGCATCATAATACTCAACATTTACAATTGTAAACTGACCATAATCACGTTGAAACATATAGTTGTCATCAATTGCAAAATACATTTTTGTTCCAACATTTTGGGCACAGTATTCAGGGTCGATAAAAGTGGTTGTGATTTCACTATCACCTGAGTTTCCTACAAGGTTCATATAACGACCATTTTCTGTCTTACCCAGATCAATATTGATCCCTTGTGCAAGCAGTGTTGTACTTGCAAAACTTATCATGATTAGTGTTAAAATTAAATATGTACTTACTCTTTTCCTCATGGTTTTCCTCCTCTAATTTATGGTATGAGAATATTTAAATTTCTATTTCAATAGAACAGATTTTTTGACATCTGTAAAATTTCCAGCTTCTATCTTGTACAAGTATATTCCAGTGGGTAAATCTGTGGCATTCCATTCTATTGTATGATAACCTGCTTTCATCTTTTGATTGATCAAAGTCATTAGATTTTCACCTAAAAGATTAAATACGGATATATTGACTTCTGATGCCCTGGGTAATTCAAAAGCAATGGTTGTTTTAGGATTGAAAGGATTTGGATAATTCTGCTGGAGTGTAAATTTTTTGACCATATTCTCTTGGTCATCAATTGCACTTGGCTCACTGAGTTCTCCCCAAATTTGTAACTCTGCAATTTGCATCAAACTTTGGGAATCACCATTGATCTCAGTGATATGTAAACGATATTTTTTATAAGTCTTATTGTTTTCAAAAATCCATGATAAAGGCATTAACCGATTCAACCACATTGGATTGTCAGGTACACTATGAATAGTCTCCCATTCTTCAGAGTTTGCATTCCATCCTTGAAATAACCAGGACTTTGGATCACGCTCAGGAGCATCATTGGCAGAGACTATTGTATAACCTGTTACTTTTGTATAAGTATCTAAACCGATTTCAGCCCAGGAATCGATAGCCCTTACCAAATATTTTGTATTATAGTCATTATCAATCAGGTTTGGAATTTTTTCACCATCAGGCGAACCTGCACCATTGGTAGCACCTTCCCATGGAAAGTCATCATTGGATCCAATAATGTAAGTGCCATCAATATCTGTAATATCGATCCCGTCAGGAATTACACCAGTACAACTTCCATAAATAACCGGAGGTATAGTAATGTTATCTATAGGTACAATAATAGTCCTGTAGCCATCGTCACTACAATCCGTGGGAATAGTTTCTCCGACATAGTCAGTATTATCATCTGCTCCGGTTTGGTAGCCGTAAAAATATTTAATTTCCTGACCTTCTTCAAGTTCAACTGTAACTGTATAAATAGAGTCTGAATCAGGATCAACCATTGTTTCCCATGATTCCCAGTCTCCAAAGGATATCCAAACATCTCCACCAGAATAAAATGTATCCTGTCCTGCATAGTTAGGTGATAAAATATCACTCATATCAACCTGAAAGGTGATATTGGTCATTCTGCCACCTGAACCGGGCCATAGACTTGTTGTTGTGGATCCTGTCCACCATCTTGGATCACCCAGAGTTGATCCCAGATCAGACTGTCCTGTCGCAGGAGAACTTTCAGGCAATCGAAAATCCCCGGTAAATAGATACCTTGTATCCATAAACATCGGATCTTCATTAAGGATATTTGTTCCTTCAGGAGCATCTTTTTGATATTGGACGCCACCGGGACAATCCCACCAGAGAATATTACTAGCACTTGAATTTCCACCATGAATCCTAAAGGCCTTGTCTTCATTGCTCACCATCATGGAATTTTTTATCACCGCACCGTCAATATAACGGGCATATATACCTTTATCCCCAACACCGACAAAAGTACAATGGTCTACCCAAAAAATAGGAGATGGCATGATATCAAGACTATCTGAGTAATCGACTGCAGCAGATGCATAAATAGATGCTTTTGAATAGGGACTTTGACCCCAAAAGGTTGAATTAATAATGTAATATTCTAAACAAGCTCCTTCAGGTCTACCTCCATTTTCCATTCGAAGAGGATAGGAAAAATCAATAATGGCCCCAGTACCTCCAAACATACAGTTGTTAACACCAATTGCATCGGCTTCAGCATGCCATAATATTTGTGTTGTATCATTGATCCAATGTCTATAAGTACCCTCTATTGCAAAGCCATTATAATTCTCTGTACCAAATCCCCAAAACATACAATCTTCCGCTATAAGTGTATAACCAAAAGTACTATCAGAAACTGCAATCCCGTTTTGTGTTCGATTGGCTCCCATTTCACCATTTAAGTGGATTCCGGTAATATTGAGGCTGTTTCCTAATTCTATAATCGCCAAAGTATCATCTGTTGTCCAAATAGGTTTTTCAGATAATCCATCAGCAGCACGAATTGTTAAAAATTTATCCAACATGGTTCTGTTTGTCTCGTTGTAAGTTCCACCACTGGTTACCAGTTCAATTATATCCCCATCCATTGCAGATTCAAGAGCCACTGCAATCTGATCTGTACCTTCTGATACTGATATTACAGTTTGAGCATTTGTTATTATTGGAAATATTATGCAAATGAAAATAATTAACAGTTTTAATTTGGTTCTCATGTTTTTTCCTTTTTGAACAGATTGATTTTATACTTAATTATGTCATTATTCAAACCAGTCTGGTCTAGTCTATAAAAAGAATATATTATTACAGAAAAAATATAAAATCTGAAACAGTTGTAAAAATTTATGTTGAGAGTGAGAGAAAAGCAAGGAATTTTCAAAATTAAATATATTCAATTTTGTTTTTTTATTGAAAATATAGTGTCAATTTTTTAGATAATGGTTACTTATACAAATATGTAGATATACAATTCAGATTAGTATGAGGACAACAAGTTAAATGTTTGCAGTTATATAACTAATAATTGCTCCCAATATTTTATTCGGAACAATTATTAGTATAATCATATTTGGATAATCTTTAACGGCTGTTTTGATTTTGAATTATTTAAGGAGGATTGATTTTTTGACATCAACAAAATTGCTGGCTTTTATTTTATATAAGTACATTCCTGTTGGCAGATCAGTAGCATTCCAGTTAGTTTTATGATAACCGGCTTTTAATTTTTGATTGATTAAGGTTGAAACTTTTTCACCTAATACATTATATATTGATATATTGACATCTGATGCTTCCGGCAATTCAAATGAAATTGTAGATGTAGGATTGAAGGGATTAGGATAATTCTGGTTTAGTTTGAAACTTTGAGGCATATTTTCGTCTGATTGATCTATTTTTGTGGTGGGATCAGTAATAACTGTTAAAACAGGTGCATAATCCCCTTCACGATTACCAAACTTCACAGCGATTTCTGATTCTGTCGGATCTTTCAATAGAAAACTGGCAACTCTATCATTTTGTTTTTCCTCGGATATAAATTCTGTAACATTCCATGCATATGTGGCTTCCAGGGTTTTGACCATATCTCGCTGATCCAAAAGTTCACCATCTGTAGGAGCAGTCCCCATTGAAATTGTAGTTTCTTCCCAGGAATCGTTTTCTATAGAATAAACTCCTACAGGAGAATATTCATCTTTTTTCAATCCATCAGGAAGGACTGTTAATTTTAACCATGCTACTGAAACGTCTCCATTCAATGAAGCAAGGTCAAATTTTAAATATGAACGATGTTGTGAATTAACATTGCTACCTTCCATTACTATGAGAAATGGATTATCATTAAAATTTCGTGATTTATTAAATAAACCGCCGGCTGTATAGGAGTCGTCAGTAGGTGTAAGAACATTTACCTGGTGAGCATCTGGATAAAATAGAGCACCAATCTCCATATCATCATTTATTGTAATAGTTTCTGAATTGGTCTCTGAAGTGAAATTAATATCCCCTGACCATTCTAAAAAGTTCCAAGATTCGTCTGCAAAGGCTGTAAGAGTAGCGTCAGTATTTTCAGGAAAACTTTCTCTCGATGGATCAGTTTCAATTGTTCCATTCCCAACAGACCATGTATTAAGTTCATAGGTCATTGATGGCTCATGACTTAGCTCAATTTCTGCATTTTTAAAATTTGTGTCGTCATCATATGTAAGAATTTCAGGAAAAGCGCCTACCTGAAAATTATAATTAGCAACAGGACCTGGAGTATCCTGATCATTTATTTCAACTTTAAGAACATATTCTCCAGCAGGAACTCTATTACCATTTTTATCGCGAGTATCCCATATTGCTTCGTGAGTTTTGTGAGATGAAACCGTGGCTCCTGTCACTGCATCAACAGTATTATTGTTTGAAATTGACAGCCACTCATAGAGAAAATCTTTTTTCGATTCTGCCCACACCTTAATAGTTCTTATAAAATTTCCGGAAGCATTTTCTATCCACATAGCGCCAATATTTTTAGGTGCATATTCACCTGTACTTGAAGTTTTAACTTTGAATTTGATATAATTTGATTTTCCTGAAGTTGGAAATTCTGCTTTGAAAGAAATGATTTTGTCAGTAGCAGCATCAACCTCAACCAGTCGGATATACAAACCTCGCTGATTCTCTTCAAAAGTCACAGCATCAACTGTCAGTTCATTCTTAAAAAGTGCTGCATCTCTAACAGTTCCAATTGTTGGAGCACCGTCGGGTACTTTGTAAGGATCTGCGTAATAGACTTTTCGTTCGGCAACATCTTCTGTCAACTGCATTGAATAGGTGATATTATGATCTGTAAAAGTAATTTCTGACTGAAAATTCGCACTGTTGGCTCTTTCGCGATAAGTGTCTTCCATAACAAATTCACCTCTTACGGCACGAGTGGCTTCTCCTGCCAGCCAAAGATAATGATCTTCAGGATTATCACCGTAAGTTGCAAAGTGCAGATCATTACTGAAAAAAGGTGGGTTGTTGCTGATCTTGTGATATTGTGTACCCTCATCAATTTCGTCGTACATACCGAGGTATAACATTTCTACACCGGCATCAATGGCCACTTTGGCCATATCCCAGAAGTAATATCCGCCTTCACGATATTTTTCATAACCATTACGATTCTTGATTTTTTCCCTGATTCCCGGTGAAATAGTGGCAGTATATTCTATGCCATTGGCTTTACACCAGGCCAAATCAGTCACTACATAATTTTTAAAGGAACCATTCATATCAGTTCTTTTGAAACGACTGGTATGCCAGGGTTTGATGATATCGACTGTTTTTATCAGTTCAATCATTTTATCATGTTCATCACCACTGATACAATCGCCACCACCCGTTCTCCAATTTGTTGGAACTCCCAGCATGATAGAACAACCACCATAACCGGGATCATTCTGAAATTTATCAATCAAGTCAATCCATAATTGTACATCATAACCATCTTCATCATGACGGCTATTAAAACCAAGTCCCCACAATACTACCAAAGGTTTTCCTTTGTGATAAAGATAAGGCTGGTCATCACCACTGTTGGTTAATTCATAAGTGTTCAACAAATTTTTCCAGTCATCAAACATAATGTTTACTTCGTTGGCTCGTTTAGTTGCACTGACAACACCATTGGTTTTAATATTCAATCCCGTAAGATCATACATTAAACATATAGCACGATCATGTTCTCTCGCAGCATCATAAGCATTATCAAGAATTCTGTTCATTGTTGGTTTCAATCCAAAGTCGGTGCGGAATCTTTGCATGAATGCACCATCAATACCATATTCTTTCATCCATTGAAAGTGACGGCTCATTGTTTTTGGATGAGCAGAACTGAAAACATATGCTGGTTCACCATTTTCATAAACAAACTCTGTTTTATATTTTTCATCATCATCAGCTTCACGCATGTCAGGCCAGTACTCTATTGATGCAGCACCAGGTTTAAAACCACCGCCAGTATAATGTCGCCAATTACCTGTTATTCCGTCAGTTGGAGTGCCGAACCAACCCTGATACCCTGTCATAGAAATACCATTATAAGATGTATAAGCTGATGTTTCACCATGTATCTGGGCTTCTAGATTTTTGGTAGCTAATAAAATAAAAATTGCTACCATTATCAGCACAATTTTCATTATTCGGTGTGTTGGTTTAACCTGCATGGGAATTTCCTTTATTCTTTATTCTATTTTAGTTGATTTATTATTTTGTCAATTCCTTATACCAGTTTTCTGAAGATCCGACAGGCATTGGGTAGGGGACTACCAATCTGCCGGGTAAATGAGATTTGGTCACAAGCATCTGCATATTGGAAACATCAATAGAATTCAGAACTTCTTCATTTATTTCAATGTCTGTTTTAGAGATGTTATTTTCTATTAAATCATTAACACTTTTGGTTTTGCTATTTTGAGATAAAACTGATGCTATCTTTTCCTGTACTTCTGACAAAGGTTTCAATTTTCCTGGATCAATTTCCACAACCTGAAGAATTGAGTAATTATTGTCTTCAGTTTTCAGAGGACCATATAGTGTATTGATTGGCAGGTTAAAGGCCTTTTTACTAACTACACCCCAATCATTTATTTTCAATAAGGGACTATATCCTCCTGTAGAAGCGGTGGATCTGATGGAATGCTTTCTTGCTAAATCTTCCATGGATTTTCCGGCTTCCATCTCTTTGATCAGACTTACTGCCAAGTCACGGGATGGCACTAGGATTTCCTGAATTTTACGTTGTTGATCAAAATAAAAACTTTCCTGATTATAGTTGTAAAATTCTTCAATATCATGTTGAGTTATCTCAGAATTATTCAACAGGTGAGATTGTAGTTCTGTAGCCAGAAGATAATCCTGCCACATCTGTTTTTTCTTTTTTACATAAGTTGATTTTTTATAACCGGCTTTGATGCCCTTCTCAGCAATCGTCTCTACTAATACCATTTTGCGAATAATCCTTGGGAGATCCTGCTGAAATGCATCGTTGGTTTTGTAATTCAATAAATAGGCACCATGGTCAAGTTTTTGGAGAAATTCATAAACGCTCCAAGAATCTCCGGCTTTGAAGTGAATAAACGGACTGTTCATTTGATCTTCCAGATCCATGTGTACTTCAGAAAATTTTATTGTTGCCGGAAGCGGTGGAGCAGCCGGACCTTCTTGTCTTGAAATCACAAGTTGACGTGTCAATGTTGATAACATTAGATCAAACTGATCCCGTGGAATCATGAATCCCCGATTCTGTAAAATCTGAAGTGCTTCTGCCTGATATACATCTTCACGTTTCCATTCCCAGAGTTGTTGTTCCAGGGGAGCTTTCTGTAATTCAAAATCAGATGCAGTAGCAAGGGATTTCTGGATTTGCTTAATCTTAAATATATAATACTGTCCATCAACATTTATCGGAGAACTTATTTGGCCTTCTTCCAGATTATAGACTAAGTCTTCAACTGGCCCCCAGGAGTCTCCAAATTGTATAACTTTTCCTGAGGTGGTTTTACTTTGGATTTGGTTTTCCAACTTAACAATTAATTGTGCCGCAGCAATAGTATCAGGTTCAACCCAGTAGAAGACAGTTATAATCTGTTTGGAACGTCTATATGCTTTATGAACTTCTTCTGGAACCACTTTTACTTTAGTATCCACCTTTTTCTGAACCCAATATTCAAAAACGGCCTCTTTTTCCAATTGATTAATATGATTGGCAACAGTTTTAATTGTGTCTAATTTTAGAGATTTAGCTTCTTTAGCCAGAATTTTCTCAGCAATAAGTGATGCAAGAATATCTTGTTTTACTCGTTCAGAATTTGTTGATTGATATAGATGAGGTACAAAGGATGCACGCATCATAAATTCATCTTTTTCAATAGATATATCATCTACACGAAGAACAATTGGTTTTTCCTCTTTGGATGAACAAGAGATTAAAGAAAATATAAGAATCCCGGTAATAAGGATTGATAGAATTAACTTTTGATTCAATTTTTGTTGTTTATTCATTGCCATCTGATCTCGCTAAGTTGCATAATTAAAATTAACAAAGGTATACAAAATCATTTATATTTTTGTATATATACAATTTAACATGGTTCGGAAAAATTTGCAAGGAAAGACTTTTTAATTTATTACCTATATATAATTTAAAAACTGATTATAATTGGTTGAATTGTGGTATTGAAGATTTTATGTTAATCTGAAAATCTTGTTCGGGTAATTAATCCACCAACATATTTTAAATAAACTCTGCCATCCTGAAGTTCCATTTCATCATTGTGTGTATTGACATACTGGATAACCAATCTCATTGGATCTTCGATAACTGACACATGAACATAACCTTTGTTTCCATGAGTAACTGATCCAGTATTAAGTAATACCGCACCCAAAGGCTCATAACCTCCATAGGATTTTCTCCAGAAACTACTGCTTGTAGCACAAAGTACAAGATCACATTTCATCAATAAAGTAACTTTTAAATCCCGGTTTCCAATATTATCAATCCAATGACCTGACCGGGCATGGGTAGAAACAATGATGATGTCCTTTGATTTTTTATCAATACTCTTGAGTTTATCAAGAAGGTATAGTCTGGAATCTTCTGGAAATGCCACTTTATCATCACTAGGGCTATCTGGAAAATGAACCTGGATAAGATGAATTGTATATCCTTTCACAGATATCTTTGCATAATATTCACACCCATTATCTCTCATTTCCACATTTGTATGTTGGGAAAAATTCATATCATTCAATAGTTGACGACCTGCACCCCAATCATCTCGACCTTCACCAAAAAATTCATTTTCTTGTCCGGCAATATTGGGATAAAAATTTTGATTCCACCAATTATCTTCTTTCACCAATTCTAGAAAACTGTTGTTCAAATCTTTTTTTACATGGTCACCAACACCAATAGCAAACTGGTCATCATATTCTGCCATCCATTTGATCATCTTTGCATTCTCTTCACTGGCTTCCAGCGAATCACCAACATTATCATTCATAAGGACAAAACTGAATTCAGAAATATCTTTCAATTCCTGAAAATTACTAACCTCATTCAGGTTAATTGATTTTTTTACAGGGTTCTTTTCACAGCTTACCTGCGAGAAACATATAGAAATGAATAAAATAAAAATGGATATGGTGTTTTTCATACTTGAACTTTCACTTGAATTTCTTAAATCAGGTTTCCTTTTTATGATGTTTATTTAATCTATTTCGTTAATAAAAGTTTCTTTTTGTCAACAAAGTTACCTATCTGTATACGACAGAAATAGACACCACTGGATAGACCTTTTGCATCAAATCTTGCCTGGTGTTTTCCAGCTGGTCGATAATCATTTACCAGGGTTTTTATTTTACGACCCTGAATATCATGAACAACCAATTTTACTTTTCCCGGTTTTGGCATTTGGTAACCAATGGTTGTTGATGGATTAAAAGGATTTGGATAAGCATCATGTAACTTATATTCCTTTGGCAGGTTTACTTTATCATCTGTTCTTACATCCTCTGGTCTTGACTTCATAAAAACCCATTTATGAAGATTTGATTCACTATACCATTCATCCCATGGACCATGGTTTCCTTCCTCAGATTCTGTATAAAAATAATCATAATTCTTATTGATATAATTATTTAAAAATATGGAGATAGTTTCATGTGTATTAATAAAAGTAATACTGTTATCATTCATTGCCTGAACAATTTCTCTGGAACCGTCAACAGGTACAACAGAATCTTTTTCATTATGAAAGATCCACAATGGAATATGTTTAATTAATTCAATCTGTGATGGATCTCCGGCGCCACTCATTGGTATTGCTGCTGCAAAACGGTTTGGATAGCGGGTAATGATATCAAAAGTACCAAAACCACCCATTGATATACCAGTAACATATTGACGTCTCTTATCAATACTAAATTCATCTAATAGGTTATCTAATAAATTGATAACTGCTTGCATTTCGTTACCTTCAGGAACACTCTCGATATCCCAACTTCCTTTGCTCCAATCTACATAATTCCATTTTTTATTTTCTGGACATTGTGGCGCCACAACAAAACATGGATTATTTTCTTGATTTTCAGCTGTCATCCATGTGGTTGCGATGCTATTCCAACGGATTTGTTCTTCATTATCATCGCCTCTTTCTCCGGCTCCATGTAAACATAACATTACAGGATAAGA
>Ga0209692_10005125_pt1 | contig 11444 bp, 7 predicted proteins | sample tdDd472_FD_187129 | JGI IMG/M metagenome (GOLD analysis project Ga0209692, IMG submission 187129) | Marine sediment microbial communities from the Atlantic coast under amendment with organic carbon and nitrate - tdDd47.2 (SPAdes)... | ecosystem: Environmental > Aquatic > Marine > Coastal >...
TAAATAATCCTGAGAGTTACCAAGAGGCCATTGATAGAATGGGTGGTACTGATGATTGGTTGAGCAGAGTTTGGTGGGATAAAAATTAAATTTATAATTGGGTGCAGATTAGTCTGCACCCAAATTCTTTGATTTATGCGGAAGATATACCTGATTGTAATAATAAGCTGTTTTGTATGGTCCTGTCAAAACGACGAGTTTGGTGAGCTTGTTACTGCTGATTTCTTTATTGATGAGAATGAGCCGACTAGTATAGTTTTAAATATTGGTGGAGGATTTGGAACAGAAGTAAGTATTGAGTTGCGGAATACTACAACAGGATTTATTGAGAAAGCTGTTGTAATTCAATGTGAAAAGGATGATTATAAATATCTTTTAACTAACCTGAAGTCTGGAGAAGAATATGCGTATAAAGTTTTTACCGAAGAGAACTTGATTAATGAAGGTCTGGTTAAACTGCCTGATATGCCTCAGGAGTATTCAGAGTTTATTAATGTGACAATTGAGGGACAGTGTGATTTAGGAAGCAATTTTCTATTGTTGAATAAAATGAGTGAGCCATCAGGTGTCTTTCTTTTTAATTCAGAAGGAAAAGTTGTGTGGTCAAGGCTTTCAGATAATTTTGTTAAAATGGTTAAGCTTACTGAACGTGGAACGCTTTTAACATTAGAGGATGATTTGGGTGATAAATTTGGCAATGGAAATATTATTCTTGAAACTACTTTTACCGGAGATACGTTAGCTCGGTTGGAGTATGGAAAAAATGATTTTGACCGTATGGCTCATCATGATGTTGTCTTAACTAAAAATAACACGTATGCTTTTATTACCAATGTTCATGTGGATAACGTTGTTGTTGATGGAATTACAGAACTTAATGCATTTGGCACCAAAGTTTGGGAATGGGATATGGCAAGCCATATTTTGCCGGTTCCACAAGGAGAAACTTTTAGTCAGCCTTGGGGTAATTCTATAGTTGAAGATTCGGAAGGTAATTTCCTTGTTAGCTTCAGGTCGCTTAGTCAAGCATGGACTATAGATTCCAAGTTAGGTAATGTGAAGATGAAGTTTGGAAATGGGAATGATTATGGCTTAAATGAATCTGACTTATTTGTGAATCAGCATAATACTCAATGGGTTGATGATGATTTGTTGCTTTTTGACAATGGAAATATAAATAATCGTTCTTATAGTCGAATTCTTCGTTACGCTTTAGATTTAGAAAATAGTAATGCAAGTGTACTCGATAATATAAAGTTGCCTGATGCGCTCTTTTCTCCATACATGAGTGCAGTTGAAGTGTGTGATAATGGATATATAGTTACGAGTTCGATAGCAAAAAAAATTGCAAAGATTGATTATTCTGGTAGTGTGGTTTGGACGATGACTTTTGGAGATAGAATGTTTAGAAGTCAACTTGTTCATAAAAATTTATAGTAAAACAATTTACTCGACTATAAAATTTGTTTCTTTGTATTTTGCTCAATAAAAGGTGATAATGATGTCAGCGACAAATAAGAAGAAAAGCGAAATAACCATTAATGATATTGCTAAAGAGCTAAATATCTCACCTTCCACTGTTTCTCGGGCATTAAATAATAATGTGAAGATAAGCGAAGCAACAAAAGAAAAAGTAAGGAAAGTTGCTGAAGATCTAGGATATGAGCTTAACCTTGTTGCATCAAGTCTTTCAAAGAATAAGACAAATATAATTGGAGTTATTATTCCTCATATTGGTTCGCAGTTTTTTGCGCAAGCCTTAAGTGGTATTCAAGAAGTTGCCAGCGCTAATGGCTATAATGTAATTATTTGCCAAACTAATGAGAACGTTCAGCAAGAAATTGAAATGACGAAAGTAATGAATTCAGCTCGTGTAGATGGGTTGGTTTCTTGCTTGACAATGGAAACCAAAGATGTGAGTCATTTTAATGTGTTTTCGAAAAAGAACACTCCTGTTGCTATGTTCGATCGCGTTAGTTATGTTATTCCTGGACCTAAGATAGTTGTGGATAATTATGAGGCAGCATACTTGGCTACTGAACATCTTATTAATTGTGGGTGTACGCGTATTGCACACTTGGCTGGGATACTATCATCTAAGGTATTTGAAGATAGGGCAGAGGGATTTAAAGATGCTTTGAAAAAAAATAATTTACCCTTATTACCACAATATCTTCTTTCGAGTGATTTAACGGAACAAGATGCGCGCGATGCCACAAGGCTATGGATGAGTTTGCTCAAAAAACCAGATGGAATACTTGCTGGTAGTGCATCGTCGGGCTTAATAATTTCTTCGGCTGTTAAAGGCCTGGGAATTAAAATGCCTGAAGAGTTGTCGCTTATTTCACTTGGTAATGAGCGATGTAACGAAATTATAACACCTTCTTTGTCGGCTATTGATATGCCTGGTTTAGAGATGGGGCGATCAGCTGCATCTCAATTAATAAAATGCATTAAAAATGGAACTATTGATAGTTCTATTACCTTAAAACCAATTCAGTTACTTATTCGAAACTCTTCTTTTAAAATCTAGATTTTCTTAAAATGTTTAAATTCTTATTGTTAGGGTAAGTGTATCCGTATGAAACTCAAATATTGTTAATAAATGCAAGCGCTTGCATTAAATGAAATATTTATGCATCTTTGCTTTAAACCAAAAATATTGCAAATGAAAGTATCTGTATTAAAAACCATTGTTTTCGTGATGTCCATGCCCCTGCTCATGGCTTGTGGCTCATCCATAACGAAAGAAAATACGAGGGAATTAAATGATAATTGGACCATTCAGTCAGCTGACCATGTAAAATTTAGCGGAGATGAGATAAGTCAGCCTACTTTTAATGCTGAGAATTGGATTAATGGGGATATTCCGGCTACAGTGATGACTATTTTGCGCGAAAATGGTGAATATCAAAATTTATTTATGGGTGATAACATGGATAAGGTTGATAAAACACGCTTTCAACAACCATGGTGGTATCGTAAGAGCTTTGATGTGTCAGATTATGAAAGTAAAGCTGTTTATCAATTGCGTTTCGAAGGTTTAAATTATAAAGCAAATATATGGGTTAATGGTAACAGAGTAGGAGATGCCTCAAATATTGAAGGCCCATTTAGTCGATGGACATTTGATGTAAGTCGTTATTTAAAAGAAGGCTCCAATGCTATTGCTGTTGAGGTTATTCCTCCTGTTAAAGGCGATTTAACAATTGGTTTTGTGGATTGGAATCCGGCAGCTCCTGATGAAAATATGGGGCTATGGCGTGGTGTTGAGTTAATAAAAACAGCATCTATTTCTATTGAATCGCCATATGTAACTACAAAATTGGACCAAAGTACATGGAAGGATGCGGAATTAGCTGTAACTACTTTTGTGACAAATCATACAGATGAAACTCAAAAAGCTACAATACATGTATCAATTGATGGTTTAGGGCAAATTGATCATGTTGTAGAGCTAAAGGCAAGAGAAGCAAAAGATGTTAGGATTGACGCTAAGCAATACAGTGTTCTTAAGGTAAAGGATGCAAAGCTTTGGTGGCCTAATAATCTAGGTGAGCCACATATGTATGATATGGCGATTAGTGCTAGTGTAAATGGAAAAGAATCACAGAGAATTGATACGCGTTTTGGTATTCGCGAAATAGAAGAATATCTTAATGCAGATGGCCATAAAGGTTATAAAGTAAATGGCCAACCATTAACCATTAAAGGTGCAGGTTGGGTTGATGATATGTTCTTAGCCGATAGTAAAGATAAGGTGTTGGCTCAAGTAGAGTATGTAAAACATATGAACCTAAATTGTATTCGTTTAGAAGGATTCTGGGGACGTGGTAAAACCATATACGATGCTGCCGATGAAAATGGTTTATTGGTTATGATTGGTTGGAGCTGTCATTGGGAATGGGAGCCGTATTGCGGTCGTCCTGAAACCAATTTTATGGCTATAACAGGTGAAGAGGAGATTGAACGCCATGCTCAATCTTATCGCGATCAGGTGATGTATTTAAGAAATCACCCAAGCGTATTTCTATGGGTGTTTGGTAGCGATAAGTTACCTGTGCCTGAGCTGGAAGCTAAATTGAACACTTATATTACTGGTGTTGATGATTCAAGACCTATTTTGGCAGCTTGTAAATATCAGGATTTTGGTACTGACCATTACAATCATAGCGAAGTAAGTGGAGCAACCGGAGTTAAGATGTTAGGACCTTATGGATATGTTCCTCCGGTATATTGGTATATAGATACAATTGCGGGTGGTGCTTATGGATTTAATACAGAAACAGGTCCTGGACCTCAGGTTCCTCCCGTTGAGAGTATTAAAAAGATGATACCAAAAGATAAACTTTGGCCAATTAATGAAGTTTGGGATTTTCATTGTGGTCGACATGAGTTTGGTTCTTTAGATCGTTACTTAAATTCATTTAACAAACGATATGGAGAAGCATCAGGTTTAGAAGAGTTTGCTTTAAAATCACAGGTTTCCAATTATGAAGCTATTCGTCCTATGTTTGAGGCCTTTCAGTCGAATAAGCATAATGCAACAGGTGTTGTACAGTGGATGTTGAATTCTGCCTGGCCGGAAATGTTTTGGCAACTGTATGATTATTACTTGCTGCCTAATGGAGCATTCTATGGCACTAAAAAAGCCTGTCAACCCCTAAATGCTGTATACAATTATAAGGATAACTGTATTTATTGGGTTAATGATTATAATGAGGATAAGAACAATGTCACCCTTAACGTAAAGGTGTTTGATGTGAATTCCAAAGTGTTATTAAATGAAAATAAGGTTCTTTCATTAAAAGCTCATAGTTCTTCTTTAGCTTTTACTCTGCCTCAAATAAAAGGTTTAACAGAGACTTACTTTGTTAATTTAGAATTACTAGATGATAATAAAGCTGTAATTTCTGATAACTTTTATTGGTTATCAACCAAAGCAGATGAATTGGAATTTGAAAAAACAACATGGGTTTATACGCCTCCGTCAGATTATGCTAACTTGCAAATGTTAAATGATTTACCTCAAGTTAAAGTTGATGCCAATTGGAAACATGCGTCAGTGCGAGATAAGCAAGTATTTGAATGTATTTTAGTGAATAAGAGTAATCAAATAGCATTTTTTATTGAAACGGCTATCGTTAACAAAAATACTGGTGAAACAATTGTACCTGTATTTTGGGATGATAACTATGTGAGCTTAATGCCAAACGAATCAAAAACAATAAAAGCTAACATTGCAACTGAGTTAATGCCCAAAGATGTTGATTTTAGGGTGAAAGGTTGGAACTTAGAATAAGTTGATATGAAGAAAGAGGCTGGTTTATCATCAATATACAAACCGACCGCAAGTGGATTCTGGTCTCTTTTCTTCAGATCAAAATGAAAAGAATTACTGAGAGATAAGTGTTAAGTGGTATTCTGAGAATAGCTTGATCTCAAGCTGTTCTTCAGGGCCCTTATTTGAATTGCGATTCAAGTGTGTAAAAGGATGATTTTAAGTATTTTCTTAATGTCATTCTTGTAAAGTGTTATTTTTATGGAAGAGAATAGAACAATTATAGGAGTTGATTTAGGTGGGACAAATATGAGAGCTGGTTTGGTTAAAGGTGACCAAATCATAGATGTGTCTTCTTGTTTGGTACCTAAAACAGATATTGCCGAAGATGTAACAAAAGAATTAATTCAAACGATTAATAATGTAATAACTCCTGATGTAGAGGGGATTGGTGTTGGAGTGCCAAGCTTGGTAAAGGCTAATAATGGAGTTGTATATGATGTTCAAAATATACCATCCTGGAAGAAAATCCCACTGAAAGATATATTAGAGGCGGAATTTAAGCTGCCTGTTTATATAAATAATGACGCTAATTGCTTTGCGGTAGGAGAACGTGTGTACGGTGCAGGACAAGTGTATGAAGATTTTGTTGGATTAATTACAGGAACTGGTGTTGGAGGAGGTGTGATCAAAAAAGGTCATCTTATGCCTGATCAGAACTGTGGAGCAGGTGAGTTTGGTATGATGCCTTATCTCGAGTACGATTACGAATATTATTGCAGTGGGCAGTTTTTTGAAAACATTCATAATGTTAATGGGGGAGAACTCGCTGAGAACGCAGCAAAAGGGGATAAGGAAGCATTAGCCATTTTTGCTGACTATGGTACGCACTTAGGAAAAGCAATAAAAACGATTTTGTTTGCTGTAGATCCCCAGGCTATCGTATTAGGTGGTTCAGTTTCTAAATCATTTGCTTACTATAAAGAAGCCATGTGGAAGGAAATTTATACATTCCCATTTCAGTTTGTACTCGAAAATTTTGTGATTGTACCATCTGTAGTGAAGGAAATTGCTATTTTAGGCGCTGCTGCTTTATATATTGATGCAACTACGGATGAATAAAAAAGAAAAATATTGACATGATACAAGATATGACCATGCAAAACCATTGTGCAGTTGGTGTTTACCTGGGTGGAAAACACTTGCGCGTTGGTCGGGTAAGAAATAATACTGTTGAGGCATCTTTAGCTCTTGAGATAGATAATCATAACTCTGAGGAGGTTATCCTTAAAGAGTTGATGGATGCAATAGACCAGGTGTTTACTAGTGATGTTGGAGGTATAGGTATAGGTGTTCCGAGTTTGGTTGATGTATCTAAAGGTATTGTGTATAATGTAGAGCATATTCCATCGTGGCGAGAAGTTCATTTAGGTGATTTATTGTCTGATCGTTACAAAGTTGGTGTTTATGTTAATAACGATGCCAATTGTTTTGCAATCGGAGAAAAGTACTTTGGAAAGGCGAAGAAGTTTGCCAATGTAGTAGGTGTGATGGTTGGTGTAGGTTTAGGTTGTGGAGTAATTACAAATAATAGATTATACTCAGGAACCAATTGTGGTGCTGGTGAGTTTGGTTATATTCCGTATCGTGATTATAATTACGAGCACTATTGTACAACCCAGTATTTTGAGTTTAAGTATGGCTTAAAAGCTGATGTGCTTTATACGAGAGCTAAGAAACGGGATAAAATTGCATTAGCTATATTAGAACAGTTTGGTTTTGATTTTGGGCAAGCTATGAAAACTATTTTATATACCTATGATCCTGAGTGTATTATAATAGGAGGAAGTATTAGTCGATTCTTTCCATACTTTGAAGAATTCATGTGGAAAGTTGTACGTAAATTTCAATATGAGAAAACGGTTGAGAAACTAAAGATTGAGGTGAGTGACCAGCCTGATATTGCAGTTTTAGGTGCTGCTGCTCTTTATTACGATGCTTTAACAAAGTAAATGTTTACAAAAAAATAAGATTGATCTTTAAATGGCAGGTGTAGAGCACTGTAAGGTGCTTTTATGCCCAGAATGTGCCTTTTAACTTCGTTTTATTTATCAAAATTCAAGAAAGATACATGATGAAAATATTGTTTTACTTACCCTTGTTAATAGTTTTATTGAGTTGTAAAACTCAAGCCAAGTTAGATGGGCTTTTACTTATTAATCATTTGGGATATCATCATAACGATTATAAACAAGCTGTTTTACAAATATCTTCAACCAATAGACCAGCAACATTTTTTATTGTTGATGAGCAAGGGAATGAAGTATACGAGGGAAGTTTTGAGGCAGGAGGTAAAGTAGATAATTGGCATACTGGGAATACGTATCGTGCTGTTTTTACGGACTTTAGGCAAGTAGGGAGCTTTTCTTTACGCACAGAGCTACAAGGGCAAATAATTAATTCAGAAAAGTTTCTCATACATCAAGATCATATCGCTAATACGTTGGTGCCATTGTTAACCAAGGCATTTCAATTGCAAAGGTGTAAGGCTCCATATGATGATAAGGATAAGGCAATGTCATTTTTTGGAGATCGAAGTGATACTGTTGATGTAAGTGGAGGTTGGTATGATGCTTCTGGCGAAAAAGGGAAGTATTTGAGTCACCTGAGTTTCTCTAATTACATGACGCCGCAGCAATTGCCAATGATGGTGTGGAATATGCGAGAGACAATGGATGTTATTGAGAATGGTGATTTAAAATCGAAGGATAAGATATTAAATGAACTAGGTATTGAGGCGGTTCATGGTGCTGATTATTTAGTGCGTATTTTAGATGATGAAGGATACTTTTATTCAACTGTGTTTGCCGGATGGACTAAAGATCCAGAGCAACGTCAGATTTGCGCCTATGAAGGACAGAATGGTAAAAGAAACGATCGTTATCAGGCAGCTTTTAGAGAAGGAGGAGGTTTGGCCATTGCTGCGCTTGCTCGTATTTCAGCTAACGAATTACAGGGAGCATTTACCTTGAAACAGTATCTTGAAGCAGCAGAAAAAGCCTATGAACACCTTAAAGTAAACAACGTAAAATACACTGATGATGGTAATGAAAATATAATCGATGATTACTGTGCCCTTCTTGCAACTATTGAATTATATAAAGCAACAGGAAAAGAAAGCTATCGTACAGATGCACGATTTAGAGCTGAAAACTTATCCGATAGGATGATGAGTGATAAGAGGTGTGAAAACTGGTTACGTGCCGACGATAAGGGTGAGCGTCCATATTTTCATGGTGCGGAAGCTGGCTTGCCGGTCATTGCTATGGTGCATTATCTTTCAATAGAAGAGGATCAAAAACAAATTGATGAAGCACGTATTTTTATTGAGAAATCAATAAAACATGAGTTAAATATAAGCAATGAGGTCGCTAATCCATTCGGTTATGCACGGCAGTATGTGAAAGCTACTAATGAAACAAAACCAAGGTCAGCTTTTTTTATTCCTCATAATAATGAGACTGGGTATTGGTGGCAAGGTGAGAATGCGCGTATTGCATCTTTAGCTACCGCAATGTATAAAGCTCAACCTTTTTTGAGTGACAAAATGCAGTCACTTGCCAAAGTGTATGCTGCCAATCAAATCAATTGGGTGTTAGGTTTAAATCCATTTAATGTAAGTATGCTGCATGGGGCAGGGCGTCATAATCCAGACTATAAAGAAGCCAGACAATCAATGAATTACCTTGGTGGTATCTGCAATGGCATTACGAGTGGTTTTGATGATGAAAGTGATATAGCATTTCGCCCACATCTTTATGATAATGATCCTGCACAACGTTGGCGTTGGTCTGAACAATGGCTTCAACACGGAGGATGGTTTATGCCAGCCATAGCTTATTCCTCAGTATGCAATAATTAACCTTTAGTCTGAAAGAAAGCAGGGTTGATTCTTAGGAAATAATCCTGCTTTTGTTTTATCAAGATACCATGATAAGAGAAAAAATAGTAGCTTTATTAATGGCTGTATTTGTCGCATGTTCATGTGAAGCTGATGTACCACAAGAAAAAAACATACCTTCGGATATTCCCATTGTTTTGGCAAAACCATTTCCACAAAATGAAACATACCAAGGTTTAACTAATCCTACACATCTTAGTCAAGATGAATTAAACAAAAATGTAATTGATTATTACAATTATTGGAAGGCTAAATATGTAAGAAAGTCTAATGGAGTAACGCCAGGTGGAGGCTACTATGTGTATATGAAAGGAACAGGAGGTGATGGGAATGAAATTACAACCTCTGAAGCACATGGTTACGGTATGTTGATATTTGCTTTAATGGCGGGTTATGAAAAGGATGCAAAAGCATATTTTGATGGCATGTACAATATGTTTGATCAGCATCGAAGTACAGTTAATCCTAACTGTATGTCATGGATTATTGATAAAACAGAAGAGTGTAAGTATGATGACGGTAGTGCAACTGATGGAGATATGGATATTGCATATGCCTTATTATTGGCCGATAAGCAATGGTCATCTGAAGGTTGTATCAATTATAGGCAATTGAGTAAAGAAATGATCACTGAGGGATTAAAGAAGAGCTGTATGTCATTATCATCTCAAAGAGCCATGCTTGGTGATTGGGATAAAGATCAATGGTCAACACGTTCGTCAGATTGGATGGTTGGGCATTTTAGGGCTTATTATGCTGCTACAGGTGATACTTTTTGGTTAGATGCTGCTGAGAAGGTGTATGAATTGATTAATTCAATAACTAGTACTTATTCTTCAACAACGGGGTTGATGCCAGATTTTATTGTCGGTGAAACACCAAAGCCGGCTCCGGAGTACTTTTTGAATGAATTTAAAGAAACGGATGAATACAATTGGAATGCTTGCCGATATCCGTGGCGAATAGCGGCTGATTATGCCCATTATAATACACCGGAAGCAAAGCAAGTATTGGTGCAATTATTGGATTTTATAATGATTGAAACAGAAGGAGAACCAGGTAATATTAAAGCTGGATACTATCTAAATGGTGAACCTATGGTTGACTATACTGACGGTGCTTTTGTTGGTCCTCTTGTATTAGCTTCAACTGTGGATGAGAAGTACCAGAGTTTTCTAAATAAGGGTTGGGATCAGATGAAAACAATGCGAGCCAATTATTTTGGTGATACCATTTGTCTCTTAAATATGATTATGATCTCAGGCAATTGGTGGAATCCTTCAGTTGAATAAGATTAATCGATTATTTTCTTAATTCAGCTCAACACTAATTAAGAAACTAGTATTGAGCTGAAGTTGAGATGCTTATATTATTACATTAAATAAGTAACCTAACAGAATGATGAATAGGGTAATTGTTCCGAAGAATATACCAATTAACTTCCATTTCATAACTTTCTTTAGTAGTGTTGCTTCGGGTAATGATAGGCCAACAACGGCCATCATAAACGCTATTGCAGTGCCTAATGGTACGCCTTTGGCTACAAAAACCTGAATAACGGGCACAATACCAGCTGCATTTGCATACATGGGAACAGCCAGTATTACTGCTAATGGAATTGCATACCATTTATCTGCAGATAAATACTGGGTAAAGAAATTTTCAGGTACATAGCCATGCATTAATGCTCCAATTGCAATACCAATTACAATGTAAAGCATCACTTTCTGTACAATTCCCCATCCATCTTTAATAATACTGGGCAGTCGATCGATAAAGGGTGTGTTTTCTTCTTCCCATTGGTTCGACTCGGTTTGAGCATGAAGTTGGATTTCTTTTACCCAATCGCTTAAATATTTATCCAAACCTAATTTGCCTAAGATATATCCACCTATCATCCCTAATAATACGCCGCTACCAGCATATATTAATGTGGCTTTCCATCCAAATAGGCCTAAAAACATAGCAACGGCGATCTCATTAACTAGAGGCGATGTTATTAAATAAGCAAAGGTGACCCCTAAAGGAATTCCTCCTTGAACAAAACCAATGAATAATGGGATGGATGAACATGAACAAAACGGAGTTACAGCCCCAAAAAAAGATGCAAAGAAATATTGTAATCCATACATCTTCTTGGTGGTTAAATAAACGCGTAAACGTTCAACAGGGAAATAAGCATTTACAACTCCCATTAATGAA
>Ga0209692_10005127_pt1 | contig 11442 bp, 8 predicted proteins | sample tdDd472_FD_187129 | JGI IMG/M metagenome (GOLD analysis project Ga0209692, IMG submission 187129) | Marine sediment microbial communities from the Atlantic coast under amendment with organic carbon and nitrate - tdDd47.2 (SPAdes)... | ecosystem: Environmental > Aquatic > Marine > Coastal >...
TGAACTCAGTCATAGTCGATGCTGTTGATAAAGCTTCTGACCCATGGGGAGTAAAGGTAACAAGATACGAAGTTAAAAATATTCACCCCCCTCAGTCAGTAAAAGATGCAATGGAGAAACAAATGCGTGCCGAGAGAGAGAAAAGAGCTCAAATAGCAGAATCTCAAGGTGATATGCAGTCAAAAATAAACCGTGCCGAAGGACAAAAACAAGAGCTAATTGCACACTCCGAAGGGCAGAAAATGAAACAAATCAACGAAGCAGAAGGTAAAGCTGCCGAAATCGAAAGTATTGCTACTGCTACAGCAAATGGAATAGCTAAAATCTCTCAAGCTATCAACGCACCTGGTGGAAAAGAAGCCGTAAACCTACAAGTAGCTCAGCAATACATCAAAGAATTCGGAAACCTTGCCAAAGTAAACAACACAATGATAATACCACAAAACATGACTGACTTAGCATCAATAGTAGCAACAGCATCAAAAGTATTTGATGAAACTTATGAGGCGAAATAGAAAATTATCAATCTTTTTAATCACTAATTAATACTGATATTATGAAAAAATATAAAACATTTCTGTTTGTATTATTGTTATGCTCTATTGCACAGATAAATGCACAGTCTTTTAATATATTTGAGTTAGATACAATGAATTATCCGATAATGAAAGCGAAATTCTATGTATTTGATAGTGATGGAAAACAAATCAGAGATTTTGATAAAACTGATTTTCAAGTTCTTGAAAATGGGAGTGAAAGGGAAATTAAAACAATTCATTGTCCGGCACCACCAGAAAAAATAGATATTTCTTCAGTTTTAGTATTTGATGTTTCTGGGTCAATGGTTGGTAAAAATATTGAACTTGCAAGAGAAGCAGGAAGGGCGTGGATAAATGCTTTGCCTGATAGTAACAGTGAATGTGCAATAACTGGTTTTGACAATAAGAATTATTTATATCAAGATTTTACAAATGATCAAACGTTATTGCATTCTGCACTTTACAAATTAAACCCCTACCGAGGAGGGACAGATTATAACCAAGGTTTTTTATTTCAGTTAGCTGGCGGACTACAAATAGCTAAAAAAGGGAAGCATCAAAAAGTAATCATTTTCCTCACAGATGGAGAGGCAGAACAACCAAAAATTGAAGAAATCATTAATTTAGCAAATGAATTAGATTGTAAAATATTTAGTGTAACATTTGGTTTAAAGTGTCCGGAAAGTTTAAAACAAATAAGTAAAAAAACAGGGGGTAATTATTTTGATAAAATTACAACAAGCAAGCAAGCTAAAGATGTGTTAAATCAAATTAATTCTATTGCTAATGAAAGTGAATCATGCGAGATAGAATGGATTAGTAAATCTTGTGAGTCATTGGTAGATCTTACAATCAAAAATAAAACTTACAAATTATTACAAAATAGACTATTCAGAGTTGAAAAAGCTAAAACAGTTCATTTAAATTTTGAACCAAGAATTTTGAGTTTATTTAATTTTCCATTGGGAATTCAGAAAGACACATCAATCACATTAACTGCCAAGAATGCAGAATTTAATATTATTGGTATTGAAAATTCAAATTCTGAATTTCAAATATCTCCAACTACATTTGTAATAGAAAATAATGATAGTATAGAAATTAATATTATATATACTCCAATTGATAGCAATTTTAAATATACAAATTTGAAATTTATTAATGATAATTGTGATGAGTCAATATCAGTATTAAGCGGCATTAAACAAAGCAAAACTTACACTAAAAAAACTTTAGAAGTTGTTCGTCCTAATGGAGGTGAAATTTTCGTAGCTGGTTCTGATACCAGTGTATATTGGAAAGGAATCTCAAAAAATGATGATGTCGAAATTGAGTTTAGTTCTAATGCGGGTAAAAACTGGAATTTAATTTCTGCTTCGGCAAACAGTTTAAAAGCAGATTGGGAAGTACCTATTTTGCAGACCGATTCTGCACTAGTTAGAATTGTACAAAAACATATAGATGGTGATAAAGAAGGTGATACATTATGGCATACATCTTATAATTCTGGATTAGGTGATTTAATTAATGACGTAAAACTCCTCGATGATAAAAATTTTATATTAGCAGGTCATACTAATAGCGACGATGACTTTGCCGATGGTTTTGTAATGAAAATTGATAGTTTAGGTAATATTCTTTGGCATAAATCTTTTGGCGAGGATAGAGATGACCACTTTAAATCGATTGTGCAAACATCTGATGGTAATTTAATAGCAGTTGGGGCTTCTTATACATATAATGAAAAGTTAGAAAAAGAAAGTTTTGATTTTTGGGCGGTCAAATTAGACAATGAAGGAAATAAAATCTGGGAAAAGTGGTATGGTGGCTCAAAGTCAGATTATGCTGATAAAATAATAGAAACTTATGATAATAACTTCATTATTTGTGGAAGTAGTAAATCAAAAGATGGTGATATTCTTCAAAACTACGGAAGCCATGATGCTTGTATAATTAAAATCAATCCAGAAGGGAGTTTGATTTGGGGTAAAACTTTTGGAGGTAGTGACCCCGATTATTATTATGGAGTTTCACAAACAAATGATGGGGATATATTGTTATCAGGAATTACTTGGTCTAATGACTTTAATCAAAAAAATAACGGAATATATGAAGGAGCTTTATTCATTATGAAATTAGATTTATCTGGCGAAATGCTGTGGAGCAAACTATACCATGATAATGACGAAACTTATATAAGAGCTTACACAATATTAAATAACAATGAATCTGAAGATTTCTATATTACAGGTGAAAAACATTTAGAAACAATTTATTTCTCAAATGGATTGCAAATAATCAATGTAGGATACATGATGAAGTGCAATAAAAATGGTGAAAAATTATGGGAAAAATTATATCCACGTGATGCGATTGTATCAATAGAATCTAGCAAATTATTTTCTAATGGAGATATTCTGCATGGAGGTTACAAATACAGTGATGGCAAAGGTACTCAAGCTGTTGCTTTCAAAACAGATAGCTTTGGAAAAATTAAATGGTATGGAGAATATGGAGACGAAGGAAGGGATTATGTCCTCTCTGTTGATATTCATAATGATTCAGATTTGATTATAGCTGGTTTCGTAGGAGTATGGAATAATTATGTCAATACTTCAACTTATAGAATAAAAGGTGAAAATGCTATATTTCAATCTGATGTTTCTGATTCAACTTTTTCTATTGTCAAACCAATTCCAAATGCAACCGACATAGATATGGGGAATGTTATCTTAGGATCTTCAAAGGATTCGGTTGTTTCAAACTTCATTATAAATGAAGGTAAATACCCATTTAAAGTTGATTCAATATGGTTTGACGTTGAAAATGAAGAATCATTTAGATTAGTTTCTGGAATTCCTCCTTTTGTTGTTGACACGGCTATAAATGTAGAATTTAACTTCAAACCACAATTCTTAGGGGAGATTAAGTCCAAAATATATATTAAAACTCAGACTGATACACTGATAAAAAATATCCGTGGTTTAGCAGTTAAAAGAATTTTTTATGTAATTAAGAGAAATATTGATTTTAATTCGGTTTATGTGGGAGAATCTAAAGATAGTCTAATTAATAACATTATTTATAATAATAGTACTAAAAATTTAACTATTGATTCGATTGTATTTTTAGGACCTAACGATTTTGACTTTACTTTCGACGATGATTTTATTCCTTATAATTTTGAACTTGAATCTAAGTCAAATTTGGATATTAAATTAAAATTTAAACCAAGTTTTACAGGAAGAACTAGTGGACGTTTGGCATTTTATTATGAAAATCAGATAGAGCCTTTAGAAGTTTCATTATTTGGCGAAGGAATCAATCAACCATCTCCTTATGACACCTGCTACTACAACTTCACCTACAAACTACCCCAAGACTCAATCAACTTAAACCTTAATAATAATGCAAAATTTATAGACAATACAATCCAACTCACGAGCAAAAAAATGGGACAAAAAGGCTCTGCTTGGTTCAAAAACAAAGTAGGGATTAAGAATGGATTTGTAACAGAATTCACATTCAAATTCACAGACGGAAATAACTATAAAATAATAGACGGCTCATTGCCAGGTGCAGACGGTATTGCATTTGTTATCCAAGCGAATGATAGTTTGAATAGTGGCGGGATTGGTGGTGATATTGGCTTCGCTGGAATTCCAAACTCCTTAGCAATTGAAATTGACACTTATAAAAACTTTGCTAAAGGGTACGAAGACCCAAATGGAAATCACATTGCAGTATTTTGCAACGGAACAGATTTTAATAAAGCCGACCACAAAAGCAAAGCGTTACTTGGCGAAACATCAGATATTCCAATTATTCATCAAGATACAATTTATAAATGTAAAATTTCCTATAAAAATAAGCAGCTTTACATATTTCTTAACAAAGAAAATGAAGAAGAAAACTTAGTCTTAAATATTGATGTTAATATACCAGATAAAATCATATTAAATGACTACTTTGAAGCATTTGTTGGACTTACCTCTGCAACAGGTAACTCTGTTGAAACTCATAATATCTTGTCTTGGGAGTTTTGTTCTGCAGAAACAGAATTTAATGTAAGTAACTACAAAAAATTCAATGAAAGTAATATAATTTATCCCAACCCAAACAATGGAAAATTTTCAATAAACTTAGAAAAAATTAATTCACCAGTTCGAGAATTATTCATATATGATCCACAAGGGAAAATAGAGTATTATTATAAAATGCAAAATCATTTTCAAAAAGAACTAAAAATTGATTTGAAATTAACCCCAAGTTCATATTTTATTAAAATTATTGCAGATGACAATAACTACTATTCCAAATTTATAATCAATTAGATTTCCATTCTTATTTTAAGTTTTTAATTTTTAACTTTGTATAATTAAATTTATGAATAAATTTCAAATAGGTTTTAATTATGACACTCTCAAAAATTAGTTCACTCTCCAAAAAGAATAGTTTAATCCTCCTCGCTGATGATAAAACTGATTTTTCTTTATATGATTTTTCTGCTGATGAAGTCAAATTTATTAAAAAACAGATTAAAGATGAAGTAACACCAATCCAATTTAATCAACTTAATAGATATGTTTTCATTCATTACTTCAAAGATGATGGGAAACCTTGCCACATCATTACAGAGAAATATAGAACCGCAGCAAATAAACTTTCCTGTAAGTTAAACAGCCTTAAAATCAAAAATATCGACGTAATTGACTGTGCTAACAATCCAACTTGGACATTAGCATTCGCAGAATCCCTCGCTCTTTCTAACTATCAATTCCTAAAGTATTTTACAAAAGATGCTAAAAAGAAAGAAAACTCTCTTTCTAAAATTGGAATTAATAGCAAAGAGCTTACTAAAGAGCGTATCAATGAAATGCAAATCGTAGTAGATGCCGTTTATAATGCAAGAAGACTTGTAAATGAGCCTTTATCATTCCTTGATGCAGAGCAGTTCTCAAAAGAATTTAAAGAAATGGGTAAAGATGCTGGGTTTACAGTTAAAGTTCTTTCTAAAAAGCAAATAGAAAAAGAAAATATGGGCGGATTACTTGCTGTAAATCGCGGAAGTATGCACGACCCTACATTTAGCATAATGGAATATAAACCTGCAAAACCAATCAACAAAAAACCTTATGTACTTGTTGGAAAAGGTGTTGTATTCGATACTGGTGGAGTCAGTCTAAAACCAACATCAATGAGTATGGACTTTATGAAGTCAGATATGGGCGGTGGTGCAACAATGTCCAACGCATTATATGCCATTGCTAAAGCCAAATTACCAGTTCACGTCATAGCATTAGTTCCTGCTACTGACAACAGACCAGGGCAAGATGCTTACGTTCCCGGAGATGTTGTAAACATGAGAAATGGTAAAACTGTTGAAGTACTTAACACAGATGCAGAGGGAAGAATGATTCTTGCTGACGCACTATCTTATGCTTCAAACTATGACCCCAAATTAGTAATAGACTGTGCAACCCTAACTGGCTCTGCTGCACGAGCAATTGGTCAGCAAGGTATAGTTATTATGGGTAATGCAGATAAATCAGAATTTGACCAATTAAAATATAGCGGAGATAAAACTTACGAAAGAGTTGTTGAGTTTCCATTCTGGGAAGAATATTCTGAATTAATCAAATCTACAATCGCCGATATGAAAAATGTTGGTCCAGTAGAAGCAGGTTCAATTACAGCCGGTAAATTTTTAGAAGAGTTCACAGATTATCCTTATATCCACATCGATATAGCTGGTTCCGCTTTCTTACACAAAGCAGATTCCTATCGAGGAACTGGTGGTACAGGTGTTGGAGTAAGGCTACTCTTCGATTATTTTAAAAGAAAATGTGATTAATTTGAATATTAAATTTTGAATAAATATTCAGCATAATTAAAAAAGGTAAGTCTAAGACTTACCTTTTTTTTTATTTTATATTTTGACAAAGCTATTCTCAGTGTAGAGAAGATAAAAGACTTGCTTTTAACATTATAGATGAAATTAAAGTAAAAACTGTCATAATTGAGTTTCCCCTTTATATTAGAAATATTGAAACTAATCTATCAGAAAAATAACAATATTTAAACCTTATTAAAGGTAATCATAAAATCACCATCCAGTAAAAGACAATATTATATTTATCACTTTATAACCGCTATAACCTTCAATTCAATTGCAATAGGCGTTGGCAAACAATTTATCTCTACGGTTGTTCTACATGGCAAATTATCTTTGAAATAGTCTGCGTAAACTTTATTATACGTCTTAAAATCATCTTTCATATTGGTTAGAAATACTGTAACATCTACTATATCGTTCCAAGATGAACCAGAGTCTTCCAATACATAACGGACATTGTTAAAAACAGAATGACATTGTGCTTCTATATCATACGAAACTATATTGCCTTGCTCATCTAATTCTACTCCCGGAATTTCTTTCTTTCCTCTTGCTCTCGGTCCCACTCCAGAAAGAAATAATAAATTCCCAACTTTCCTCGCGTGTGGATACAGCCCAACAGGCAATGGTGCCTTACTCGAATCTATTTTATCTTTATTACTCATTTTTTCTCATTATTTTATTTTAAAATTAATCTATCTCAACTTATTTATGATATTTTATACATACATTTTTTGGCTCTGTGAAAAAATTCAATGCCTCAAAACCACCTTCTCTACCAACTCCCGAATCTTTTACTCCACCAAATGGAGTTCTCAAATCTCTCAATAACCAAGTATTTATCCATACAATACCAGCATGAATCTTCTCTGCTAACCTATGAGCTTTGTTCAATTCTGAAGTCCAAATTGTTGCAGATAATCCATATCTTGTACTATTTGCAAACATCAATACCTCTTCTTCGCTTTCAAAAGGAGTTATCGTTACCACAGGCCCAAATATCTCTTCTTGATTTGTTCGGCAATCATAACTCAAACCCTCTATAACTGATGGCTCTAAATAATACCCATTTTTATAATCCAAATCACTCATTCTAACTTCTTTACCACCGCAAAGGACAGTCCCACCCTCTTCTTTAGCTAATTCAACATAAGATAGTATTTTATCTCTGTGCTCTTTCGATACGATTGCTCCGATGTCAGTTGTGTCATCGCTTGGTATTCCAACTTTTAAGTTTTTTACTCTTTCTACAAAATCTTTTTTGAACTTATCATAAATTGATTTTTCAACAAATATCCTCGAACCACATAAACAAATCTGCCCCTGGTTAGCAAATGATGAACGAACAGTTGTCTCAAGCATAACATCATAATCACAATCAGCAAAAATAATATTAGGATTTTTACCACCCAATTCCAATGATAATTTCTTAAACATAGGCGCAGCAATTCGTGCTATAGTTTGCCCAGTCGTAGTCCCACCTGTAAACGAGATTGCTTTAATATTTATATTCTCAGTTATAGCAGAACCGACTTTATGTCCTAGCCCATGTACTATGTTCAATACTCCTTTTGGCAACCCAGCCTCTATACAAAGTTTCGAGAGCAAATAAGCAGTCATAGGAGTAACCTCCGAAGGCTTGGCTATTACGCAGTTACCAGCCGCAAGAGCAGGAGCAATCTTCCAAGTAAACAAATACAATGGTAAATTCCATGGAGAAATACATCCTACCGTACCTATTGGCTGACGTAAAGTATAATTTATCCCAACACCATTCATCTGGTGAGACGAAGAAGCATAGTGCATAATTCCAGTTGCAAAAAATCTAAAATTACTTGCAGCCCTTGGAATATCTATCTTTTCTGCTAATGATATAGGTTTGCCGTTATCCATCGATTCGGCTTTTGCTAAAATATCTAAATTTTTCTCTATCAGCCTTACAATCTTCATTATTATATTATAACGAAATTCAATCGATGAGTTGCCCCATTTCTCTTGAGCATTTTTCGTTGCCCAAACTGCCAAATCAACATCTCTACAGTCCGAATCTGGTATATAAGAATAAACTTCACCCTTGCTTGGGTCATAATTATCAATATATTCCTCAGAAACAGGTTCTAATAATTCACCATTTATATAGTTTTTTATATAAAATTTCTCACTAATCATAAATATTTCCTAATACTTGTCATGATACAAAGTTAAGAAAATATAGTTATTATTATAACCTTTTCTTTAAACTATAAGGCACTTCCTTATCTAAAACAATAGCTTCCAACAGCAATTCTAATAATCTCTCCTTTTAAATTATCAATAATTTCTTCGTTTGTAATTGTTAATTTTTCAGGTTTTTAGAGGAATATAGTATCATTATAAATATTCCTTAAACCTTTCTCAAATTCTCGCTTCTCTTCTTCGCTGAATGCGTCGCTGTCTTGAGCGAAAAACCTCATTAATTCTTTCTTTATTTTGTATTGAGATTCAAGATTTTGTGTTTTTTTCGATATGGATAGGTAGAAACACATTATTTAATTCAAATGTTGTATATTTGTAAAAGATGAAGCACCCTATGGTTTAGATAGAGTGCCTCAGTGGAGCTTAAGCTCATCTCTCGATGGTTTGTTTCACAGTAGTTTTGGGATGTGTTTTCGCATAACTACTGGTTACAAACCTTCCTGTAATAGCTGATTTATAGACGCTTGTCTTTGATTTTGCCATAAATATTCCTTGAGGAAGTTTATAATGTGTATGGTTTACTATGTCGTTCCATACTAACGATTATTCTCTCATTTTAAATACTTTAGTTTCCTTTTTAATATTGAAAAGTGTAGTCAATTCTTTCGTAGAAATTCCAAATAATTTCTCTAAATCATTATCAGAATATTCAAGATTATTAATGAAGTATTTGTATAATATACTCAATAGTTTAGGTTTCTCTTTTTGTAGTTGTAAAACTTCTACTTTATTATGAATCCTTTTGTTAGCGTATAACATTCTATATAACTTTCCTGTTTCTTCTTTGTCAATAATATCTAAACTTTTTGCTCTAAAGATTATTGACATCATTGATGTCATCCATCTGTATTTCAACTCTTCCAGTTGGCGAGTTCCAAGTCTATTATAAGCATTTAACTCTTGTTTGATAACTCTTGAAGGCATTAGAAGTTCTGATGCAAAATCATTAGCTTGTTCCTCCGCATCACTACCTTGATAATCGTGCATTACTAAATGACCTAATTCATGTGCAACAGTAAATCTATACCTGTCTGCAGGCAAATTTTTATTGATAAATATAATATTCAGATCATCCAATTGCTTCATTGCACCATTGAAATTCATATCTAAATCTAGTTCAACAATAAATATCCCAACATTTTCTAAATAGTTAGTTAAATTAACAACTGGACCTATTGGTATATTAAGCATGTCTCTAATTTGATTTGCAATTTCTATAGGTGTATTGTCAACGTCGGTAGGTATTTTCAAATTTTTGTAGGTAATATCTACTTCTCTGAGTATAATCTTAATATTTGATATTATTATATTAAAAATTGCTTCAATATGAGTTTGCTTTTTAATTCCTAACTTGCTGTTTTTCCTATAATTAACAAGTGTGAAATTAGGTTCATATTTTCGTTTGAAAAATGACTCATTGTAATTTAATACTTCCATGTATTTAGATATTACATTATTTGTTATGTTTATCAATCCATTTTCAAGTTTAGAAATGTTAGCTTGAGAATAACCAGCAACGTTAGCAAAGATTGATTGGGACATTTTCCTAGATTCTCTTGCAATAGTTAGCATTCTAAAATTATAGTTATCCATGTTTCTTTACTTCCGTATTATTAGAAGGTTTTTTTACTGTGAATATAACATCTGATAATTCATTATTTTGTTCATAGTTACTCTGAATCAGTTTTTCTCTACCTAATTCTACGAGCAACTCTGTCTCCCCTGACATGTTGATATAAATACTGACTATATTATTCTTTATGATATAGCCAATTTCAAAGTGTTTATTACTTTCCTTAATCGTTGTATCGTAGTCTCCACCAATAAAGTTTAAAGTAAGTTGGCTTACGGGACATGACCTTTGAATTTCTTCATTAAACTTGTTAAAAGTAAAATAATGGTCTCTAATTTGGAATATGTGTTTCTTTTGTTCAACAACTACACTTCCTAGCCTACTTTCTCTAATAACAGCTTTAGCATTATTATTAAATAAATTCCAAATATTAATATCTGCTGCATCTTTTAATTGTTGCAAGTCATGAGATGAATTGAATTTTTTAAATGTTTTTGTAGCAATTTCAACAATGATTTCTGCAATATATTGGTCAATTAATGATATTTTTTTCACTGGTTATTCCTATATTGATAATTATTAATATAGCAAATATACATAAAATATTTATATAAGCAATAGAAAAATATTCACAAGACTATAATTGGTTGTTATATTAGTTAAAGAGTATAACCAACATCGGATTAAATAACATCATATTTTGCCTCACTTTTTGTATTCTTTGAATTCCGCACGAAGCGTAAAAGCTATTGTAATCTAGTAGGGCTATCATATTAATACTACCATTTCTTGCCTAATGGGAATACAGTTTTTTCATTAATGTTATTTTCCTTTAGTATTGTTTCGATTTTGTCTATTAATGATGAAGCAATATCAAAACATTTTATTTTTTGTAAATAATGCCATTCCACACCTTCATTAGGAAGTTCCTTAGTGTTTACTTCATGGTGTGCATTGTCTTTGTGTTTTCCATATTCATCGAAATCATCAAGGTGAGAAGTTGGTTTAGAAAAATCATTTGGTATATTTTCAACTGCACCTTTAAATAAATCTTCTAGTGGTTTATTTTCAGAGTTATTGTATATGAATGCTCCTTGTTGAGCAATGATGTTTAAATTATTATTAATATGTAATTTTAATTCACTTTTTACCCAATCAGACATAAAACCAACTTTTATATTATTAATACTATTTAAATA
>Ga0209692_10005131_pt1 | contig 11436 bp, 9 predicted proteins | sample tdDd472_FD_187129 | JGI IMG/M metagenome (GOLD analysis project Ga0209692, IMG submission 187129) | Marine sediment microbial communities from the Atlantic coast under amendment with organic carbon and nitrate - tdDd47.2 (SPAdes)... | ecosystem: Environmental > Aquatic > Marine > Coastal >...
TATTGATACTAAAAATGTTAAAAAAAATGGCAAAATATGATTGGAGTTTGTCAAATCTTGTATATTTTTTAAGACTAAACACATTTGTGAAGATTGACCTACAAAAGTGGTTAGATTCACCCTTTGGCAGTGGCAAATCACCACCAGACATATTCATACAGGGGGTTCTTTTTTCCAATAAGTAAAAAATTATTGATTTTTACACAAAATCAATAGGGATTACTATGTCTATAATTTATTTAGGACGCTATTGAACCACAATCTTTAAGTTCTTTAATTAAAGAGTCTATCTCGATTCTATTTAATGAAATTACAGAATAATTTATTAATTTCATTTCTACTTGAGAAAGTCCTAATGATTTTGATAATTGTATTAAAATTTCCTGTTCATCCGAAGTAATTTTTGGATCTAAATTATTTTCTTCATCGTTGTGAAATGCTTTTTTTATACATTCAAAATACACCCTGTAATCTCTTGTTCTGGGTGTTTCTATAATTGTCTCCGAAGTGAATTCTTCAGTAAAATTTTTTATTTTTATTTCTAAATTATTAATTTCATTTGAATATAAATTGTCAAACCAAATTCTTGACATTATATTATTTCCATCCCTTGTAATAATATCTACAATTATATCAAATTGTGAATTAATATACCCAAACATTTCATTAAGTTTATTCTTGTAATTGTTTTTGCACAGTTGGAATATTTGGGATAATTGCTTGTTGTCTAAATTTTTAATTAATGAATCATTTGATGAATTTAAAATTGTATAAATATTATTGTACTTTTCTAAATCCTCTTTTTCTAATTCATCAATTATTGTTTCAATTATTTTAATAAATGAATTTTTTTCAATACTATTTAATTGTTCTAATACTTTTAATAACTTCATAATTTCCTTAGTAAATAATTAAAAAAATAATATAACTGTCAAGTTAATTTACGAAATATATTTTTTTTAACAAAATATTTTCTTTTTTCTCTATATTTAAGTTAATAAAATTTCTAATTAGAAATTAATTCCCAAAAAACTAAATTATATCAAATATAATAAAAAAAATCTATTATATTTATAATCATATTAATTCCAAATTCAAACAAAACTTACTATCATTAAATACTTGAAATTCTTTTTCTATATAACATTCATCTTATTCCTAACTTCACTCAATAAAAGCGAAGCTATCACAAATCCAAACCAATACATAGACTCTTTAATTAATATTAATTCAAGTTTAAAAGACAGAGACACCAACAAAACATTAAACAATATCCGAATAGCATTCAGATACCAACTAATTAACCCAAAAAAAGGAATGCCTTTTGCCGAAAATGCAATAAAACTATCCAAAATCCAAAAATACGACAGAGGACTTAGCAACGCCTACTCATCCTACGCATCTCTCTACTACGCAATAAACAACCTCGAAATCGCCGAAGAATATATAAAACTCGCTTATAATACCAGCCTAAACACAAAAAATCAAAACCTAATCTCCGATAATACAACAAATCTCGCCCTAATCCTAAGCGAACAAAAAAAATACAAAGAAGCAAAAAAATATTTCCTCAAATCCATTGAATTAGACAAAAAATCAAATAACCACCACGGATTAATAAGCACATACGAAAGATTAGGAATGCTCTATATTAATATGAACCTCCTCCAAAAAGCACTCCATTATCTACACCTTTCCGATAGCCTAATCCATAAATTTAATTTCCCAAACACATCTCTCTCAAAATCAAATATACTTTTGCAAAAATCCCAAATATACATAAAACAAGAAAACTATAACAAAGCAAAACCACTATTATACAAATCGAAAATAATCAACGACTCACTTAACCTATCCAAATTTAATATTGAAGTTTTCAAACTACTAAACATAATTTATGATAAAGAAAATAAAATCGACAGTGCCTACTACTTCTATAAAAAACTATATGAACTAAAAGAATCTAACTATTCCGAAAAAAGCTCCAACCAAATGATTCTCGCCAATAAAAATCAAATAATTAACACACTTAAAGACGAAGAACAACTCAACAAATTTACAATAATACTAATACTTAGCTTCAGCTTCCTAATTATTATTCTTACCTTCTATTTCTACAAAAAATTTAAAAACGAAAAACAACTAAAAAGCCAAATCAATTCAAAAAATGATGAGCTGAAATCTACTATAACCAAATTAAATGAACTAAAAAACGAACTCGAAGCCTCCAATTACGACAAAGATAAATTTATATCTATCCTTGCCCACGATATGAAAAATCCACTATTCGGACTAATGATACAAACATATAACCTCCATAAACTTAACAACAAAATAGAAAACCCAGAAATAAACGAAAAATTAAAATCACTTTACCTGAACTCAAAAGAATTAAACCACCTGCTCGACTCATTAATCGAATGGTATAAAAATCAATCCGGAAGAATTAAAAATATTCCAGAAATATTCTACCTCGGTGAAGAAATCCTTTCCATAATCGAAACATATAAATCCGAAATAGATTTCAAAAACTTGAAAATAATCAATAATATCAAAGAAAATGAAATTATTAAAATTGATAAAAATTTGACAATAAGCATAATCAGAAACCTATTTAACAACGCAGTAAAATACTCAAAAGATTATGGCGAAATACAACTCAATTGCAACTGCACAGAAGATAAATTCATCATCAAAGTAAAAGACAATGGAAACGGAATTGACCAAAAAATTATAAATGATATATCTAATAATAGAAAAAAATTAAACTCAATTTCCGAAAAAGACAACCTAAAAGGAGAAGGTCTCGGTCTAATGATTTGCTTAGAATTCACCGAATTACTCGGTGGAAATCTACAAATTGATAGCCAAAATACCAACGGAACCGAGTTCATAGTTACACTACCTAAATTAAATATTAATTAATCTTCTAACTCATTTATAATTCGATTTATTTTTCAACTATTCTCTCTAAATTTTATCAAAATCAACTAAAATCAATTTTTCTCTTAACAGAACTTTATTAATATAAATTTCTTGTTTGAATATGTTGCAATTATTCCTTAATTTTGTGGAATTATTTTTGACAAAGTTAAATAAATTTCACCAAAAAAGAAGGTAAACCTAGATGAATCAAGGTGTAATTGTACAAGTTATTGGTCCCGTAGTGGACGTAGAATTTCCAAGTGGGCAAATTCCAGAAGTGCTTAATGCACTCGAAATAACTGCAAAAAACGTAGAAACTGGCGAAGATAGAAAGCTAGTTTGTGAAGTTCAAAACCACTTAGGCGAAAACAGAGTTAGAACTGTTGCAATGGATTCCACAGACGGACTTGTAAGAGGTCAATCAGTCTTAGATACTGGTGCACCAATTTCAATCCCTGTCGGTCCAGAAGCACTCGGCAGAATGATGAACGTTATCGGCGACCCTATCGATGGGAAACCCCCTATTGAAACTAAACAAAAATTCCCAATCCACAGACCATCTCCACATTTCTCCGAACTTACAACCGAATCCGAAATGTTTGAAACAGGAATTAAAGTTATTGACCTTATCGAACCTTTCACCAAAGGAGGTAAAACAGGTTTATTCGGTGGTGCTGGTGTTGGTAAAACCGTAACTATCCAAGAACTTATTAATAATATTGCCAAACAACACGGTGGTTACTCTTGTTTCGCTGGTGTTGGTGAGCGTTCCAGAGAAGGTAATGACCTTTACCTCGAAATGGAAGAAGCAGGCGTATTAGATAAAACTTCTCTCATCTTCGGTCAAATGAACGAACCTCCAGGAGCTAGAATGAGAGTTGCACTTACTGCTCTTACTCAAGCCGAATACTTCCGTGATGAAGAAGGTAGAGACGTACTTCTTTTTATAGATAATATATTTAGATTTACACAAGCAGGTTCAGAAGTATCCGCCCTCCTTGGACGTATGCCATCTGCCGTAGGTTACCAACCTACTCTCGCAACCGAAATGGGTATTCTGCAAGAAAGAATTGCATCTACTAAAAAAGGTTCAATTACCTCCGTTCAGGCCGTTTATGTGCCTGCCGATGACTTGACTGACCCTGCTCCAGCAAACACTTTTGCTCACCTCGATGCAAAAACAGTTCTTTCACGTTCTATCGCCGAACTTGGTATCTACCCTGCCGTTGACCCATTAGACTCCACCTCTCGAATTATGGACCCTAATATCATCGGTCAAGAACATTACGATGTAGCTTCTCGTTGCGTTGGTATCCTCCAAACATACAAAGACCTGCAAGATATCATCAATATCCTCGGTATGGACGAACTCTCAGAAGAAGATAAACTAACTGTTGAAAGAGCAAGAAAAGTTCAAAAATTCTTCTCTCAGCCTTTCTTTGTTGCAGAAGCCTTCACTGGTGCCGCAGGTAAATATGTGAAAATTGCTGACACTATCTCAGGATTCAAAAAAATCTTAGACGGAGAATGCGACCACATCCCTGAAGGTATGTTCGCTTACAAAGGCGGAATAGAAGAAGTATTTGAAGCTTACGAAAAAGAAAATAACAAATAAATTTTCCGATATCATAATCAATACTCCACCGATTTACTAAATCTCGGTGGAGTATATAAAAAAAGAAAAAAATGGAAAAAGTTCTAAAAGTTGAAATAGTTACTCCTAAAAAAGTAATTTACTCCGGCAACGCTACCGCAGTTACTCTGCCAGGTTCCAAATCTCCTTTCCAAGTTCTTTATAATCACGCCGCTATAGTTTCTAACCTCGATAAAGGCAAAATTATCGTCAAAGAAACTAACGGCAATGAAATTATATACACTGCAGAAAGTGGATTCGCCGAAATAAATAAAAATATTATTAGTATCCTAGTCGAATCGGCTACTACTAATTAATTCAGACCAAATATAAAATTTTTGTAAATCAAAAATAATTCGGAAGAAAAATGCAAGATAATAAAATTAAATACGAAGGATTTACCTACGACGATGTTTTGCTCGAACCAAGATATTCTAATTTTCTTCCAAAAGATGCAAACCTTGCTACGAATCTAACTAAAAAAATTAGACTAAATATCCCTCTGCTCTCAGCAGCAATGGATACCGTTACCGAATCTCGTATGGCAAGAGCAATCGCAAGACAAGGCGGCTTAGGTGTTATCCACAAAAATTTATCCATTAAAGAACAAGCAGACCAAGTTGACCAAGTAAAACGCTCTGAAAGCGGTATGATACTTGACCCTATCACTCTGTCCAGCGATAAAAAAATAAAAGATGCACAATTCATTATGGCAAAATACCATATCTCTGGTATTCCCATTATCGACAAAGAAAATAAATTAATTGGTATCATCACTAACCGTGACCTAAGGTTTAATCCACCCCCTGAAACAAGCATCGCTGATGTTATGACTAAAGATAGATTAGTTACCGCTCCATTAGGCACAACACTTCAAGACGCAGAAAAAATACTCCAAGAATACAGAATCGAAAAACTACCAGTTGTTGACAACGACTCCGTCCTCAAAGGACTAATTACATTCAAAGATATTCAAAAAAAGAAAAAATTTCCTAATGCCTGCAAAGACCAACACGGAAGATTAAGAGTAGGAGCCGCAGTCGGTATCGCCGCTAATACAATGGAGAGAGTAACCGCATTAATTTCAGTAGGAGTAGATGCTCTTTTCGTTGATACAGCCCACGGACACACAAAAACTGTAATTGATATAATCAAAAAAATCAAAAATCAATTCCCAGATATTGATGTCATTGCAGGAAATATCGCATCTTCAGAAGCAGTCAAAGACTTAACCGAAGCCGGTGCAGACGCTCTAAAAGTAGGTATCGGTCCAGGTTCTATCTGTACCACCCGAATAATAGCAGGAGTTGGTGTACCACAACTATCAGCTATAATGCAAGTAGTCAAAGAAGCTAAAAAATACAACCTCCCAGTAATCGCCGACGGCGGAATAAAACAAACAGGAGACATAGCTAAAGCTATAGCAGCAGGAGCAGACTCAGTAATGATAGGCGGTATGTTCGCAGGCCACAGAGAAAATCCCGGAGAAAAAATAATCTACGAAGGACGACCTTATAAAGTCTATCGCGGTATGGGCTCATTAGGTGCTATGAACCAAGGCTCAGCTGACAGATATTTCCAAGACATGGAATCAGAAATATCAAAATACGTCCCAGAAGGCATCGAAGGAAGAGTCCCTTACAAAGGACAAGTAGGAGAAACAATATACCAACTAATCGGCGGACTAAAAGCCGCTATGGGATATTGCGGTTGCCCTACTATCGAAGAATTGAAACTAAATGCACGATTTATTAGAATAACATCTGCCTCTCTTAGAGAGTCGCACCCACACGATGTCAAAATTACTAAAGAATCACCAAATTACTTTGTTTAATAATTATAATTATAAGTGAAAAATGGAAAATAAATATATCCAAATCCCAGAGTCTTACCCAGAATTAATAAACAGAAGGTTACAACAAACTAGATTTACTATTGAAGATGAAAAATTAGATGCATTAGTCATAAGCCATATCCCTAATGTCAGATACCTTACCAATTTTTCAGGTGTTTCCGCATTCCTTTTTGTAACTCAAGATGAATTACATTTTGTTACTGATGACAGATACGAACTACAAGTGCAAAGAGAACTTTACAAACTCCCAAATATGAAAATTCATATCACAAGAGACGTTTGGCAATATCTCGCTGACACTAAATTCTTAGGTAAAATTTCTTCACTCGGTTTCGAAGCTGATAGAATGCCCTATTCCGATGCCGTTGAAGTCAGAAACGTAATCAGACCTATGAAATTTAAACCAGCCCCTAACTCTTTCGAACCTTTCACAATGCCAAAAGATAAAGACGAATTAATATTTATCGAAAAAGCTGCAAACATAGCACTCGATACTTTCAAATATATTACCGACTTTATGAAGCCAGGAATGACCGAAGTCGAAATTGAAAATGAAATTGCTTACTATGCACGTAAAATTGGTTCCGAAGGTGTACCATTCCATATTGTTTTCTCTAGCGGTATTAATACTGCTTATCCCCACCTCAAAGCAACCGAGAAAAAAATTAAGAAAAATGAAATCATTATGGTCGATTTCGGCTGCACATACAACGGCTTTGCCGCAGGTATTACACGTACTCTCGTCATCGGTAAAGCAACCAAAGAACAAAAAGCAATATACAGCATGATTTACAAAGCTCAACAAGCTGCTTTTAAAAATCTAAGACCAGGAATGAACGGTAAAATCTTAGACGGATTCGCCAGAGAAATCATCGAAAAAGAAGGATACGGAGATTATTTCAAAACTAACCTCGGACACGGCGTAGGTATTTCTTACAACGAAAAACCAATCATCTCATTCAGAGAAGATAGCCAAATGGTACCTGAAGGATGTGTTCTCGCCATCGAACCAGGCGTTTATATCCCCGAAAAATTTGGAATCAGAATCAAAGACAACGTTGTCGTTAGCAGAAATGGTACAAAACATATTACCGAATCCCCAAAAGAAATTATTCAAATTTAAGTTATAATAAATTTAATTTTATAACACCAATCAGCCGTCCGTTAGAACAAAAATGTAATCATAATTATATTTTATCTAACGGACTTTCTTTATCCTATTTCATAATTAATACATAATTATTATATTCTCAAAATAATAAAGATAGATACTATCAATATTCACTATAAATTTACTCTATAAATACACACCCAATAAAACTATTATCCCCAAGATAACCCTATAATATACAAACAATAAAGTACTATGCTTCTTCAAATATTTTAATAGAAAATCTATAGCAAAATATCCACTAATAGCAGAACTTATTATCGCTATTCCCAAAGTTAAAAACTGGTCTGAACTTAAATGACCAAACTCCTGATAAAACTCCAACAATCCACTACCTAAAATAGCAGGAATTCCCAATAAAAATGAAAACTTAGCAGCAGTCTCCCTATCCAAACCCATAAATAATCCAGCAGTTATTGTAGTCCCCGAACGCGACGAACCAGGTATCAATGCAACACATTGAGCCAAACCAACAGCCCAAGCATCCTTCCATGACAACTTATCCATATCCCGCTTAAATGATGCTGTCCTATCAGCTATAAACAACACAATCGCCAACCCAATCAAACTCGACCCTATCACAACAGGGTCCTTTGTCAAATTCCCCTCAATTATTTTTTTAAACGCCAATCCAATTGTAACCACAGGTATCGAACCCACTATAACAAACCATCCCAATTTAGAATTCACTGACTGTTCCTTAAAACTCTTCCTTCTCCTAGAAAAATTTTCACTCAAAAAATCTACACTCGTTTCTTTAATTTCCCTAAAAAAATAATAAATCACAGCAAACAAAGTTCCCAACTGAATTACAGCAATAAACGCAGTCCATTGCTCCGGATTATTAGGGTCTATCAACCCCAAATATGAACCAGCCAAAGTAAGATGAGCCGTACTGCTAATAGGAATAAATTCTGACAACCCTTGGATTATACCAAGCAAAATCGCTTCTATAATTGACATCTATGATATATCTCTCATTATCTAAAATTTACAAGTTTATTATCATTATATTCTGTTCAAATAAAGTCTTTTGATTTACTCAATCAATCCTAATCTTCAAGCCCCTCTTTGAAAGCATTCTGTATCGACAAAAATGAACTCCTATCTATTATTCCAGCATTTAACGCCATCTCATTAGTCGCCAACCCCATATAACAATATGGTCTTAACAATTGTCTATGACCTTTCATCGCCTTTACATGAAGCCTAATCGTATTAACATCAGCACGAGCTATCGGCCCAGTCAAAGGAATACTTTTCGAATCAGTCAATCCACGCAAATTATTACCAAGAGTAGTCTTCGCAATCGTAGGCAAAAATTCATTCGAATCTATATTCGCAGAATCAGCAATCTGATTTGCTAACTGAATTATTGTAGTCATATAATTGGAAGCAGACGTAGCAACAGCATGATACAACGCCTTCTCCTTCACAGACTCCTCAGACAACCTTATCGGAAAACCATATAACAAATCTACAAAACTCGAATATAAAGAATAATCTTCATCAGTACACTCTATTCCCCACCTAATATCATGCAATAAATTCGGCGTATCCAAATAAAATGTCTGAAATGGATGAATAGCTGCTACCGAAGCACCATGCTCAGAGCAAGGCTCTAATACCGATGTACCAAGTACTCCCGAACAATGTATTATTTGTACGCCCTTCAAAAACTTACCATATTTCTCAGCCAATTGTCTCGCTACTTCATTTATTACCGAATCATTAGTAACTATTATCATCATGTTTGGCAAATGGTCTATATCTTTAACAGATGTTCGTATCAAGTCAGGATTTATCAAAGTCTTCTTTACTCTATCTCCCGAAGCCTTCGAATTTGTAACAATCCAATCCAATCTACCTAACTTCAATAGTTCTATTCCTAAAGTTATTCCTACCTTCCCGGCACCTATGATGCCAAAAGTATATGATTTTGTATCCTTTATCATTTATTTTCCTTTCTTAATATCTCATATCCAGTTTGAGAATCTTTGATTGTAAATCCCTTATCATTTATTTCATTCCTTAACTCATCTGCTTTCGACCAATCCTTAGCATTTTTTGCCACCACTCGGTCTTCTGCCATCCGAATTACTTCCTCTGGTATATCTATTTTCTCTTCTTCTCTTTTTTCGATTTTCCAAACTGCAAAAATTGCATTCAAGTCGTCGAATAATTTAATCAATTTTTTCTTACTTTCAGAATTATATTTTTTATTTTTACTATTATTAATAAAAGTAAATATTTCTGCCAATGCCCTCGGAGTATGCAAATTATCTGCTAATTCACTGTATATCCTGTTTTTTAACCCTTCTACATCCGCTTCGTCTTCCCCTTCCTCCTCAAACAAACTATATATAAACTCCTGTACCCTCATCCTCGATTTCTTCTGAGCCGTCAGTCCCTCTAATGTAAAATTAAATTTCGTCATATAATGCTGCGACAACATCAGCAACCTTATATCCAAAGCATCAAAACCCTTATTCAGCAAATCCTCTAAAACGAAAAAATTTCCAGCAGACTTACTCATCTTCTTACCCTCTACATCTAAAAACTCATGATGTAACCAGTAATTAGTAGGGTCAATCCCATACCCAGCATGAGACTGGGCTATCTCGTCTTCATGATGAGGAAATTTTAAATCTATCCCACCAGTATGTATGTCAAATGGCAAACCAAATAACTCATACTCCATAGTCGAACACTCTAAATGCCATCCAGGTCGTCCTTGACATTTTTTTCCATCTATGGTAAAATCCCAGGATGGCTCATTTTTCTTCGCTGCTTTCCAAAGAACAAAGTCGCTGACCTGTTCCCTCGAATATTCATCTGAATCTACCCGCTCTACGGTCCTCAAATTATCAAAATCTATCCGTTTAAGCCTTCCGTATTTATACTGATTTTTCCATTTATTCACATCAAAATATACCGAACCATCTGAAATATAAGCAAATCCATTATCATATATCTTCCTAATCAAATTCTGCATCTGTGGAATATACTCTGTTGCCTTAGGAAAATTATAAAAATTTTCAATCTCTATCCCTACATCACTTATATCCCTTTTGAATATCTTTTCATAATAATCCGTTAACTTACTCAAATTCTGATGAGGGTCATCAGTTTGCTCCCCCATCTCATCTAACCACAACTCCGATCCCAAACTACTATCCCTAATAGTTTTGTCATCTATATCCGTTATATTCATTACCCATTTAACATCATAACCACCCACAACCTTCAATACCCTAAACAATAAATCCCCAAATAAAAATGAGCGCATATTCCCTATATGAGCATGATTATATACCGTCGGACCACAAGAATACATCTTCACCTGCTTATCACCTATCGGTTTAAAATCTTCTTTTTCATTCTTAATCGAATTATACAGCTTTATCTTCATTTTTAATACTTATTTTATTTGTCATCTATTGAACTACAAATTTATAAAACTGAAACGATTATTTATCAAGATAATTAAAAACTTAAATACTATATTTCAAATTAATAACGAATTAATATTAAACAAATTAAAAAAATTAATATATATTTGCAATAAACAAAAGATTTGAAACAAATCAAAAAATGAACAGTATAAATACTTTTAAATGATTATTGGAGTGTACCCAAAAAGCTGGGCACCAAGTTAAGCGACTACGAAATTTTCGTAATCATGTGGAGACATATAGTTTATTACTCAGTAAAACATTAAAGGAACTTAAATAATGAATTATTTTCACAAATTCAATAAATTGTTAAAGGAAACATATGTGTATTATTATGTAAAGAAGAATTATAGGGATAAAGATTATGTAGATGTTGCTTATTCTGATATACTTAGAT
>Ga0209692_10005134_pt1 | contig 11426 bp, 10 predicted proteins | sample tdDd472_FD_187129 | JGI IMG/M metagenome (GOLD analysis project Ga0209692, IMG submission 187129) | Marine sediment microbial communities from the Atlantic coast under amendment with organic carbon and nitrate - tdDd47.2 (SPAdes)... | ecosystem: Environmental > Aquatic > Marine > Coastal >...
GCGCTATTTCTTCGCCAGCCCCCTGCCCGCGGCCTATGAGATCGTCTCGCTGATGATGCCCGCGATCATTTTCTGCGCCCTGCCGCTCACCGTTCTGCGCGAGGGGCATGTCACCGTCGATCTGCTCGATTCGATCGTCCCCCGCGCCGCCGCCCGGGTGCAGGCCGTGGTCGTGCATCTGGCGTCCGCCGCGGCGCTGGCGCTGATTTCCTGGCGGCTGGTGATCCGCTCGATGGACCAGCTTACCTATGAGGAGGTCACCGACGAACTGTTCCTGGAGCTCTGGCCCTTCAGTGCGGTGATGGCCACGCTGTGCGCAATCGCCGCGCTCGCGGCGCTGGCAAATGCCATTCTGAGCCTGACCGGCCGCAAGGCCTGGGGGTAGGACAGACATGACCGAAGCATTGATCGGCCTCGCCGTCCTCCTCGTCCTCGCCTTCCTGCGCATTCCCATCGCCTTTGTCATGGCGCTGGTCGGATTCGCCGGCATGGCCTGGGTCAACAGCCCCACTGCGGCGCTCTACAACGTTGGCCAGACCGCCTTTGACGCCGCCATCAATTATGAACTGTCGGTGGTGCCGCTGTTCGTCCTGATGGGCAATTTCGTCGCCCGCGCGCATCTCGCGGCCGAGCTTTACAACGCCTCCAACGCCTTTCTCGGTCACCGCAAGGGGGGCCTCGCGATGGCCACCGTGGTGGCCTGTGGCGGATTCTCGGCGATCTGCGGATCGTCTCTGGCCACCGCCGCCACCATGTCCAAGGTCGCCATGCCCTCGATGCGCCGCTTCGGCTATGCGGATTCTCTGGCCACCGGCTCCATCGCAGCCGGCGGCACGCTGGGCATCCTGATCCCGCCCTCGGTCCTGCTGGTGATCTACGGCATCCTCACCCAGCAGAGCATCGGAAAGCTCTTTGCCGCCGGCATCCTGCCGGGGGTGATCGGCGTGCTCTTCTACCTCTTCGCGGTGCGCTACGTGACCTGGCGCCGCCCCGAATCCGGACCGGCGGGCGAACGGCAGGACTGGCCGCAGCGCATGCGCGCGCTGTCCTCGGTCTGGGGGGTGATCCTGCTCTTCGCCCTCGTCATGGGTGGCATCTATGGCGGCGTGTTCAGCCCGACCGAGGCCGCCGGGATCGGTGCCATGGGCGCATTCGCCTTCGCGCTGCTGCGCGGCGCGCTGACCTGGCAGGTGCTTTGGGAAATCCTCGAGGAGAGCGTGGCAACCACCGCGATGCTCTTTGCGGTGTTGATCGGCGCGCTGCTGTTCGCCAATTTCATCAACTTCACCGATTTCCCGCAGGCGCTGGTGCGCATCGCGATGCAGTTCCAGGATACCCCCTGGCTGGTGATCGCGGCGATCCTGGTGATCTACATCCTTCTGGGCTGCGTGTTCGAGAGCATGTCGATGATCCTGCTCACCGTGCCGATCTTCTACCCGCTGATCCTGCAGCTCGGCTATGATCCGATCTGGTTCGGCATCGTGGTGGTGGTGGTGACCGAGATCAGCCTGATCACCCCGCCGGTGGGGCTCAACGTCTTCGTGCTGCGCGGGGTGCTGCCCGACGTGACCACCGGCACCATCTTCAAGGGGGTCACGCCATTCTGGGTGGCCGATATCTTCCGGCTGACGCTGATCGTCGTGGTGCCGTGGATATCGACCTGGCTGGCCGCCTATGTCGCCTGAGCCCGCCTTATCCGGCGAGGGAAAAGCCAACGGCGCCAAGCGCGCCCATGGTGACATCCACCTGCCGCACCCCCGGGTCCAGCACCCGGAGCGGCAGGTGGGTGCCGCACATCACCACCATGCCGGGCGTCAGCGTCAATCCGCGCGCGGCCAGGTGTCCGATCAGCCAGGCCACAGCGTCGCCCGGGTGCTGCGGTGCGGCACCAGTGGCCTGCGCCGCCCGTTCGCCGTCCAGATCCAACGCCACCTCCAGCCCGTCGAGGTCCAGCGCATCTGGCGCGACACGCCCCGCGCCCAGCACGATGCCGGCGTTGAACACGTTCAGCGCGATGGCCTGGGCCAGCGACACCTCGGGCATCGGGATGCCGCGCTGGTCGATCAGTTCGATCGCCGGGCGGAAACACGCGATCGCGGCCATCGCCCCGGCCCGGTCCACCGGACCGCTGAGCGTTTCCACCCCCGGCCCCATCACCGCGGCGATCTCTGGCTCGATGCTGACCGCCTCGAACCCGGAAATGGACAAAACAGCCCCGGAATCGTACATTTCAGCGGTGAATATCCGGGCCGAGACCGGCTCGGACACGCCGAAATGCGCCATCTGCGGCGCTCCGTTCACCGCCAGCTTGTAGCCGCCCACCGGCATCCCGACGGCCGCGACATAACCATCCTGAACCGCATAGGCGGTCTCTAGAGACACGCCGTCCAGATCCTGGGGAATCTCGAACCGGCGCAGATCCCTGCGCGCCTCAGCCATCGCCTTAACTGTCGCACTCAACCCATTGTTCATTATACTATTCTCCCCGGTTTTCGCATTTCCTGTCCCGCCCATGTTGACGCCCACGCGCAGCGAAATCTAGGCTGAACCGTCATTTCCGGAGGCTCCATGACCGATCCCGAAGCAAAACCCCGCAAACTGCGTTCCCGCGTGACCACCGACGGGCTCGATCGTGTCCCGCACCGCGCCTTCTATCGCGGCCAGGGGCTCGACGACGATGCCATCTCGCGCCCGATGATCGGCGTGATGAGCACCGCCGGCGAAACCTCGCCCTGCAACGCCAACCTCGGGGATCAGGCCGCGCATGCCTATCGCGGCGTGCAGGAGGCGGGCGGAACCCCCCGGGAATTCACGACAATTTCCGTCTCTGACGGGTTCAGCATGAACCACCAGGGCATGAAGAATTCGCTGATGTCGCGCGAGGTGATCGCGGATTCCATCGAACTGGTGATGCGCGGCCACGCCTATGACGGTCTGGTCGGATACGGCGGCTGCGACAAGAACCTGCCGGCGATCATCATGGCGATGGTACGGCTGAACGCGCCTTCGGTCTTTGTCTATGGCGGCTCGACCCTGCCGGGGCAGTACAAGGGCAGGACGATCAGCATCCTCGACGCCTACGAGGGCGCCGGCGCGGTGATGACCGGCGAGATGGACCAGAAGACCCTGGACGAGATGGAGCGCGCCGCAATGCCCACCATCGGCGCCTGCCCCGGCCAGTTCACCGCCAACACCATGGGCATGGTCTCCGAGGTGCTGGGCATCGCGCCGCTTGGCTCCTCGCTGATCCCGGCGGTCTATTCCGAACGCGCCGCGCTGGGGCGAAAGGCGGGCAAGCTGGTGATGCAGATCCTGGAAAACGGCGGTCCGCTGCCGCGCGACCTGATTACGCGGCACAGTATCGAGAATGCCTGTGCCATCGTCGCCGCCACCGGCGGATCGACCAACGCGGGCATGCATCTTTCGGCGATCGCGCATGAGGCGGGGATCAAGTTTACCATGGACGATGTCGGCGCGGTGTTCGAGCGCACGCCGCTGATCGGCAACCTGCGCCCCGGCGGGCAGTACTACGCGCTGGACGTGCACCGGCTGGGCGGGGTGGCGATGATCGTCAAGGAGTTGATCGCCAGCGGCCATATGCACGGGCATACCCTGACCCTGACCGGCCAGACGCTGGCCGAGGCGGTGGCCGAGGCCCCCGCCCCGGATGGCGAGGTGATCTTTCCCGTCTCCAACGCGCGCGACAGTTCCGGTGGGGTGATCGTGCTGAAAGGCAACCTCGCGCCGCAGGGCGCCTTCATCAAGGTGGCCGGGCTGAAGACCCGGCTGCACGAGGGGCCCGCGCGCGTGTTCGAGAGCGAAGAGGATTGCATGGCCGCCGTGCGCAAACGCGATTACGCCGAGGGCGATGTCATCATCATCCGCAACGAGGGGCCAAAGGGAGGCCCCGGCATGCGCGAGATGCTGGGACCGACGGCGGTGATCTATGGCCAGGGCATGGGCGAAAAGGTGGCGCTGGTCACCGATGGCCGGTTCTCCGGCGCGACGCGCGGCATGTGCATCGGCTATCTCTCGCCCGAGGCCGGCGATGGCGGGCCGCTGGCGCTGGTCGAGACCGGCGACCTCATCCGCATCGACACCTTGGAGGCGCGGGCCATCGACCTTCTGGTCGATGAGGATACGCTGGACAAACGCCGCGCCGCGCTGGCGGCGCGCCCGCCCCGCCGCCTCGCTGGGGTGCATGAGAAATACGCGGCGCAGGTGCAAAGCGCCTTTTACGGCGCGGTGACCCATTCGGGCGCCGCCGAATGGCCGATGGATGGACTCGATGATGAATAAGCCGCGACTGGGATACCTTGGCACCGGGCTGATGGGCGGCCCGATGGTGCTCAACCTGCTCAAGGCGGGCTATGAAGTCACCGTGTGGAACCGTACCGCGTCAAAATGCGACGCGGCGGTCGCCGCCGGGGCGCGGCGCGCGACCAGCCCGGCGGAGCTGGCGCAGCAAAGCGACGCGGTGATGGCCTGCCTGACCAATGCGTCGGCGGTCGAGGCGGTGCTGTTCGGCGCGGATGGCGTGGCCGGGGTGACGGGACCGACGCTCTTCGTCGATTTCTCATCGATGGACCCGGAGCAGACAGGCATCTTTGGCGACCGGCTGCGCGCAGCCAACGGCATGGGCTGGGTCGATGCACCGGTCTCCGGCGGCACCCCGGCGGCGACCAGCGGCGCGCTGACCATCATGGCCGGCGGCACCGAGTCCGATTTCGCCCTGGCCGAACCGCTGATGGCGCCGCTGGCGCAGCGGGTCACCCACATGGGCCCCGCCGGGGCCGGACAGATGACCAAGCTTGTGAACCAGATCATCTCGGGCTGCACCATGGCGGTGGTGGCCGAGGCGGTGCAGTTCGCCAAGGCAAAGGGCGTCGATGCCACCCGTCTGACCGAGGCGCTGGCGGGCGGGTTCGCCGATTCCAAGCCGTTCCAATTGCTGGCGCCGCGCATGGCGGCGGAGAAATTCGCGGATCCGCTGGGCACGGTGGCAATGATGCTGAAGGATCTCGACACCGTGGCCGAGGTTGGCGAGGGAAGCGCGGCGCTGCCGATGACCGAAACCGCCCGCGCGCTGATGCGCACCGCCTGCGACCAGGGTCACGCGCAGGACGATATCTCGACCATCGTGCTCACGCTCAAGGGGCTGGCATGACCTGCATCGGGTTGATCGTGCCGCCCGCCGCCGGCGCGGTCCCACCCGAGCCACCGCAGCTTTATCCCGATATCGACTTCTTATCGGTTGGGCTCGGCATTCCCGAGGTGACGCCGGAGGGGTTCAACCAGGTGATCGGGCGCCTGTCGGATCTGGCCGGGGAGCTGCGGGCGCAGGGGGCCGAGGCGATCTCGCTCATGGGCACGTCGCTGAGCTTTTATCGCGGGCCGGAGGGCAATGCCGAGGTGCTGGAGGCGCTGCGCGCGGGCGGCGGCGTGCCGGCGACCACGATGACCGACTCGGTGCTCGAGGCACTCGCCGCGGTGGGCGCAAGACGGGTGGCGGTCGGCACCGCCTATACAGAGCCGGTGAACGCGGCGCTCACCCGCTACCTGACCGCAAGCGGGTACGAGGTGACGGCGCTGGAGGCGATGCACCTGCAAACGGTCGAGGAGGTCTTTGCCACCAGTGACGCCGATCTGATTGCACTTGGACACCGGGCGGTCTCGGCCGCACCCGGGGCCGATTGCCTTTTCATCTCCTGCGGCGGGCTGCACACCCTGCCGGTGATCCCGGTGCTGGAGGCCGCGCATGGCCTTCCGGTGATCTCCAGCGCCACCGCCGGCGCCTGGGGGGCGGCGCGGCTGGCGGGGCATTCCGGACGCTCGCCAGGGCATGGCCGGCTGTTTGGGATCTAACCGCGCGCCCCGACCCCAAGAAAATCAACGCCTTGCAGAAAAATATTTCGCGCGCGAAACAGGTAACACAGGTAAACCTCTGTTTACGAACATTAAATCATGAAAACAAGCCCAGCCGAAACAGCCGGACCCGTCTTCTTCTCTTTGTCAAATTCTCCCGCCGGAGGCGGTCCCGACCTCAGCCGGCCGGCGCCGCGCTGGCGATACGCGCGGTCGCTTCGATCTCCAGCAGCGCGCCGTCCTCGACCAGGTCGGAAATCACCAGCAGCGACATCGCCGGGAAATGCCGGCCGAAGACCCGGCGATAGGCGGCACCGATCTGGGCCTGGTTGGCCATGTATTCGGACTTGTCCTTCACGAACCAGGTCAGCCGTACCACGTCCGAGGCGGTGCCGCCGGCGGCCTCGACCACGGCAACGATATTGGCCAGCGCCTGTTCCATCTGGCCGATGAAATCGTCGGCCTCGAACACCTGATCGGCGGTCCAGCCGACCTGCCCGCCCACGTAGAGCGTCCCGTCCGCGGCCAGCATGCCGTTGGAATAGCCCTTGGCCGGTGCCCATCCCTCGGGCTGAATTACCTTGTGCGTCATGTTGTGCCTTTCCATTCTGTCTCAGGTCACCCGCGAGCGGGTTTGGTATTTTTCGTCGCGCCACAGCTCGTTGCCGATCACATCTTCGATGATCCCGGCGGCGGCGGCGACGTCTTCCTCGTCGATGTAAAGCGGCGTGAAGCCAAAGCGCATGATGTCGGGCGCGCGGAAATCTCCGATCACGCCGCGGTCGATCAGCGCCTGAATCGCCGCATAGCCATGTTCGAACCGGAACGAGACCTGGCTGCCCCGGATCGCGCCATCGCGCGGGGTGGCGAGGGTGAGCTGCGGACAGCGCGCCTCGACCTCGGCGATGAAGCGATCGGTCAGCGCCAGAGAGGCGGCGCGCAGATCGGCCATGTCCACCCCGTCCCAGGCGGTCAGCGCCTGTTGCAGCACCGCCAGTTGCAGGATCGGCGGCGTGCCCACCCGCAGCCGTTCGGTCGACATCGCCGGGCGATAGTGCCGCTCCATCGCGAAGGGTGCGTCATGACCCAGCCAGCCCGAGAGCGCGGGCTGCACCTGCTCGACGATGTCCGGACGCACATAGATGAAGGCTGGCGCGCCGGGGCCGCCGTTGAGATACTTGTAAGAGCAACCGACCGCGAATTCACACTTGCTGCCGGCCAGGTCCACCGGCACCGCGCCGGCACTATGGGCCAGATCCCAGAGCATCACCGCACCCGACGAATGTGCTCTTTCGGTGATCGCCTGCATGTCGTGCATGCGGCCGGTGCGGTAATCCACATGGGTCAGCATCACCACCGCCACCTCCTCGGTGATGGCCTCGGCCACCGCCTCGGGATCCGGCGTGCGCAGCTCGTAGCCCTGCCCCAGAAGCCCGACCAGCCCCTCGGCCATGTAGAGATCCGAGGGAAAATTGCCGTTGTCGGACAGGATCACCTTGCGGTCTGGACGCATCTTCAGCGCCGCCGCCAATGCCTGGTACACCTTGATCGAAAGCGTATCGCCGGTTGCGACGCTGCCCGCTGGCGCGCCGACCAACTGGCCGATCCGGTCGCCCACCACGCGCGGCAGCTCCATCCAGCCCGCTGAATTCCAGGCCTTGATCAGCTCGCCGCCCCATTCGGCGCGCATCACCGCGCCGACGCGCTCCACCGCGCCCTTGGGCAGCGGGCCCAGCGAGTTTCCGTCGAGATAAATCACGCCCTCGGGCAGATCGAAGAGATCCTTTCGGGGTAAAGTCGATTGGCTCATTGTCACAATTCTCCGCGCAAGTGCCAAAGTTCGGGAAACAGCTCAACGTCCAGCATCCGGCGCAGATACTGAACCCCCGAGGTGCCGCCGGTACCACGTTTGAAACCGATCACCCGTTCCACCGTGGTGACATGGTTGAACCGCCAGCGGCGGAAGTAATCCTCCAGATCGACCAGCTTTTCGGCCAGTTCGTAAAGCGTCCACCACTGGTCGACGTTCTCATAGACCTGTTTCCACTTGGCCTGAACCTCGGGCAATGCCTTGTGCGGCTGATCCAGTTGCGGCGCCGGAACCTGCGCGTCCGGCCCGTCGATGGTGGTGAAGAGAAGCCGGATCACGTCATCGTAGAAACTGGGCCGCGCCAGTTCCCCGATCAGCATCTTCTGGACCTCAGGCACATGCGCGTGCGGCTTGACCATGTTGGGATTCCGGTTGCCGAGAATGTATTCGATCATCCGGTACTGGTAGGATTGAAACCCCGAGGACGGCCCCAGCGCCTCGCGGAACCTTGTGTAATCGGCCGGCGTCATGGTGCGCAGCACGTCCCAGGCATTGTTGAGCTGCTCAAAGATGCGGCTGACCCGCGCCAGCATCTTGAACGCCTTGGGCATGGCGCCGGAATTCATCGCGTCGCGCGCCGCCGTCATCTCGTGGATCGCCAGCTTCATCCACAACTCGCTGGTCTGGTGCTGGATGACGAAGAGCATCTCGTCATGGGCGCCGCTCAGCGGGCGTTGCTGGTCCAGCAGCGCGTCGAGGCCGAGGTAATCGCCATAGGACATGGCGTCGGCAAAGCTCATCCGGGCGCCCTCGGCGCCGGGATCATAGGCCGATCCGGTCATTCTTCGTCCCTCAGTCTGAAGCGTTGGATCTTGCCCGTCTCGGTCTTTGGCAGGTCCTTGGTGAACACCACCGAGCGCGGATATTTATAGGGCGCGATCACCGCCTTGACGTGATCCTGCAAGAGCTTGACCATCATCTCACCCGGCACATGGCCCGCGCCGAGCACCACATGCGCCTCGACGATCTGGCCGCGCGCCTCGTCCGGCGCCCCGATCACCGCGCATTCGGCCACCGCCGGATGCGCCAGCAGCGCCGCCTCGACCTCGGGCCCGGCGATGTTGTAGCCCGCCGAAAGGATGATGTCGTCGTTGCGCGCGGCAAAGTGGAAATAGCCGTCCTCGTCCTGCACGAAGGCATCACCGGTCACGTTCCAGCCGCCCTGCACATAGTCGGTCTGCCGTTGCCCGCCGAGGTAGCGGCAGCCGGTCGGCCCGCGCACCGAAAGTCGGCCGACCTCGCCGCGCGGCAGTTCCTGCCCGTCCTCGCCGATCACCCGCGCCTCGTACCCCGCCACCGGCTTGCCGGTGCAGGCCGGCCTGTGATCGTCGAACCGGTTGGTGATGAAGATATGCAGCATCTCGGTCGCGCCGATCCCGTCGAGCATCGGCTTGCCGGTCTTCTCGATCCAGGCGTCATAGACCGGCCCCGGAAGGGTCTCGCCGGCCGAGACCGCCGCCCGCAATGACGACAGGTCGGCCCCCTCCTCCATCGCTGTGAGCATGGCGCGATAGGCGGTCGGCGCGGTGAAACAGACGGTCGCCTTATAGGTCTCGATGATCTCGATCATGTTGGGCGGCGTGGCGTTCTCGAGCAGCGTCGCCGCCGCCCCGAAGCGCAGCGGAAAGATCGCCAGCCCGCCGAGGCCGAAGGTAAAGGCCAGCGGCGGCGATCCGATGAAGATATCCTCGGGCGTGACGTTCAGCACCTCGCGCGCGTAGCCGTCGGCGATGATCAGCAGATCGCGGTGGAAATGCATCGTGCCCTTGGGCTCTCCGGTGGAGCCGGAGGTGAATCCGATCAGCGCCACGTCGTCCTGCGCGGTGTCCACCGCGTCGAATTTCACCGGCTTCTGCAGCGCCAGCCGGTCCAGCTCGGCGTCGTGGTTCGAGGTGCCGTCAAAGCCCACCACGGTTTCCAGCACGTCGCTGTCCTTGGCGCAGGCGATCATCTCTTCCATCAGCCGCGTATCGCAGAGCGCATGGGTAATCTGCCCCTTGTCGACGTATTTCGCCAGTTCGCCGGCGCGCAGCATCGGCATGGTGTTGATCACCACCGCGCCCACCTTGGTCGCAGCCAGCCAGCAGGCCACCATGGCCGGGTTGTTGGCTGAGCGGATCAGCACCCGGTTGCCCGGCTTCACCCCCAGATCGTCAACCAGCGCATGCGCCAGCCGGTTGGTCCAGTCGGATAATTCCTTGTAGGTGCGCCGCCGCCCGTTGCCGATCAATGCGATATGGTCGCCAAAGCCCTTTTCGACCATGGCGTCGGTCATCTCCACCCCCGCGTTCAGCCGGTCGGGGTAATCGAACCCGTCCAGCAGCAGATCGGGCCAGGTCTCCGGCGCCGGCAGGTTGTCGCGGGTGAATGTATCTGTATGGGCCGATGGTCTGAGCATGTCTCTTACCTCTCCTGAATGGCGCCGGGATCCGCCGTCTGTCGCAGCTTGGCCCCGGCCCTGTCGTTTCCCGGACCTAGCCCTGCCGGAACGCCCCCAGCGTCTGGCGGGCGATCACCACCCGCTGCACGTCCGAGGCGCCCTCGTAAATGCGCAACGCGCGGATCTCGCGATAGAGTTTTTCCACCGCCTCGCCCGAGCGCACCCCGTCGCCGCCGTGCAACTGCACCGCCTTGTCGATCACCTGCTGCGCCTGGTCGGTGGCGAACAGCTTGGCCATCGCCGCCTCTCGGGTGACGCGCGGCGCGCCGCTGTCCTTGGTCCAGGCGGCGCGGTAGACCAGCAGGGCGGCCGCATCCACATCGAGCGCCATGTCGGCGATATGCCCCTGCACCATCTGCAGATCGAACAGCGGCGCCCCCTGCACGCTGCGGCTGGTGACCCGCGCCAAGGCCTCGTCCAGCGCCCGGCGGGCGAACCCCAGCGCGGCGGCGGCGACGGTGGAGCGGAACACGTCCAGCACCGACATCGCGATCTTGAAGCCGGCCCCCGCCTCGCCCAGAAGCGCGCTGACCGGGACGCGGCAATCGGTGAACCGCAGCGTGGCCAGCGGGTGCGGCGCGATCACCTCCAGCCGCTCGGCAATCTCCAGTCCGGCCGTGTCGGCCGGCACGATGAAGGCCGACAACCCCTTCGCTCCGGGCGCCTCGCCGGTACGGGCGAAGACGGTATAAACATCGGCGATGCCGCCGTTCGAGATCCAGGTCTTCTCGCCGTTCAGCACGTAGTGATCGCCGTCCCGCGTCGCGGTCATGGTCGAATTGGCCACGTCCGAGCCCGAGGCCGGTTCGGTCAGCGCAAAGGCCGAGATCGCCTTGCCGGCCCGGGTTTGCGTCAGCCATTCACCGCGCTGGGCCGGCGTGCCGAACAGCGAGATCGCCCCGGTGCCCAGCCCCTGCATCGCAAAGGCGAAATCGGCCAGCCCGTCATGGCGCGCCAGCGTCTCTCGGATGATGCAAAGGCTGCGCACGTCCAGCCCGGCGCCGGTTTCGGGATCGACGGCGGAATGGGTCAGGAACCCGGCCGCGCCCAGCCCGGTGACCAGCGCGCGGCAGGCGGCGTCGGTGTCAGAATGGTCGATGGCGGACAGATGCGACTGCGCCCAGTTCTCCAATGCGTCGGCCAGCGCCTTGTGGCGCGGCTCGAAAAACGGCCAGTCCAGAAAACTGCGGTCGGACATTTGCGCCCCTCCCCTTCTTCTCGTTTCAAATACTCCCGCCGGAGGCGGCCTGA
>Ga0209692_10005135_pt1 | contig 11423 bp, 9 predicted proteins | sample tdDd472_FD_187129 | JGI IMG/M metagenome (GOLD analysis project Ga0209692, IMG submission 187129) | Marine sediment microbial communities from the Atlantic coast under amendment with organic carbon and nitrate - tdDd47.2 (SPAdes)... | ecosystem: Environmental > Aquatic > Marine > Coastal >...
AATCATCCAGCGAAAATAAAACCCAGTTACTAAAGAATGACAATACTTTAGCAATGATTGGGTACATTCCATTTGAATAATACGTCTCGATAAAATGAGGATTGAACATTCCAATCCTCGTTAACAAGAAAGTGATTACGGCCAATATTAAAGTGTAAAAAGTCTTTGATCGTAAAGTTTTATTAATTCGACTCATCATCATCTCCCAAAAATAATAAATACATGATCAAAAACAGATATGATTTACATCCTATTATAGAAATTTATCAGGATTAACTGCGATTAATATATTACCTTCGCAACAGAAACAAAAACACGTTTTTAAAATGGCTATTGTAATTAAAGAAGTAAATGACCAAAAGACTTTAAACGACTTTGTCAATCTTCCCTATAAGCTTTATAAAGAAAACAGTAAGTGGGTTCCTCCAATGAAAAGTGACGAACGAAATGCGCTTATTGCTGAAAAAAATCCGGCATTCGAATTTTGCGATGTTAAATTTTGGGTTGCCTATAAAAATAATGATTGTGTTGGTCGTATTGGTGGCATAATCAACTCGTTGTGGATAGAAAAAAAAGGTGAAAATATTGGTCGTTTTACACGACCTGAATTTATTGACGATATAGAAGTAAGTAAAGCCCTATTTGAAACTGTTGAGAAATGGTTTAAAGAAGAAGGTATGGTAGAATTACAAGGTCCACTAGGCTTTTCGAACCTCGATCATCAGGGCTGTTTAATTGAAGGGCACGATTGGCTACCATCTGTAGCTTCAGATTACCACATGGCCTATTATCAGAATCACTTTAACGATCTAGGTTACGAAAAGGAAATTGACTGGCTTGAATTTCGAATTACATTTCCAGATGCATTGCCAGAAAAGGCATTTAAAGTAGCTGATATGTTAACGCGTAGATATAGCTTAAAGGCACTTAATTTTACATCGCGCAAAGAAATAGAACCTTACAAAGAAAAAATATTTGCCTTATTTAATAAAGCATTTGCTGAGCTATTTGGAACATTTCAGCTACCTCAAAAACTTGTTGAATTTTATATTAACAAGTTCTTTCCAATGCTGAATCCGCGATATGTGAAAGTTATTTTGGATAAAGAAGATGAATTGGCTGGCTTTTTAGTTGCCCTTCCATCCTTATCAAAAGCGATGCAAAAAGCGAATGGTAAACTACTACCTTTTGGATGGTGGCACATAATGCAAGCCCTTAAAAAGCCTAAAGAAATGGATTTGATGCTAACTGGCGTTAAACCTGAACTTCAGAAAATGGGCGTTGTATCCTTGTTAATGAATGACCTTTGGAAAACAGCTAATGAAGATGGCATTAAGCATGTAGAAACCACCGGAATGCTGGAGAATAACCATGTAGCAATTCAGATGTGGAAATCATTTGATCATATACAACACAAAAGAAAACGTTGTTATAAAAAGACATTATAAAACATCAACTATATTTTATTTAGATAAAAAGGTGTTTGTTTTACAAACACCTTTTTTAATGCACTAATACGAATGACAAGAATAGAATTACTGAAAGAAGCAAAAAGCTATGCCATAATCACGTTTGGCTTAATGATTAGCGCAATTGGATGGACAGGTTTTATCATTCCATCCAACATTGTAGGTGGTGGAGTTATGGGTTTATCATCACTACTTTACTTTGTATTTGAATTACCTGTTGGCCCTACTAACTTGGTTATTAACGGTATTCTAATACTTCTTTCGATGAAGGTATTAGGTAAAGGTTTTGGTTTTAAAACCATTTATTCATTAGTCACACTATCAATATTTATCACCATATTTCCTTATTTCATAACAGAACCTATTGTTACCGAAAAATTTATGGCCGCAATTATTGGTGGCGGCCTCGTTGGGACAAGTATCGGTATATTGTTTGTTCAAGGTGGAAGTACCGGAGGAACTGAAATTGTGGCAATGATCATTAATAAGAACCATAACATAAGCCCTGGACGTATTATGATGTTTTTGGATGTGATCATCATTAGTTCATCAATCTTTGTTTTTAAATCATTGGAAACAATGGTATATGGTTTTGTTGTTATTGGTCTTATGTCGTACATCGCAGATATGCTGCTAACCGGATCGCGTCAGTCAGTTCAGATTCTAATTATATCGCAGAAACCCAAAGAAATTGCCGATAAATTATCTTCACAAATCAATCGTGGACTCAGCTTCTTAAAAGGTCGTGGATACTATTATGCTGGTGATCGTGAATTTATTATCACGATTGTGAAGAAATCAGAATCACATATGGTTTTTCAGATTATTAAAGAAACCGATCCGGATGCCTTTATTTCTGTTGCTAACGTAATGGCGGTATACGGACATGGATTTGATCAGTACAAACCACCATTAAGTAGCAAAAAGACCGCTAAACCAAAGGGTACGTCAATCCCTCCAACTGCATGAGAACCTCATCAAAAGCCTTGGGCATTTCTGCTTCAAGGCTTATTTTTTGCTTTGAAACAGGGTGTAAAAATTCCAATTGAGTAGCATGAAGCAACAAACGCTTCACATCAGTTAATTCAGTCATTATTTTATTGAGGGTCCAATCGCCATGTTGCGTGTCGCCAAGAATATCGGTTCGGTTCATTGCCAAATGCTGGCGAAGCTGATGCCAGCGACCAGTCTCTGGCTGTGCCCTAACCAAACTAAGGGATACATTCTCATCATTTTTATATGAAATAAATGTATCAATCGTTTTGAGGGTTTTATATTTAGTAAGTGCAGACTGGCGCTTCTTTTTCTTTTTAATAAGAACCGGATTATCAAAAGCACCCTCACCAGGTATACCTTTACATACCATTAAATACGTCTTCTTAACAGTTCTTTGCTCAAATTGCTTTGCCAGCACTGCAGCAACATCTCGATTTAATGCCAATATAACAACGCCCGATGTTTTAGCATCAAGCCGATGAACAGGATAAACTGACAGACCGGTTAATTGACCAACCTGCTTTGTCAAATACTCAGCATCAGCTGGCATAAAATCATTCTTATGGATAGGCAGGTCTACTGGTTTATTAACAGCCACCACTACCTCATCATGATAAATAATATCGTCTCTAGTAATTTGCATTCATCTAAGATAGACTCAAACATTCGAAATTTAGTTTTATAAGGAAATTACTTTATAAATTTGCGTGCTTATTAATCAGGGATCATGCAAAAACAAACAATAATAAATTCAACATTAGCAGTAGTAGCATGTCTATTATGGTCTACTGCCTTTGTAGGTATAAAAATAGGACTTCAATATACTACACCACTTCAATTTGCAGGAATACGCTTTTTCTTTTCTGGCATTTTACTATTACCATTGGTTAAATCATACACCTTATTCTTTTCTGCAATCCAAAAAAACTTTAAACTAATTCTTAAGGTTTCAGCCTTTCAAACCTTTATACTTTATGCATTGTTTTATTGGGGCATTGATATGCTTGATGGATCTCTAGCAGCCATTATTATAGGTTCACAACCCTTATTTGCAGCCCTGGTTGCACATCTAATGATGAGTAATGATAAAATGAGCTTTTCTAAAGGGATAACAATTTCATCTGGAATTGGAGGCATTATTCTTATTGCCCTACCCAAGGGCATTAGTGGTCCTGAAGGATGGACTGAGCTTATAGGAATAATTCTTCTAATTCTAGCCAATATCGCCTCGGGCATAGGTAATGTTTTTGTCAGCAAAAACAGAACAAGCATTTCGCCAATTATCCTTAATTCAAGCCAGATGATCTTAGGTGGACTTGTATTATTTATCGCATCTTTATTTACTGAACCATTTACAGGATTTCTCTTCCCTACTGAATACTATTTGGCTCTATCGTGGTTAAGTTTTTTATCGGCTGCTGCATTTTCCATTTGGTTTTTTCTCTTACAAAAGCCTTTAATAAAAGTCTCAGACTTAAATATCTACAAATTTATAATTCCTGTATTTGGAGCTACGCTAAGCTGGATTATCCTACCCGACGAATCGCCTAATATTACATCAATCATTGGTATGCTGGTAATTGCCACATCTGTGGTATTATATGGATTCTTAGTTACTAAAAAGTAAGAAATAACTTGGTGGATGTATACCAATGATGAGTTCCTTCCTTAAATTCTTTGGATTGTAAAATAACATCAAATAGCAATCCAAATGATTTATAACTCAATCCGAAACCCGAACGAAATCGGCCTACTACTTTTGACATATCGTTGAATTCGACATAATGAATTTTTGTATTTCGGTACCACCCTCCCATTAATGTTGCATTGTAGCCAACAACGCTTAATGTTGGTTCTGCATTAAAATACATTTGCCAATTTGCACCGCTTCCCAATAAAGGAAGACCTAATGTCTGCATATAGCTATCCATTTTTCCAAAACGAAATAGTAAACCAACAGAAGCATCATCATGGAGAGTACCAATCCTAGTGCTTCCTTTGGCATACAAATCTATAAGCGATGATGAATAAATCATCTTTGAGGCTTCAAAATTGTAATTCAGAACTGGCCAATTATACTGTTGATGATGCCATCCATTAGGCAATTGATTTTCGGTTAACTCATGATAGTGATATTGAACTTGGCCTGCACCAGATGCGGGTCCCATTACCCCAATATCTAACTCAGTATTAAATATCCAACCCTTTTCTTCATTGGCAGCTCGAGAATGAGATGTAAAAATCAAGACACCAGCATAAGGTCTGTCAGCATATTGAACTTCGTCACTATTAATATCTTTTGGTGTATAAGTTTTCTGGTATCCTGAGAAACCAAAAGCAATTTTACTATAATCTTTAGGCTTTAATAAAAGCAGATTAACTGGATTATACTTAAAAAATGGATGATATGAACCAAAAACCATTCCTTGAGTGTAATAATGATCGGTCATCATAAACACATCATTATCCCAACCCAATTGATAGCTTTTATTGGATAAAAGTTGCTGACTTTGCGCCGTGCACAACAGCACAAAGAACATTAAGATACTTATAACTATTCGTTTTATTCGTCCCAAATCATATTTTAGATGGAGCTATACAAAATCAGTTCCATGAATTATTAAAAAAACTTAAACTTTATTACCAAGTTTTTTGTCCTTATCTATGACATAACAAAACATTGCTATATTTTTGTAACATAATTCATCTTAACAAACATAATATTTAACCCATCTTAACATCAATTCCATGAGAATTTTTATAACACTTCTAATATTAGCAATTGGCTTTCATTCATTTGCGCAAGACCAGCAAAAAAAAGATACTCTTAAAATAGAGACTAAGAAACCCAAACGCTACAACAATATTGCCATTAGGTATCACGCAGGCAGAGTTTTACAAACCAATAGCTTTGTTGAGGGAGATAATGCATCAGGTCAAGTGATCGACTATTATCAGGCTATGAACATTAGCTATGGTGTACAAACTGATGGAAGTAAAGAATGGCATCATGTTTTTAACTTTCCGTATTATGGTGTTGCCTTTTACAATGCTAACTTTTTTAATATTGAAGAGTTAGGAACACCAACTGCTCTTTATGGATTTATGGGGTTTCCGTTTAAGCGTGGAGAAAGAAGTATGTGGGGTTATGAGTTAGGCTTTGGTCTGACCTATAACTGGGAGCCCTATAATGCCTATGATAATCCTTTCCAGGTGGCAATAGGCTCCTATCGTACAGTATATATCGATGCCAACTTATTTTATCAATATCATTTAAGTCCACGTTGGGACATCCGTGGTTCGTTTGGATTTACGCACTTTTCTAATGGAGGAACCAAGAAACCAAATAGTGGTATTAATTTAGTTTCTCCATCAATTGAAATAAGTTATAGTTTTAAAGATAAGCCATTACTAGTTCGTACCGCTCAACCGGCCTATGAACAACACTACGAATTGGCAATGCAAGTTGGTTCTGGATCTAGTAACGTATTATACAACAATCCTAATGAACCTGCTAACCCAGGCGATTCTAAAGCCACAGCCGATGTAATGCATTCCTATTTAAACTTTTCAGCGGCCATATTAAAACAAACAACCTGGAAGAATAAGTTTGGTGCAGGTATTGATGTTACCTATGATGAAAAAGCTAATGTTACCGTGACTAACCCTGAGGATGGCAATCAAGAGCCTGTAGTAGAATTTGCCAGTAAAACATCCGAAAAAATGATGCTCGGTATTTTTGGAACCTATGAATTTACAGTTGATCGTTTATCGGTAGCATCCTATTTTGGTGTTTTGGCTCTTCGTAAAAAAGGCGATAATGCAAATCCTTTTATGTATCAAAAATTTGGTTTGAAGTACCATTTTAAGAACGATATGTATGCCGGCCTTTTGGTACGTGCACACAATTTTTCGGTTGCCGAAGTTATTGAATGGAATATTGGCTACCGTATTAAGTGGCATTAATTTTGATGAGAAATACCAAACTATAACTAACGCATAAAATCAACATTATGAAACGACTTACTCTATTTACAATATTATTAAGTTTCACGCTTATTGTTTTCGGTCAGCAAGATGAGAAAAAATTAACCAGAAAAGAACGACGAGAAATACAGAAACAAGAGCAAAAGAAACGATCAGAACAAATGGCTCAGGCCATCACCATTGCGGTTGATGAAAAACAATGGGTTCTTGAGGCAAATACCCTTGCTGGTAAAAGAGGATCTAGTGTTGTTGTAAACAGCACGCTTAATTTTATTGCTATCGAAGGCGATGAGGCCTTTGTACAGCTCGGCTCTAACTCAGGATTGGGACAAAATGGTGTCGGTGGCGTTTCGGTAAGAGGAAAAGTTACCAAATACGAAGTAAAAAAGAATGAAAAAAAAGGGACCTATTTTATTACCCTTTTTGTTTCATCCGCATTGGGTTCTTTTGATATACGCTTAGATAGTAATCCTGATGGTCAAATCGCAAGTGCCTCTGTTCAAGGAAGTACATCATCGGGACGCGTTCAGTATAGAGGAATATTAGTTCCCCTTCAGCTATCAACGGTATACAAGGGTACACCTATTATATAAAAATAAATACAACGAAATACAAAGGTCAATCATTCGATTGGCCTTTTTTAGTTTAAAGACTGGCTCAACTTGCCTTTAGGTATAAAGAAATAAAATGTCGTTCCCTCTCCAACCTTGGAATTCACGCCTATTTTTCCGCCTAACATCTCAACCAATTGCTTAACGATACTAAGACCAAGCCCTATACCTCCATGTAAATCCGGACCATCCTCTACTTTTTGAAATGGTGAGAATATATTTTCATGATGCTTCAGTTCTATACCTATGCCGGTATCTTCAACTATAAACAAATACATCTCATCGGACAAATCAAAACCGTCATTAAAGCTTTGTAGATGCTTGGTAGCACTTGTCCCATTTAATACCCTTAATAACACATGACCTCTATTAGTAAATTTAATGGCATTACTAAGTAAATTATTCAATATCTGCTTTAAACGCTCCGGATCAGAACACAACACTTCACCTTCACCTATATCATTTGTATCAAGCACATACTTAACTCCGTTATTTGAACTATTTAGCGTCAAAGATTTAAAAACGATGGAACAGTGCTCCTTAACACCAAAGCACTTGTTGACCAGTTGTACTTGCCCAGTCTCAATCTGCGAGATGTCAATAATGTCATTAATTAAAACCAAAAGGCTATCACTGCTTTTTTGTACCATACTGACAAACTCCTTACGTTCTGACGGATCATATAAATCACTTGTCAGTAAAGTAGAGAAACCAACAATAGAATTCATCGGTGTACGTATCTCGTGCGATAAATTAGCTAAGAAAGCCGATTTCAATCGATCAGCCTCAACGGCTCTTTCTTTAGCTAACTCTAAATCAACCGTACGTTCCCTAACCAAATCTTCAAGATAATACCGGTGGCGTTCCAATTCTTTCTTCTGAGTAACCACTTCCTCTTTACTTTCTTCCAGATCATGGTTAGATTCTTGAAGCTCTTGTGTTCTTTTTAATATTAATTTTTCCAGAAGAACCTTCTGTTTCCTCAAATAATTAATTCTTACTTTATAGAACGCAAAGAATAGTAACAGACATAAGATAACCAATAATAACTTAAAGAGCTTACTTTGAAAAAACGTTGATTTTACAACTAAATAAATGGTATCGCCTTCATCATTCCAATACTGATGGTTATTGCAGCCTTTAAACCTTAAAGTATACTTTCCTTCAGGAAGAGCTGAATAATCTTTAGAATCATAAGCCATAAGTGTATCCCAATCTTGATCATAACCTTCCAGCATCCACGCTACCATATTTTTATCCGAATTCTGAAAACTTAAAACACTTGGATTAAAGGCTATGTCATTATCATCAGTACTAATAACCAATGTATCTCCTTCTATAAATTCAAGATTATAATACACCTGATCTCCTACCATGTCATGATCCTTACCCAGAAAATATGAACTTACCTCTACAGCAGGCACCCTGGTATTATATGGAAAATCTTTGGGATTGAATTCGACAAAGCCGCCAAATCCCCCCATCAGTATATTACCGTCAGGTGCAGCATAATGCGATCGCTCATTGAACTCTCTACATAATGTCCCTTCATTTCGCCCAAAACTCAAAATACTTTTCTCATCCGAATTATAACGAATAATATTAGAATTACTATTGAGCCAATAATTCCCATCTAAACCATAATATATCGAATAGATGTTGTTATTGAGTAGTTCATTTGAGTCTACTGAACTGATACTTTTCGTTGTTTTATTAAAACTGATAAGTCCAGCCCCAAATGTAGCCAACCAAACAGTGTTATCATCTTTAATATGCACATCAAATACTGCGCTATAGCGTATATTTCCCTGTTCACTATTTAATGCCGTTGAAAAACGTTCAAACGTTGCATCAGCCTCATTAAAAGAAATTAAATATCCATCTTTATCCCCAATCCATAGCTTTCCATCTCGATCAAAGCGTCCAATTGATGTTTTTACCCGATTATGGTTATTAAATGATGCGGGGAAGGGATACTGTTTATATGTATTTGCTTCGGCATCATATTTAATCAGGCCTCCATATGTAATAAGCCAAATATATTCTTCTCTGGGAACGATATCACTAATGATATTATAATATAACTTTTCACCATCTTTAAAAGAGATTCTATTATAGCTCTTATTATCAGAATCAATTTTTAACAATCCATTAAATGTCGCAAACCAAATTGTATTATTTTCATCTTCATATCCACTATTAATCGTATCATCATCCAGACTTTGACCATTAGGTGTTAAATATTTCTTCGGCTTCTCCGCTTCTTTGTGGGTATAAAAACCATTATACGACCACCACCAATACCTTTTATCCGAATCTTTAAATAGGAAAAATAGATTATCGGTTAAGATCCCTTGCTTTTCATTGGCCTTAAACGACTTAAACTTTTCACTACTGTAATCAAGCATTGATAAGCCATCTTTAGTTCCAACCCATAGCATAGAATGGGCCTTTGAGAAATAAAGGGTACTAATCCAATTATTGGATAATGAACCCAAACGATCTTCGGCCAAATATTTATTTAAAATATCGCCATTAGCACTAAGTTGTATTAATCCATTACCATAAGTACCAATCCAGATATTATTATTTTCGTCAACGAGATGCTTAGTTAGTAAACTACTATTCTTGGCATCTTCAAAAATAATTTCAGAATTATCGCTATTGATAAAACGACGGACCAGTTTTCTATCTAAACAGACCAATAGGGTGCTATCATTTTCTAACGACATGGAGTTCACCCTTTGTGAGCAATGGCAATAGAATGCCTTCTCTAACGTATAATTATCCTTCTCTATTTTTGATGTATCGTACTCGTATAATCCTTTATCAGTAGAAAAAATTATTATGCCATTATTGTTTGTGAGGTCATTAATTTTTAATACATCATTCTTATTATCAACTCTAAGATCAACAAAGCTTTTTTCTTCAATATTATACAAAAGAACTCCATTCTCTCGTGTGCCAATAAACAACCATGACTTATACCTTAACAAAGCAGTTACAACGCCAATACGATCTTTTTGCAAAGAATCTGTTTTTCGCTGTATTTGGTCAAATTTAAAACTGCGTAAATCCAATCTGTTTATACCTCCAAAATGGGTACCTACCCAAAGTGAAGATTTATCAGGATCAACATAAATACAAGTAATATAGTTATCCGATATTGAAATTGAATCGTTTATATCTTGCTTAAATGCATCAAAATACAAGCCATCATAACGGTACAAACCCTCAGATGTACCAACCCAAATATAACCCACCGAATCTTGAACTACGCTTTTAATAAATGGATGTTTTAATCCCTCGTTTTCACCGTAATTTTTAAAATTATTTTGCTGTGCATAAATACTACTCAAACAGCAAAATAAAGCCCCAACCAGTAAATTCTTCAACACATTAAAATTTTACATTATACCCCACCTAAAAGAAGTGTGCTAATTCTTCTCCCCAAAATTAATAGTGCACACACAAAACCCTTAACGCGTTTAATATTTAAAAGTTACACCATAATTAAGTTGAAAATAATTTTCATGATAGGGTAAATGCGTCCTTATGCTATAATCCAAGCACCTGAATAGCTAAACCCGATAAAAAGATGACAAAGCCAGCAATAGGGTGGCCGAGGTTTTCAAATTTTTTAATATTTACAAAAGTAAGTCCATACGACGTAGCGATAACAGCCGTTGTCATTGTAACAAGCGTTACTATACCAAAAACACTAGTTACCAAAACTAGCGAACTAACACTCTCTAATGCTGCCGGGTACATTAAAATAGGAATTAATGGCTCACATGGACCAAGCGCAAAAATAATAAATAACACCCATGGTGTAATGTTTTTTGTTTTTTCCGTTAACTGCTCAGTGTGATTATGACTGTGTTTTTTATACAATCGCCGAAGTCCCCATAGTGCATACAGTAAGCCAAAGGCAATAAGAGCCCAAGCAGCTAAATTCCCTCTAAATGATTCGAACCAATTCAGTTTCTCAACTTGCATTTCAAGTCCAATTCCTATTAATCCTACAACAACAGAACTTAAAATATGACCTATCCCACACAAGAGCGTTAATGATAAAACCTTACTCATTTTCCATTCTCGAGCCTTACCAATCATGATAAATGGCAAATAATGATCAGGCCCAAATAGCGTATGAAAGAAACCTATTGATGCTGCACTTACTAATAAAATTTGTAACTCCTGGCTCATCCTTTTTTCTTTAAAAATAGAAAATAAAAAATAACAATATAGGAGTTAATAACTGATGGGCTTTAATTTAGTTTGAGTCTAAATTTTAAGCCATTCTACTTCTAAAGTAAGCCTTAATAATTTGTTTAATAGACTCTGAACTTACTTCATC
>Ga0209692_10005137_pt1 | contig 11419 bp, 9 predicted proteins | sample tdDd472_FD_187129 | JGI IMG/M metagenome (GOLD analysis project Ga0209692, IMG submission 187129) | Marine sediment microbial communities from the Atlantic coast under amendment with organic carbon and nitrate - tdDd47.2 (SPAdes)... | ecosystem: Environmental > Aquatic > Marine > Coastal >...
CATCCAAACGCTCTGGAAACAAAGCTCCCTGCGTCCGGTCATGTCCCTCAATGTATCTCATGAAAATGGCCGTATCATTGCGATACGGCCATTATACAAAACAAAACTTACGTTTTCACACAGGCTGAAGTTTCCAGCCTTTTTTGTGAGTTGAGCGTTCTTTACCGCCCCCCTAGGTGTTTTCCAATCCGGAGATAAAGGTCTGAACCTCCGCTTTAAGGCGGTCGGACTGCTTGGAAAGCCCTTGAACAGCTTCAAGCACCTGACCGGCGGCTTCGCCTGTTTCCTGTGCTCCCTGACTGACGCTGACGATGTTGCTCGTCACTTCTTGTGTGCCGGTAGCTGCCTGTTCGACGTTACGGGCGATTTCCTGGGTTGCTGCGCCTTGTTCTTCGACGGCGGCGGCGATGGCCGAGGTGATTTCGCTGATTTGGTTGATGGTTTCGCCAATGCCGCCGATGGCCGTTACGGCATCGGCTGTGGCGCCTTGAATACCACCGATCTGGCTACCGATTTCCTCGGTTGCCTTGGCGGTCTGGTTGGCGAGGTTCTTCACTTCGGATGCAACAACCGCAAAACCCTTGCCGGCATCGCCTGCTCGGGCGGCTTCAATAGTTGCGTTGAGCGCCAGTAGATTGGTCTGTTCGGCAATATCGGTAATCAACTGCACCACTTCACCGATTTTCTGGGAAGCATTGGCCAGCCCCTGAACCATTTCATTGGTCCGTTGAGCTTCGCTAACCGCATTGTTCGCCACATCGGTCGACTGCGAGACCTGGCGGGTGATCTCGCTGATTGAGCTGGAGAGCTCTTCCGCAGCCGAAGCGACGGTCTGAACGTTGCTGGTGGCCTGTTCGGCGGCCGAGGCGACGCTGGTCGAGTGCTGGCTGGTCTGGTCGGCTGTCGACGACATGGAGTTTGCCGAGACCTGCATCGTCTCGGTGGCTTTTGAAACGCCGTTGATAATTTCGACGATGGTCGACTGGAAGGCGTTGGTAAGTTCCTCGCGAGCCTTGGTGCGTTTTTCCTTTTCGGCTCGTTCGGCTTCCTGCTCTTCGGCCATCTTGTCGGCACGGATCATGTTTTCTTTGAAAACGAGGACGGCTCTCGACATTTCACCGATTTCATCCTCACGATTTGCACCGTGTATTTCAATGCTCTTATCACCGGCGGCGAGGGCGGTCATATCACCCGTCAGGTCGCCGATAGCGCCAGTGATGCTGCGGATGATCGCCATACCGAGTACGACTAGGGCGATGACCAGAGCAAGCGTTATGCCGGCGACAATCCAAAAGATGGTTTCTGCTTCTGCGGAATGATGTTTCGCCGCATCAATAAGATTTTTGGCGATCTGGTCCTCGACCTCCTTCAGCAGGTTGATCTTGATGGTAATCGTTTTGAACCAGTACGGACCTTCGACGCCCTTCGTATCGTCAGTGTAGACGCTTTCGATGGCGATATTTCGCATGCGGTTGACGTCATCGACCTCCGCGCCCTGAACCGTCTTTTCATAGAAAGCGACTTCGTCGGGAAGGGCGAACTTATAGAAGGTATCCAGATAGGTTTCCTGCTGTGCGATCAGGCTGAGGAATTTGCGATAAATGGCCGGGGCGAATTTTCCGGCGGAAAAGCCGCCCGATCCCATGGCGCGCTCAATCCCCGCCCGCTCTTTGCCTTGCAGAAAGGCGATATAAGCGGCTAGTTGGCTGGTGATTTCAGCATCTGTGCTCAATTCCGGCATTTTTTCGATGATGCCGAGAAGTTTGGCGATAGTCGGCGTATAGTATCCGGCCATTTCGGGCACACTCAGTTCGAACTTATCGATTTGAGCTCGTTTACCGTTTAGGAGCGCCAAAGCTTCGTTGGCCATCTTGATTTGGGCGGAGAATTTAGCCCCTAAGGCTTGCAGGTCGTAATTTCCGAGAACTTTTTTGAAAGCGATGTGCTTTTCGTTGGTGACGTTGCGCTGGTCAGGCAGAATTTTGGAAAAGCGCTCGCCTTTTGAGCCGATAAACCCGGCCGAAGCGCCGCGTTCTTTTTGAAGTTCGTGGACGACGGCACTAGCGGCAACTCCGATATCGGCCAGATCCTGAAGGGTTTTTAATCCAGCCGATTGTTCGCGCCGTTCTTCAACAATCATTCCGGCAAAGATGATCAGGGCGATCAACGGGATGGCCAGCAGCAGCAGGACCCGCGACCGAATACGCATGTCGTTTAGCAAACTCATGGAAAAAAAGACCTCCAACCCTTACCTAAACAAAGCCTTCCCGTGGCTTTGTGAGGCACCACTAAAAGCGTTGATTTGTGTTGTTTGTTTGTAGCTTTTTAGTTTAACCGCTTGGTCGTCAGGGAGAAAGAAAAATTCTTTTAGTCGAATAGTTTAGGGTGATTCTAGGAAATTTACCTTGTGGAAAGGGTGGGTAGCCGCGACAAGGTTGACACGCGTCAAACAATAAAAGATTGATGATGGTTAGAGAACTAAGTGCGGTCAGTGGGTATTCTGCCGCAATCGGATCGCTACAACGGGAAATACTTTGACCGACCGGGTTTTTACTGAGAACGACTTATTCGCCGACGCTCTTTCGGTGCGTCCAGGGCTTGAGGAACGTCTTTCAAGCTTACATCCGTACTTCGCCCATGTGGCTGAATTCGGGCTTTGTGACCATAAGAAGGCGGCGACTCTTGGTGAGGCGGCTCAATGGGCGGGTATTTCCACCGAGGCCTTTCTTTCTTTCATCAATTGCGGCCCAGGTCTTTCCGTGGATTTGAGCGATTCCGCCAAACCGCCACGGGATATTAAACCCGCTTGGATGGTTGCCTTGATGGGTGACCATATCCATGAAATTGATGTGCGGGCCGATTTAAAGGGCGGCCAAGACCCGTTTGAACGGATTATGAAAGAGGTAAGTCAATTGGCTGTTGGCCAGGGGTTCCGTTTACGAGCCCCGTTTAATCCCGTACCTTTGCGCGGCGTTCTGGCCGAGCGGGGCATGGCTAGCTATGGCGAGCCTGAAGATGGTGGAGGCTGGACGGTCTATTTCCATGCAGCGCAATCGCCGCTATCGGAAAGTCCAGCAAACGCAAAGACTGACGATTTGCAAATTCTTGGGCGGACGGCGCATCTGGACGTTCGCCGTCTCGAGCCTCCGCAGCCTCTCGTTGAAATTTTAACTCTTCTCGACAGTCCCGATGCGCCTGAAGAGGTATTCGTTCGTATTCATCGCGAGCCGGTGTTTCTGTTTCCCGAACTCAGTGAGCGCGACTGGGAGTATGAAGTGCTGGAGCACAAACAGAGCGATGAGGGGGAAGAGTTTCTTCTGTATTTAAGCAAGCGTAGGAGTGCGGCTTAGTGTTTCCCGGAACTATATTGATGGGGGCTCAGGCGCGATTGTTGCCGCCCTCCATACCTTTTCGATTTTTCTATATAGCCTGTTTTTTTCATATTGTTTTTTGGGCATTGGTGTTGGTCTCGGCTGACGAAGTGGTTGGTTTTAGGGGTGGCACAGGACCGGTTCTGGCTGCGCTTCATACATTGACCCTTGGGGTTTTCGCCATGACCGCTATGGGGGCCTCGTTTCAGTTGTTGACGGTCGCCACCGGTGTGGCCTTGCGCGCTGTCTGGCCCTGTTATTTGGCATGGTGGTTGTTTTTCCCCGGTATCGTCGTTTTGCTGGTTGGGTTCGCCATCCATCATCACTACACGCAAGCTGCCGGTGCATTGGCAGCCATTTTTGGATTGATTATTTACGCCCTGACCGTTGCCGACGTTCTGTTGCGGACGAAAAGCTTGAAGCTGGCCGTATCGCATGCCTGGGTCGCGCTTGCCGCCTTAGTCGGTTTGCTGGTGCTCGGCTTTGCCCTGATTGCCGATTTCGACCATGGCTTTCTCGCCGACCATGCCGCCATTGGGCTGACCCACTTTATCCTGGCGGTTTTTGGCTTTATGGGGATGCTGGCATTGGGGTTCAGCACTATTCTGGTGCCCATGTTCGCTCTTTCCCCCGCCGTTCCCGATAAGGCGGGTTGGCTTTCTTTCATTTGTGTCGTTCTGGCGCTGGTGGTTGGTGTCTATGGGGCGGCAGAACGTAACGAGATGGCGCTTTATGGCGGGTTGACCGTCGGTCTTGTCGGGGTGAGCCTTCATCTTTGGTGCATGCTGCAGTCTCTAAAAAAGGGGATGAGGAAGCGCCTCGGCATTTCGTTTGTTATGGTAAAGGCCGCTTGGGTCATGTTGCCGGTCGTTCTGTTGGCGGGGGGCGCCGTCATGGTCGATTGGGTGAGTATCACCCTTTTTGGATTTCTTGCCCTTGTCGGTTGGATGCTGACGTTTTTGCTTGGTATTTTGCAGCGAATAATTCCGTTTCTCGCCTCCATGAACATGAATCGCAAAGGCAGCAAGCCGCCGACACTTTCGGCGATGGCTAATGAGAAGCTGCTGAAAGCAACTCTGATTTGCCACAGTCTGGCTGTTGTTTTGGGCGGTTTGGGAATTGTCCAGGATCAAGGGAATTTTGTTTTCGCCGGTGCAATCTCCGGCATCATTGGCGCGGTGGCTTTTCTCTGGTACGCCGTCGCCGTCGGAACCACCTATCTGTCATACCATAATGAAAGTGATAGAACGGCACTAGAAACTACGGATTTATAAAAAGCATGTACGATTTTACCTTGAATTTCATCAAATCTCTCCACGAAGACCATATGGCGACACTCGCTCTGTTGGAACGTCTTGAGGCGTTTTTAGGGCGTCACAACGCCAGCAATCCGCCAGCAGCTGATTCCGCTGAGATGATTAGCCTGATGACCGATTTGGCGGCCCTGATGGAAGCAGAAATCGGCGCTCACTTCTCCTTCGAGGAAGAATTCCTGTTTCCCCGATTTGCCGATTTCGCCGATGCGGGTATTCCCATGATGCTTAAGGGCGAGCACGATGTAATCCGACCCATTGCCGAACGGATGACCGAAATGGCCCGTGGGTTTAGGGGCGGCGAGTTATCGCCTGATTCATGGGCAGAGTTTCACCGTCTGGGCCTGGAGATAATCGAGCGTGAGGTCTTTCACGTCCAGAAGGAGGAAATGGGCTTCCTTCCAGCGCTTGATCAGATGCTCGATCCTGATGAAGAAGCTGAATTGGCCATGGCCTACGCTGAGAAGAAGGGCGGCTAAATCCGTTAAGAGTCTAGACGAAACTAAGTTTTCGTCCTTATATCTAGAGGTGCGGCGTTGCGATGCCGCGCCTCTTTTCGTTTGGGAGAACCATTTAAGTCTATGAAGCCCGCCCTGATCCGATCTTTGGCCGTTATTGCCGTCGGCGCCACGCTTGGCTTGCTGTTATCACCTCTTTCCGGGTGTAGTTCCAAGCAGTCGGTGCTTTATCAGACATTTGAAAATCTGATTGGCGGTGAGCGTGGTTTGCCGGAAAGCGCGCAGAAGGAATTGGCGCGGTTTGATGCGGTTTTTGACGTCTATCTAAAGAAAAAGCAGGAACGCGCCCTCCAGAGAGATTTGTTTATCGAGGTCTATAAACATACTCGGCGCAATTATGTGCATCCGGTCGATGATGCCGTTCTTGTCGATGCGGCGATCAAGGGGATGTCTGAAGATTGGGCCAAAGAAGGCGATGACGATGAGACGCACAACAAGGCGGAAACTGCCGTAGAGGCTGCTTTGGATGCTATGCTGACCTCTCTCGACCCTCATTCCGGTTATCTGACGCCCAAGGAAGCCGAGGCCATGTATGCGAATACGCGCGGTCAATTCGGCGGTTTGGGTATTTCCGTTACCATGCGCGATCAAGGAGTCTATGTGATCGCCCCCATTGCCGATACGCCTGCCGAACGAGCGGGAATTAAACCGGGTGACATTATTACCCATCTGAATGGCAAGTCGCTTTCGGGCTGGACCTTGATGAAGGCGGTCAATGAAATGCGCGGCGACCCGGGAACGGAGATTTCTCTTACCGTCAAGCGCAAAGCCCAACAGCCTTTTTCGGTTTCAATCGTCCGTGACGTTATCGAAATTGAAACCGTAAAAGCGCGTCTGGAAGGCAATATCGGCTATTTGCAAGTCACCAAGTTTAACGAAAAGGTTGAAGATGGCGTCGAGGCGGCGATTGAAGACCTTTATAAGCAAAGCCAGGGACGAATGACCGGCCTGGTGCTCGACCTGCGCAACAATCCGGGCGGTCTTCTCGATCAATCCGTCGCCCTAAGCGACGCTTTTCTCGATAAGGGCCGTATCGTTAGCATTAAGGGACGAGAGGGGCGTGGTGAGCGCAACTATGAGGCCGGTATCGGCGATATCGCCAAGGGCTTGCCCATGGTGGTGCTGATCAACGGCGGTTCTGCCTCGGCGTCTGAAATTGTCTCGAGTGCGCTGCAAGAGCATGGCCGTGCGGTTGTTATGGGGCGTCGCTCATTCGGCAAAGGTTCCGTCCAGACGCTTCTGCCGCTCTCCAATGATGGTTCGCTTCGCCTGACCACCCAGCTTTATTACGCTCCATCGGGCAAGACCATTCAGGCCAATGGCGTGGCGCCCGATATTGCTCTTGTCGTCAAAGAGCCGGAAGACGAAAAGGAAAAGGACGAAGAAAGCAAGCCGAGGCGGGAATCCGACTATGAAAACGCTCTTCACGACACCGCCATGGCGAAAACGGAATCGAAAGTGAAGGTTGAAGCTGAATCCTGCAAGCCGGTGATAACAACCGTCGCAGAGGAAGAGCGTAAAGACTACGACCTGGGTTGCGCCCTCTCCTTCCTTCGTATGGGAAGCCAAGCAAGCTTTTTGGCGACCGTAAAAACCCTGTAGTTCCACCCCCTGAAATTGAGCAGATTTTTGCTCAAGCGCAATATTTGAAGGGGGATATCTGTAAAAATATTAGAAAAATGTAATTTAAGCGTGACCTTATATATGCGCCTCTGGTAAAAGAAACCGAGTTTCGAGTGGGTGGCGCTCCCCAATACAAGGTCTGAAAATAGACCGGGCCGGGAGGCGAGCGTCGAAAATTTGGGAGAGAGAACATGTCTAAGCTGGTACCGCCCCATGGCGGCGGTGAACTGAAGCCATTGCTGCTTCCGGAAGTCGAACGCGCAGATGAAATGAAGCGGGCCGAGGGCCTGAAGAAAGTTCCGATGACCTCGAAAGAGGTTTCCGACGTTTTGATGTTCGCCATGGGCGCTTATACGCCGCTTGACGGCTTTATGAGCAAGGCCGACTGGCAGGGCGTCTGCGCCGATATGAAGTTGGCCAATGGCCTCTTCTGGCCGATCCCCATCACTCTTTCCGCCGACAAGGATTTGGCCGACAGCATCGGCGAAGGGGAAGAGGTCGCTCTGGTCGATGAAGAGACCGGTGAGATCATGGCGGTTATGGATGTCGCCGAAAAATATGAACTTTCCGACGACGACAAGAAGTTCGAATGCCAGCATGTCTACACCACGACCGACGGTGAGCATCCCGGTGTGCAGAAAGTTATGGAGCAGCGCCCGGTCAATCTGGCGGGTCGCGTTATGGTGATCAACGAAGGCGGTTTCCCGGCCAAGTATGGCGACCTTTATCTACGCCCGGCCGAGTCGCGTGCTCAGTTTGCCGAAAAAGGCTGGTCGAAAGTGGCCGCCTTCCAGACTCGTAACCCCATGCACAGAAGCCACGAGCATCTTGCCAAGATCGCCGTCGAGGTAACCGACGGGGTGTTTATTCACCAGGTCTTGGGCAAGCTGAAGCCCGGTGATATCCCGGCCGAAACCCGGACGAAAGCGATTCAGGCAATGATCGACAACTACTTTGTTCCGGGCACGGTCATTCAGGCTGGTTATCCTATTGAGATGCGCTATGCCGGTCCGCGTGAAGCTCTGATTCATGCGCTGATCCGTCAGAACTTCGGCTGTTCGCATCTGATTGTTGGGCGCGACCATGCCGGTGTGGGCGACTATTACGGTCCTTTCGATGCGCAGCATATTTTCGACAAGCTGTGGGACGGTGCGCTGGATACGCAACCTTTGAAAATAGACATTACGTTCTATTGCAGAAAGTGTATGGGCATGGCGACCGCCAAAACCTGCCCACACGATAAGGAACATCATGTTTCTATTTCCGGCACCAAGCAGCGTGAAATGCTGGCCGCGGGCGAAGATATTCCGCCCGAATTCAGCCGTCCGGAAGTGGTTGCCGTTTTGCAGGACTTCTACCGAAACCAGTAGAAGACTTCTTGCTTAAAGAACCCCTGTAGTGACCGGCATCCCCGCCGGTTCACTCCCTTGAAAAGGGCGCGCCCTACTGGGCCGTCCTTTTCTTTTTTGTCTTACGGACAAAGAAAAAGCGGCATGGCGCTATATGGGGGGGGGAGCACGCCATGCCGCCTTCTTCAGGCGTCTTTTTGGGGATTTTCTGGGAGGTAAGGCTTAGTTAAAAGCCGATCCCTGTTTGACGCCGAATTTCTTGAAAATCATTGCCGGAATGCAGAAGCCGGTAAAAGCCGACTGGAACAGGTTTGCGCCGACGAAGGCGGTAAACCACAGCCAGTAGGGGTGGTGATAGTGGGCCAGAGCCAGGCTGGCGAGGATCATCACGCCTGCAAAAGCGTTCATAACCTGTCCGAGATTCATAGGATTAGTTCCTTTTGTTGGGGGGGATTTTGACCTGAAGCTTCCCGGGGGATGGGGATGTCGCAATAGAGCGCGTGCAACGTTTCGATGATCTTGATCACGGCCGGGTCGGCCAATGAGTAAAAAATTTGCTGAGATACGCGCCGTGTTTTGACCAGTTGCTTTTCGCGCAATACGGCGAGATGCTGTGAGAGAGCAGACTGGCTCAGGCCGATTAAGGGTTCGAGATCTCCTACCGAAATTTCACCCATGCCAATGCGGCATAGGATGTGGAGGCGCTTTTCGTTCCCCATGGTGCGGAGAAGATCGGCAGCCTTTTCGGCGTTGGTTTGGAGATCTTTCATATTCATGCTTGCTAAATTAGCTACACCTAATATATTAGTCAATAGGAATATTCACTGGCACGAGGCGCTTCCCATGGTCCACCGCAGATATCTTCCTGTTTTTGCGGCCGTTATTTTGGCTTTTTCGACTTTAGGTTCGGTTCAGGCCGAAGAGTTTCCTGTTTCTCTAGAGACTGTGGCCGATAAAAAAATTGTTTTCGCCACGGTTGAAAGTGTCGATGTGGTGCCTGCGCGGGCCAGAATTGGCGGGACGGTTCAGGCGCTTTCAGTCGATGAAGGTGACCGGGTCGGTGCGGGTGAGGTGATTGCCTTGGTGCAAGACCCCAAGCTGAGATTGGAACTTTCCGCGGTTGATGCGCGGATTGAATCTTTGGAGGCTCAGGTCAAGCTGGCCGAGGTCGATATGCAGCGTGCCATGAAACTGCGCAAGAGTGGCGCGGGTAGTCAGGCGCGCCTTGATGAAGCCCAAACCAATGTGGATGTGGTTAAGCGTTCCCTGGCCGCCATGAAAGCCGAGCGTGATGTTGTGGCTCAGCGACTCTCGGAAGGGGAGGTGCTGGCTCCGGCTAACGGTCGCCTTTTGCAAGTTAAGCTGACCCAGGGGTCGGTGGTGATGCCTGGTGAAACCGTCGCCATATTGGCCCAGGAAAACTATATCCTGCGGATGTACCTGCCCGAACGTCATGCCCGGTTTATTGAGGTGGGAGATACGGTGCAGGTCGGTGAGCGCGGTCTTGAAAGCGGTGCGTTAAAAAATGGCCGGGTGCGTCAGGTTTATCCGGAGCTTTCACAAGGTCGCGTTGTCGCAGATGTTGAGGTTGAGGGGCTGGGGTCTTACTTCGTCGGCGAACGGGTGCCGGTATTCGTTTCGACCGGTGAGCGGCAGATTTATACTGTGCCAAAGCCTTATGTTTTTATCCGGTACGGCCTTCACTATGTCCGCCTGAAAGATGGCGTCGATACTGTTGTTGAAACCGGTGCGCGGATGGATGGAAAGATTGAGGTTTTATCGGGGGTCCATGAAGGGGATGTCCTGGTTCTGCCTATGGGAGAAGGGCAATGAAGCTCGGGCTTTCCGGTTATATCACCAAGGCCTTTATCCAGTCGCCGTTGACGCCGCTGGTTCTTTTGGCCTCTCTGGCCTTGGGTTTTGTCGCCTTAGCTTCGTTGCCTCGCGAAGAAGAGCCGCAAATCAGTGTTCCCATGGTCGATATTCAGGTCATGGCGAATGGCTTAAAGGCCGCCGATGTTCTCGAGATGGTTACCGAACCTTTGGAGGACATTATCAAAGGGGCCGATGCCGTTGAGCATGTCTATTCGCAAACGTCTGATGACCGGGCCTTGGTAACGGCTCGCTTTCTTGTTGGCACCGATGAGGATACGGCTATCGTCCGTATTCACGATCAAATTCGCGCCAATATAGACCGGTTGCCCGCAGGAATTCCCGAGCCGATTGTTGTTGGACGTGGGATTAACGATGTGGCGATCCTCACCCTGACCCTCTCGCCCAAACCAGACGAGGTCAAGAGTTGGACCGATGCGACCCTGTTTAAGGTTGCCGAAGAGCTTCAGCATGAGTTGGTGAAAGTTCCGGAAGTAGGGTTGTCCTATACGGTTGGCGGCCGCCCGGCTCAAATTCGTGTTGAACCGGACCCGGAGCGTTTGTCGCTTTACGGTGTGACGCTCAATCAACTGGTCGCCAAGGTGGAAAACGCCAACCGGTCTTTTCTCACAGGATCTGTGCGTTCAAATGATCGTTCGGTTCCCGTGGTTGCCGGGCAGACCTTGCAGGGCACGGCCGATATCGGTCGCCTGCTGATTACTGCGCGGGATGGACGTCCGGTTTACGTGAAGGATGTCGCCAATGTGGTGGTTGGGGCGCGCCCGGAAGACAAGCGCGTCTGGCACGTCACCCGGAGCGAAGATGGGGGCCTGATGCGCGCTCCCGCCGTGACTGTGGCATTTGCCAAACGTCAGGGCGCCAATGCTGTGGTGGTGGCCGAGCAGTTGCTTGACCGCCTCGAAATTGTTCGTGGTTCCTTGGTGCCTGATGTTTTGGATGTAACTGTAACGCGAAACTACGGCGAAACGGCTACCGAAAAGGCCGATGAGTTGTTGTTTCATTTGGCCTTGGCGACGATTTCCATCGTCGTGCTGATTACCTGGGCGCTTGGCTGGCGAGAGGGCGTGGTGGTTGCCGTGGTGGTGCCGACGACTATTTTGCTTACCCTGTTCGCGTCCTGGCTTATGGGATACACAATCAACCGGGTGAGTCTGTTTGCTCTCATTTTCTCCATTGGGATTATGGTTGATGACGCCATTGTCGTGGTCGAAAATATCGTTCGCCACTGGCGCATGAAGGATGGGCGGAATCCTTTGCAAGCGGCTATCGACGGTGTCGCCGAAGTGGGCAACCCGACGATTATCGCAACGCTGACCATCGTTGCCGCCCTGCTTCCGATGATGTTTGTTTCA
>Ga0209692_10005138_pt1 | contig 11419 bp, 7 predicted proteins | sample tdDd472_FD_187129 | JGI IMG/M metagenome (GOLD analysis project Ga0209692, IMG submission 187129) | Marine sediment microbial communities from the Atlantic coast under amendment with organic carbon and nitrate - tdDd47.2 (SPAdes)... | ecosystem: Environmental > Aquatic > Marine > Coastal >...
TGGGGCGTGGGCAAAGTAGTAGCAGTAATCGGCAACGGCGAATCGGCCAAGGTGAAAGTAATGTTCCCCTCCATACCTTTGAAACAGATTATAGCCAAGTATCTTCAGCCAGTGGGTTAGTGAACGTATGACCATGAGTTAGTAGGTCGGGTCATCTGACCCGACAATTCAATACAGTGTCGGGTGAAATTCCGGGTTGGAGCAATGGTTCCTACCTTGCTCCATTATCTCCTTTATTCTATATCTCGTTCCTCGTCTCAACTACTCCCACATTCAAAGGATTATTCAGGACCAGGGTGAGAACCCTGCTCCAACACGGAAATGAATTTTCCCAGCTTTCCGAAGACGGCTTCGAGGCTCCTGACATGAGCATCGGCGAAATGGATTACGAACCAAGTTTCGATGCCGATACGGGCGAACCAACCTCAGCCATTCAGCCGGGAGTAAAGGTTTATCATCCATCATGGGGCGTGGGCAAAGTAGTAGCAGTAATCGGCAACGGCGAATCGGCCAAGGTGAAAGTAATGTTCCCCTCCATACCTTTGAAACAGATTATAGCCAAGTATCTTCAGCCAGTGGGTTAGTGAACGTGTGACCATGAGTTAGTAGGTCGGGTCATCTGACCCGACAATTCAATACAGTGTCGGGTGAAATCACCCGACCTACTTTACTATAACATCAAATAGCAAAAATCGGCCTTTTTCTAAATGAAAAAGGCCGTCTACATTAACATCAGTCAGTCATAATATCTTACTTGCCAAGCCTCTTTAAAGTCTGTGCTCTCCAGCTATCCATCATTTTTCTGTTGTTCGGATTGAAAGGTGGCGGGTCGGCCCATCCACCAAATTTTTTCTGCATGCAAACATTGCTTTTGCTTTTAAACTCTTGTGCAGATTTCTGGGCCGGTTGATCGGGGCCACTGTGTTCCTTGGGATAGCCTGCATAATTCATGTTTTCATTGTATACAAACAGCATCCCGGAACCCATATCAAAGGGCTGCTCCAGATCAACCTCACCTGCGCTAGATATACCGGCGTACCTGATATTGTCGCCCACTGTTACCGGGTAATTCATAACCAGCTGATTCAGCTTGAAAAATGCACCGCCGAAAGGTTCCAGATCGAGACTGGTGGTACCTTGTGTAACTGTTGGTAAAAGTTTTGCGGGGACATCAAGCATACCTTCAAAACTGTATGGCCCGCTGTCATCCATCAGCCACAAAGCCAGACGAGAGTTGCGGTAAGCATCGGCAAAGTTCATTCCCAGCTTGCTTTGTATAAGCGTGTTGACCGATTCAGGATTGCCGACTTCCAGATCGAAAAAGTCGACATAGCCATTGGCATCACCCGTACTTTGAGCCGCCAGATAAGTCCAGAACAAGTAGGCCAGCGTATAGTTTTCGTACAGGCCATAGGTCCAGTTAACCAGCGAAAGACCGTTGCGAATCAGGTTATCCTGATCGTAATAATGGGCATTGATAGCGGTTTCGTAGCTGCCAAACACCATATGAACCGCACTTTCGGCCATACCCTCATCGTGATATTCCCAGTAGTCTTCCTGCAGGCCATGGCGATAGTGATAGAGCAAATGCTGGAATTCATGGGCCGCAATGGTTTCGAGATATTCAGGATAGGTTATGACATTCAGGTGAATTATCTCCATTTCGTTGGAGTGCAAACCCCACCAGCTGGATGTCTCGTAATCGGTATATTGGTTTATCGGGCTGAAATATCCGCCATAATATTCACCACCATCAAGGAAAATCAACACAATTTTGCCGTTTTCATCCATATCCGGTGCAGCAATCAGCTTGCTGGTCAAAGTCGGATAAATCCGCTCGTCAAAGGTAGTAACCAGCGCAGCAGAGTTCGGCAACTGATAACCATCTTCAACATACACCACACAATGCTCACCAACCGCCAAACGGTAGCTATTAAGTGTTACCGTACTGTAGTTCTGATCCGAGAAATCAGTGACCCAGAAAACATGATTGTCGGCTGCAAAAAAGTCAAAAACCGCAGAACCATCATCTTTGTTTTCTTTTGCAATTTCTAGGCTATAGCTGACTCCAAGTTTCATCTTCTCAGTGGTCAATTCCAGCACATCATCACCGTTGTCATAATCCATCGAAACAATTTGTACCGCACCGAACGCGGAAACTATGCTGAAAATATCAATATTGGAAACCAGCGAGGCATCAGCTTCACCCTCAAACTCAATCTTCAAAGTATTAACATCAGGCGAGGAAACTTTGCTAATTCCCAATTCGTCAGGAATTATGTTGTCGCCGTCAACAGCTTCATCGTCACCGTCAATAGTTTCAGTGTCACCATCGGAATCATCAAGCTCGGTTTCAGCCAATTCCTGATCGCCATCAGTCAAATCGCCATCAGAATTTTCCGACTCTTCTTTGTCGCCATCCGGCATAACAATAGTTTCATCACCATCGGCATTATTATCCCCGTCCACATCACCATCGGAATGCTCGACTTCAGTGGAACCACAGGCAAAAATGGAAAACATTACTAAAACTGCAAGAACAACAAGACTGGAATACTTCAACATGAGATTTCTCCATTCAATAAACAACCGGTCGATTGAAGCAAGTTTTTAAGCAAAAGTAAAGTATAATGATTACTTTATGTTAACAATCAAGCAAATATACTTGGGATTTGTTAAAAAAAATGCTAAAACCTTGAGCGACTGGAACTCATAGTCGAATATCGCCACAAAAAAAACAAAATTTTAATTATTTTCTGATCACAGGAGTAAATGATGAAGCAGTTGAACATTTTTTATCTGGCCTGCCTGTCTCTGGCACTGTTTGCCACCGCCTGCAACAGCGATTGCGATTACGAATGCAACGTTGACGGAGATTTCGAATGCCCCACCATTGATGGTGATACAGATCAAAGCGAAGCAGAAACCGAAGACGGTGACATTGAAACCACTGATGGCGATGCTGACGCAGAGTTAACTGAAACCACCGAAGAAGACTTGGAACAGGAAATTGCCGAATGGCAGATTCCCGATTCCTTGCCCATAGAATTCACCCGTGCCGATGTTGGTGAGGAACTGAGCGATGCCGAAATCACTGCCTTTACCAAAAAACTCACCGGCGCATGGAAAGATATCGGTTACTTCAACTGGATCTTGTGGACCAGCCATGGCATGCACGAATCCAACGAGGCCGGCGCGCTGGACTATAAATTATACTGGCAGGATACCTGGGCCGAAAAAGCAGGTGACAAAGTTACCTTCCATCATACCGGCGGTGCAGACAACCTGACTCTTCGTACCTCAAAAGTTCTCAATCAGGCAATCTCTGGCTATCTCGCCAGTGGCGACGAAAAAATGGGTCGTATAGTTGAACAATACTCCAAGGGTCTGGTTGCACTTTTCAAGGGCATGGTCTGGGGCAATGAAGATCCCGCCATTGAAACCATTATGGCCCGTGCAATCTTTACCACCAACCATGAGTATGTCGAAGATGGTAAAAGCACAGCCATCGACTACGATCCGGTCAAGCAGGAAGTAGTTTACAGCTGGAACGCCAGCACCATCCCGGTCACCGGAAACCCATACTGGGAAGGCACCTGGGCCAGAACCATGCGTTCCAAAGATGATGTTCCTCACTTGTACAGATCAATTCCTTACCTCGAGTTGGCTGCCAGAGATGCCAAGGATGAGAATGTCAAAGCAGCTGCTCAACAGGCACTTGAATACGTAAAAGGTTTTGCCAAAGACATCGTTGATCACGGCTATCTGATTCGCACCAAAGAAGGTGGCGATGCCTTTGTGCCTATTGAAAAACTGACCGAAGGTGGACAGCCGATTTACAAGGATCTGGCCTCGTTCATCAATTTCGATATTGAAGGCATGCCGGATGGTGAATGTAACGCTAAACTTACTAGTGCAATTTTATCCTATCAGGATGAGTTGGGACTCGACTGCAAAGATGGTTTCAGCCCGGTCTTTGAGCCGGTTGCCGTGCCAACACATTACTTCAACCTCGCTATTATCAATTACTTCCACCTTTCGGTGATAACCAACATGATGACTTACGGTTTGATGGATCAACTCGAACCCTTGATGAAAGGTCTTGAAGTTCGCGTCAACAAACTGATGTACGATGAGCCATACCGAACTTCCATCGGCGCCTACGAAAGACTGGAATACAATTCAGACATGGCCGCATTTTTAGTCGCAGCCGGAGCAGCAGGACTGCCACTGACATCCGATGAGGCAAGACTAATTCATGACCTTTACAGCAAATCAGTCGACCACTACAGCGCCTGGCCCAACTGGGATCTGTGGGATGCTTCAGTTGCCGATGGTAGACAGGATTACAAACCCACTCGCGACGTGTTGGAAGACGGGGTTCATGTTTCCACCGTTGTTCGCCCGGAAGAATTCACCTTCCTGATGGAATACTGCTATTCTCCTTTCAAAAACGAAAGCGGTGTAAAACTGGTTGACTGCGATGTCGTACTTGATCCTTCAAGATGGGGTGAATAAGAAATAAATTTATTGATATTTTGAAAAAAGGCGGGCCTTGATGGCTCGCCTTTTTTTGTCTGCGAACCCGACAGTTTATCCCAAACAAACGGAATTAGTCTATTCTACTTAACCATACATCTGCATACATCGAGTAACATCAAGCTACAGCAAGCTACTTTGTTGATACATCGAGTGACATGAAAGTACATCAAGCTACATCAGCTATCGCGAACTGATTTGAGGATACATGAGCATACATGAGGCCACATTTTCCGTCTGTACCAATTACATCCGGCACAATAAGCTTTTGATATTACTGATAAATATTCTCGCCCGCCTGCATTTCGGTAAAAATAAAACCCTGCTATTTCAGTAACTTGGAAATATGTAAAACTTCACAAACTGGCCTCTATGGAAATTATAGAAAATATTTTCGTCCAGAAACGGCACGATGGCTCTGCTGATTTTTTTATCTGCATGATATCAACAACTTACAAAGCTAAAAGCCGACCAGACTTGAATCTATTCGACCAGTAATACACATATTCTGTATTTATTACAATTTATAAAGATTTCTGCGGATGGTTTTTACCAACAACCAATTTTCAGGTAAAACACACACCAGTGCATGAGGTGTTTTATATTCATCATGCAACTTATCCACGTCGCACAAACAAAAAAGCGGGAAGACCGAAGCCTTCCCGCTTTTATTGTTTTTCAGAAAAGTACTATTTCACCGGGGCGTTGCTCAAAGTGAGAACTTCGCCTGCTTTGGTGGATGCTTCGGCAATCTCTTTCCAGTTAAAGAGCATCGGCAAATATTCACCCTTGATCCACAATTTATACTGATCGCCATAATGGGGATCTTTGGGCCAGCCACTGGCACCGGTTTCGATGACCCAGTGACCATGCTCGATGTCGGCCAGATCAATAATGTGTCTGTAGGATGGGCCGGCCATGGCTCTGTAGGGGAATTTTGGATGACCGATATCAAAATGGGTTTTCCAAATTGAATCAAGACCGCCACCCACGGGGGCTTTCTCGAGGTTAACGGTTTTGGCCAGTGCTTTTTGACCACCGAAAAGATGTTTCAGATAGATATCATGCAGCGCTCCCCATTTCCAGGCTTTCGGATCTTCGCCCTGGTCGGTGCTAAGTTGTTTGACCGCATCTTTAAAGGCTGCCACAACAACATCGCCACGAGTTTCAGTTTTGTCGGCTGTGCCACGATGATCCCAGATTACGTGATTGGCATTATGGAACCACAAATCTGCCACGTTGGTGGAATAACGCTGTGCCAGAATAAATTCATAACTTTTAGGATCAACTTCGTCTTTCAAGGCAGCAATAACGGCTTTACGATAGGTCACGAAGAACATCGCTGCGCCTGCGGAATCAATGTCGGCCACGTGATCCCAGCCTTTTAAAATCTCGTAAGCACTTTTTTCCATGGCTGTAAAATCGGTCACTTTGGCAAGCTCTTCGAGCATCAGAGGTGCCAGTGACTGGCCTCTCAAGACTTTAACATCTTTTTGAATCTCTCTGAAGCTGGCAAAATCATGTTTTTCTTTTGCTTCCAGCATCTCGGAAATTCTGTCAACTCTGTAGGAAGGAGCCGAATCAATGCAGTAGAAGACATCGGTCTTAGCGGGGTCGCGCATCAGGTTGTTACCGTGTGCGAAGTAGCCCTTCTCGGAGTTAAAACCGTGCGGGGTCTGCTCTGCCGGTGTCATTCCTGCCCATTCGTATTTTTCAAGCCAGCCCGGAACCGGGAAGGTACCAAGATGATTGGGGCGAATTGGAATCAAACCTGAGGTAAAGATGGCGGTGTCACCATTGGTATCACCGGCTACCCAGAGGCTTGAGGGAATCGGCATTTTGATCATGGCTTCACGAAGTTCGTAAACTGTTTTAGCCTTGTTGGCTTCACCAAAGGCGCTCAGTGAAGTATTGGCACCTTCCATGTTCCATTTTAAAGTCACAATCGGTGCCCATTCTGGGAACATGTTGGGATACATATCATTCAGGACAGGGCCATGACCAGTACGTCTGATGGTCATAATTTTATCAACAAGTTCTTTGCCGTCACGCACTCTGACGGTTTCTTCATCGACTTCGAAAGTTTTGTAACCTTCAGGAGTCAGGTATTCATTGGGATTTTCAGGATTTACTTTTTCGATATACAGATCGGTTACATCACCAACTGCCGAGGTTGTTCCCCAGGCTACGTTTTCATTATGTCCGGTGAGGACATAGGGCAAACCTGCAACGGTGGCACCGATAACATTGATGCCGGGTGCGCGCATGTGCTGCTGATAGAACATGGAAGGCAAAAGGTGAGCCATGTGCGGATCGTTGGCAACAACAGGCATACCGGATTTGGATTTTTCTGGTCCTACGACCCAGGCGTTACTGGCACCGGTACGTTTAACAAGCTCGTTGGCCAAACCGATCCAGGCGTGTTGCTCAAAGGCTTTGGGATCGTAGGCGCGGGGTTTTAAAATTTCGTGAAGCTCGGGGGCGATAGCATTGGCCAGCGGAAAATCATTTTCCATCGGCGGCAAGCTCATGCCACCGTGCCAGTAATCGTTACCGTAGATTTTTTCGCCACGCTCGGTGCCGACGTTTAAGGCCAGCAATAAACGTGATGATTCCTGATGCCAGTTCTGGGTGATGGCCCAGGCAGTCAAACGACCAAGAGCAAAGCTGTCGGCCAGTGTCCAGGGTTCGGGCTCGACTCTCAAGAGGCGATATTCCAGCGGGGTATAAAGGCTCAGGGCCTGGTTGATACCTTCGACATAAGCATTCAAAACTTCACGCTCTTCGGCGCTGATGTCTTTCACATCCTGCGGGGCAGCTTTATCAAAGCCCCAGCCGCGCATGGAAAGATCGAACTGGGCAGTGGTGCTGCCAAGTAATTCCTGATCGCCTACCAATTCGGAAATTCTGCCACGGGCGATACGGCGCATACCATCCATACCGAAAAAGCGATGGCGGGCCTGAACAAAGCCGGTAGCACGCAAAAGGTCTTTCTGGTTTTTGGCATCAATATGAGGAATGCCACCTTCATCAAAGTAAATTGTAACCGGCTCGGTTAAACCGGGAAGCGTAAGCTCTTCCGATTTATTCTTCGGATAATCCGGTGATATTTTATAGTTTATAAATGAACTGGCAGCACAGCCTGCAAGCAAACCGATGGCCAAAGCCATAACCAGCACGAAACATGAACGTGAAACAATCTTCCGGCTCATAATTCTTCTCCTTTTACATCTAAAATAAATTGCTACTACTAAAACGCACCTGACAACCGATTTAATTGAGTCTTAAAACTATTCAATTAAAACTCGTTTGTCTTAAAATGCAGTCAAATATGTATGACACCTTAACGGCTACTTTTCACTTGGAAGCTACTCTATTTTGATTTTTTTATGCCAGTCCAGTTGCAAGAATGACCTTATATAGTCATTTTGGAAGGGAGTCTAGCATTTAGCAGATGCCTTATCAAGTATTTATCCGTAATGGTTTCGGTTTTATGGCACTCAGATGACACACTGCATCACTTGGCATTCAGTGACATATTTTTTATCAGCAGCAATATTATTTTTTTTTCAATTGAAATTTGATTTTACAATCAAGAGTAGCTATCATTACGTACTTTGCTTGATTTGGCAGGCAACTTTCAAGAGGGAGAAAAGATGATTGAGATCAAAGAAAAACATATTCCAGATTTATTCTTCAATCGCGCAGCAGAAATGGGTGATGCTCCTTTTCTTGGAAGAAAGATGGCCAACGGCTGGGAAACATTCTCCTGGTTGGAAATTGCCGAAAAAGTAAAAAATATGGCTTTAGGGCTTGTCTCGCTGGGAATTTCCGCAGATGAACATGTTGCAATATTCTCTCCCAACCGGGTGGAATGGGCCATTTCCGATCTGGCTATTTTGTCCGCAGCCAAAGCCGATATTCCGATTTACCCGACCAATTCCGCTGAAGAAGTGGAATACATTGTCAACGATTCTAAAAGTGTGGCAATTATTGTTGCTGAAAAAAACCATCTGGATAATGTCATGAAGGTGCGTGACAAATGCCCCAGCCTGAAACATATCATTATAATGGATAAGATAGCAGACGCCCCGGAAGGTGTTCTCCATTTTGACGACATCATTAAAATGGGTCAGGATTTTGCTGACAAGGCAGAATTTGACAGGCGACTGGACGCCACCGATATTGATGAGATGGCAACCTTGATCTATACCTCCGGTACCACCGGGCCACCCAAAGGCGTTATCCTAACCCATCGCAACTTTTTAGCAAACGTCTATCAAGCCTATTACACCCACTCGGAAATTTTCGCCGCCGGCAAGGTTTGTCTGAGCTTCCTGCCTTTGAGCCATTCCATGGAGAGAACCGGCTGCTGGTATCTGGATATCTTCACCAGAGGCACCATTTATTATGCCCAGAATCCCACCACTGTGATAGACGACATGCAGGAGATCAAACCTAATTTCCTCGTTTCCGTACCCAGACTGTTTGAGAAAATTTACGCCGGGGTTCACCAGAAGGTCGAACAGGCCTCGCCTTTGAAAAAAGCTCTGTTCAATTTCGCCAAAAATGCCGGAATGGATGCAGTTGAATACAGCTCGAAAAACGAGCCTGTGCCAGTGTTCAAGAAACTCAAATATAATTTGGCCAAAAAACTGGTGCTTACAAAATTGCAGGCTGCACTTGGGGCCGAGAATATTGAGGCTGTTATCTCTGGCGGTGGCCCGCTTTCCGTTGATGTTAATCGCTTTCTGCACGCCATTGGAATTCCGGCCCATGAAGCCTATGGTCTGACAGAAACCACCCCGACCGCTACAGCCAACACCCCGGAACATTTCAGATTCGGTTCTGTCGGAAAGCCGGTGGTAGACACTGAAGTTAAAATTGCCGAGGATGGTGAAGTTTTGATACGTGGGCCACAGGTGATGAAAGGCTATTATAATCAGCCAGATGCCACGGCCGAAGCCATTGACAAAGACGGCTGGTTTTACACTGGAGATATTGGAAAGTTTGACGATGGTTTTCTCTACATCACCGACCGCAAGAAAGACCTGATTATCACTGCCGGTGGGAAAAACATTTCTCCGCAGAATATTGAAAACACTGTAGCCATTGACCAGTTTATTGAAAATCTGGTGGTGATCGGTGATAGAAGACCTTTTGTTTCCGCTCTAATCGTACCCGACTTTATTGCTCTTAAAGAGTGGGCCGAGGAAGAAAATATCAGCTACACCGACAATGCAGATTTGATTGCCAAGCCCGAAGTTTTAAAACTCTACGAAAAACGGATTGCGCTTTATAACCCGCAGTTTGCCAGAGTGGAACAGATTAAAAAGTTCCGCATCCTTGATCGCGAGTTCAGCCAGGAAACCAACGAGTTGACCCCTACGATGAAGCTGAAAAGAAAAGTGGTAACCAGTAAATATCAGGGACAGATAGAAAGCATTTATAAATAAGCCCCGATATTTACATAAAGAGCAGCAGACTTACTGCCATTACGGCCATTCCCAATATCAGGCCATAGATGGCGTTATGCCCCTCGCCATATTCTCTGGCGGTGGGGAAAAGCTCGTCCAGCGAGACAAAAACCATAATACCTGCAACTCCACCAAAGAGGATTCCCATTAGTGTTTTCGAGAAAAATGCATAAAGCAGACTATAACCAATTAAAGCACCAATGGGTTCTGATAAACCGGACAAAAAAGAATACCAAAAAGCCTTTTTCTTGCTGCCTGTTGCATAATAAATCGGTACCGAAACCGAAATTCCTTCCGGGATATTATGAATGGCGATAGCAATGGCAATCGAGATACCGATTGCAGGATCTACCAGAGCCGAGGCGAAAGTTGCCAACCCTTCCGGGAAGTTATGTATGCCGATGGCCAGCGCGGTAAAGAGCCCCATACGCATCAGTTTCCTGTCTTTTTCTGATTTATACATCGACTCGATAGATCTGGCTTCGTGGGGGTTTTCATATGAAGGAATGACTCTATCAATAATGGCAATCACCATAATGCCACCGAAAAATGAAGCAACCGCGGCCCAGGTTCCCTGAACCTCGCCGTATGAGGCCGTTAATGCATCCTTAGCTTTTACCAGAATTTCCACGAATGAAACGTAGATCATCACTCCGGCTGAAAAGCCTAAAGAGATGGAGAGGAATTTTTTATTGGTAGTTTTGAAGAAAAATGCCATCAAGCTACCAATACCTGTAGCCAGTCCTGCAAACAAAGTCAGGGCGAAGGCAAAAATCACATTATCATTCATAATCGTATATCCTCAATTTTGAAACATCCCGAAAGATAGCTGTTATTTTGCAGGTAGAGTCTTGACGAAAGCTATAGCATGTTTAAGCCATTTTTTCAATTGCTCATCGCTCTGCAAACCTTCCGGCAAGATGTAAACCATGCTTTTAATCACTCGCTTGGTAAAATCCATTTCCCGCACATGTTTTTCCAGAAGCAGCATGGCAGCCAGATCCTTGCCCACTCTCAGCATAAGATTATCCCCAACCACACCACAGCACATATTTCCGTTTAACAGGTAACAGACACCGCCAAACATTTTTTTCTCTTCGACACCTTTGTATCTTTTCATGACTTTACCGATTCTCTCGGCCAATTGCTGATCGTATGCCATTTCGCCAATCCTTTGTGTCGAAGTTCTGCGAACATATTATTTTTCTGTTTCTACAAATTTTGCCACATCGCTTTCGATTTCGAAAATAAAATCCGTTGGTCTGGGATCTACATCCGCCAATGCAGATTTATTTTCGAGATTTTATCATCTGTAATGTCAGCCGTCACCGTTCCTTCCAGAATTGTAAGCTCGCCAACCTTGGTTCCGCTTTCACCCTTGACATGCAGCACAAGCGAATCAA
>Ga0209692_10005142_pt1 | contig 11410 bp, 7 predicted proteins | sample tdDd472_FD_187129 | JGI IMG/M metagenome (GOLD analysis project Ga0209692, IMG submission 187129) | Marine sediment microbial communities from the Atlantic coast under amendment with organic carbon and nitrate - tdDd47.2 (SPAdes)... | ecosystem: Environmental > Aquatic > Marine > Coastal >...
CAACCTTTACAGGTTTTCTGGGTCAACAGGGGGGGGCTACTTATGGAAGGATACGAAGAAAAACCAAAGAATCGATGTAACTATTCAGCTCAAACATGCCTTAGGCGGCCCTGTCTGGGGCCAAATTTTTGAAACGTTTGATAAACAGGTCTCAAAAGCTATCCGGTTGATCCACCGATGTTGGATATCCATACGGTTCCGGCTTAAGGGGTCACGAAAAAAATAAATGTATAATTCTCATGAAAATTCCGCTGTGATTTGACCCGAGGAACGAGGGTTAAAGCGCTGCGGAAACTTGCTTTCAAGGTGGCTCACCTTGCCGCCGGAGGCTGTGTTTTATAGGGACGGGGCTGTCGTTAGGGAGCGGGGGACGTGAAGGGGAGGGGGAGCCAAGCCCCAAGGGAAAAAAAGGGGCTTGGCGTCTTGCTTATACGGACGATCAGTTAGTTTTCGTACCAGATGGTCTTGGTGGCCATGTACTGCTCAAGGGCCTCAAAACCCTTGTCACGACCGCCGAAGCCGGACATTTTGTACCCGCCAAAGGGGGTGCCGATGTCGCCTTCGGAGAAGCAGTTCACAGAGACGGTGCCCGCTTTGATTCGTTGTGATACGCGGTGGGCACGTCGAATATCCGAGGTGTAGATGGAAGAGGCCAGGCCGTACTTTGTGGCGTTGGCCAGTTCGATGGCCTCTTCTTCGGTCTTAAAGGTGGTGATGGCAAGGACAGGGCCAAACACCTCATCGTTGAACAGGTCCATGTCCGGGGTGACATTATCAAAGATGGTGGGCTCGATGCACTTGCCGGCACCGGCATCCACAGCTTTGCCGCCATAGATGAGGGTCGCACCCTCTTTCTTGGAGGACTCGATGTGGGCCAGGACTTTCTGGAAGTGGCCCTCTTCGATCATGGGACCGATAAACACGGATATGTCGGAAGGATCACCGATTTTCCATTCGGGGAGCTTTGCGGTGATGGCTTTGACCACCTCGTCCTTGATGCTCTCCTGAACAAGGAGGCGGGACCCGCAGCTGCAGTTTTCACCCATGTTGTAGAAGGCGGCATCGAGGATCTGATCCACGACTTCGTCCATGGGGTAGGTGTCGTCGAAGATCACCTGGGGGCTTTTTCCGCCGCACTCCAGGACGATCTCTTTGAGGTTGCTGTCTGCAGAGTAATGCAGAAAGTATCGACCCACTTCGGTGGACCCTGTAAAAGAGACCACATCCACTTCGTTGTGCAGGCCAAGGGGCTTGCCCGTGGCTTCGCCAAGGCCGGTGACCAGCAGAAGGGCGCCCTCGGGAATTCCGGCCTGGTGGGCCAGCTGCACCATGCGATAGGTGCTCAGGGATGTCTGCTCGGCGGGCTTGACGATGATGGAGTTTCCTGCGGCAAGGGCCGGAGCCACCTTCCAGGCAAAGATGGTGGCAGGAAAGTTCCAGGGCAACACCGCACCAACGACCCCCATGGGCTCCTTGACGACCATCCCGAGGTTGTTGCTTGGGGATGGGGAAACCTTTCCAAAGACCTTGTCAGCCGCTTCGGCAAACCAGGAGATGGTGTAGGTGGTATCGGGCAGGTCAAAGCCGATGCACTCTTTGATGGGCTTGCCCACATCCATGCACTCCAGGGCAGCGAGTTCTTCCGCGTGCTCATCAATCAGTGCCGCCCATTTTTGGATCACCAGCTTGCGATCATAAGGGGACATGCGGGACCAGGAGCCCTTTTCAAAGGTCTCCCGAGCCACGGCCACTGCTTCGTTGACCGCTTCGGCATCGCAAAACTCCACATGGCCGATGACACTGTTGTCAAAGGGGTTCAGGGTGGGAGACATGGTGCCTTCCGCACTTTTTCTGTTGGGAATAATGGCTTTGGCGATGAGGGTTCCGTTTTTCGCCTGGGCAAACACATCCTCTTTCGATAAGGGCTTCGCGTGTGTCATGTTCTTCTCCTATACAAGGCTTTATGGGCCAGGGTTGATTGATTTTGTATGGCTGTTTTTTACCATGAAGCGTGTGCCTTCTATGGTCAAACTGCTTGGTAAAAGTGTGCCTCCGGCGGCAAGGTGTGCCACCTTGAAAGCAGGTTGCCGATGCGCTTTGTCCCTCGTTCCTCGGGCAAATCACATCCGACTTTGGTTGTAGTGTAATCTTGAAATTATGCTCAAAACCTGTTTGTCAAACCCACGTTTTCAGATCAGGCAAACGTTGGTCCCGGCAGGGGCACCGGAGGCGAATTTCAGTATTATTAGTGTCGTCTTCCCCGGCTGACAAAGATAAGAGACCTTGTGAGAGGCCTGGCATATACGATGGCACGTCGGCCTTTGAAGGGCCGGATGACCGGGGATCCATGTGTGCATCCTGAAAAAATGATGCGCGTTTGATTATGTCCGGTAGCCTAAGAGTTTTCTTTTGCGAATGTGAAGGGCCGAAGGCCCTGACCATTCGCAACCAGCTTTCGAGGTGGCTCACCTCGCCGCCGGAGGCATGCTTTTTTGAACTTAAACGTGTAGTACGCTAAGACTGGCAAGGGGTCTGAATTGCCGTTTGAGACGCATTTTTTCCCCGATAGATCATGGCCAGTCCACCCACCGAGGTTTCCCGGTAAAGGGCTGGCAGGTCATGCCCGGTGAGTTTCATCACCGACACCACCTCATCAAAGGAGATGAGGTGCGACCCATCCGAAAGAATCGACATTTGCGCCACAGAAAGAGCACGGGTTGCGGCGCAGGCATTTCGTTCAATGCACGGAATTTGTACCAGACCATCCACGGGGTCACAGGTCAGCCCCAGGTGGTGCTCAAGGCCCATTTCAGCTGCGTATTCGATTTGACGCAGGGAGCCGCCCAGAAGCTGGCACACCGCCGCAGCTGCCATGGCACAGGCCGATCCTACCTCGCCCTGGCACCCAACCTCTGCACCGGAAATGGAGGCGTTGTGCTTGATGACGTTTCCAAAGACCCCGGCCGTGGCAAGGGCCTTGACCATGTCTGAGTCCGTCAGCCCCTTTTTTTTCTGCATGTAAAACAAGACAGCCGGAACAACCCCGCAGGAACCGCAGGTGGGGGCGGTCACAACGGTGCCCCCGCCGGCATTCTCCTCGGATACGGCCAGGGCATAGGCCGTGATTAATCCGGTCTCCTGCATGTCGTCAGCGGCAGATCGGGTTCGCTGGTGATAGGTCCAGGCCTTTCGGCCAAGGCCGATGGAGCCGGGCAATACCCCCCGGGCATTTAACCCCTTTTCCACAGAGGCCTTCATGGCCTGCCAGACCGAGTTCAAGTGGTCGAGCACCGCGTTCTGTTCATGGTCTGCTGCATACTCCCAAAAGGTGATGCCCCTTTGAACGCAGTGGTCCATGATCTCCTGAAGATTCTTGTGGGGGTAGACCGTTTCTGACTGCAGAACGATATCCTGGGGGGTGCGAATGCTGCCTCCGCCCACACTGAAATAGATCTGCTCCCCAAGCAACACGTCGGCCGATGAGAAAGCTTCAAATTTCATACCGTTGGGGTGCTGGGGCAAGCTGTGGTCCTGCTTCCAGATGACGTTGAGTTTTTCCCGTCCAAAAACCTCATACAAGGCCTCGTCCGTTAAGTGCCCTTTGCCTGTTGCGGCAAGGCTTCCATACAGGGTGACCTGGTAGGTCTCCGCCTGTGAAAAACGGGATGCAAACTGCTCCGCAGCGAACCGTGGGCCCATGGTATGGCTTGACGAGGGGCCAAGCCCGATACGATAAAGTTCCTTTAAACTCTCCATTGAAATCCTTGCTGAAACGTCAGGGGGCAGGCAACCGTTGCCCTTTATGGGCAATGTGCATGAAAAAACAGCCTCCGGCGGCCAGGGGATGATCCCCTGGACCCCAGATCGCAGATGCGCTTTGCCCCTCGTTCCTCGGGACAAATCGCATCTGCATGTGGCTTCAGTTCTTTAGGAACTGTTTGGCAAGCTTTTCAAAAGCTTGGCCCCCGGCAGGGCCGCCGGAGGCATTTCTTTTGAGCAGCGCTACCGAAAGGAACGGGCAAAGTCGACAATGTCGTTGATCAGCATCTCGGGCTCTTCCAGGGAGGAAAAATGTCCGCCATGGGGAAAGGAGGTCCAGCGCTGAATGTTGTAAAGGCGGTCGGCATAGGAGCGGGGTGGCCAGGGAAAGCTTTCCGCAGGGAACATGGCTGCTGCCGTTGGAACCTCCACTCTGGGGCGCACTTTTGTGCCCAGGATTCGTCCGCCTTCTTCCCTGCGCCCGTAATAGATCCAGGTGGAGGTGCAGAAGGTTTTGCTCACGAGGTAAACCATGATGTTGGTCAGCATGCCGTCCTTGGTATGGGCACTTTCCACATCATCTCCCTCAATGTCAGACCAGGCGTGGAATTTTTCCACGATCCAGGCTGCCACGCCCACTGGGCTGTCCATCATGGCATAGCTGAGGGTCTGCGGTTTGGTGGCCTGCTGGGTTCGGTACCCGTTTTGGAGGACAATTCCGGGCAGGGTTTCACAGGATTCTGCCCAGGCCTCTTCTTCGGGGGTTTGGGGGCCGTCAATGTGTCGCATGGTGGGAAAGTTGATGTGAATGGCTTTGCAGTGGTCAAAGTGGTCGTAGCCCAGCCAGCTGGAGATGGCGCTGCCCCAGTCAGCACCATGGGCGTAGTAGGTGTCGTATCCCAACACATCGGTCACTAAGTTGTTCAAAACCGTGGCCATGGCCCTGGGGCCATAGGGGCGAGGCGGGCGACCGGAAAAACCAAAGCCGGGCAGAGAGGGGACGATCACATCAAAGGCATCTTCCACGTTGCCACCAAATCGCTCGGGGTGGGCCAGTCTTTCGATGATGTCCAGACTTTCGACAAAGGAACCCGGCCATCCATGGCTGATCAGCAGCGGCATGGGGTTCTCACCGCTTCCTTTTTCAAGGATGTAGTGCATCTCAATGCCGTCAACCTCTGCTTTAAAGTGATCAAAGGCATTCATCTGCTGCTCATATTTTTTCCAGTCGTAACTTTCAACCCAGTAGGAACAAAGCTCTTTCATATAGTCCCGGTTGGTCCCATACTCCCACCCTTCGTCATCGGGCATATCGTGCCATGGAAAGTCGGCAACACGCTGACGAATTGATGCAATGGTTTCATCTGGAACATGAACTTTAAAAGGCTTTACCATAGAACGTTTCCTTTGCAGCCATCTTGAACGCACGAGCACAAGCAATCGTTCAAAACGGCATCTAACTATTTTTGTATGGATGATGGTGCGGCTGATTGCCCGGTTGGGCAATCAGCCTGTAAAAATTAACGGCAAGGGCTGACGTGATTATAAAGGGTGGATATGCCCGCCTGGGTTTGCCGTGTTTGAACCTACCATGCGCGTTTTCCCACAAACTTGAAGAAGAACAGCGCCATGGGCATCAGCACGATATAGGCGATGAAGACCGGCAGCATGATCGAGCCCTCTGTGGGGATAAAGGGCAGGTTCAGGTACACGATCTGGATCAGGGGCAGAATGAACACGTTCATCACGGCCAGCTCAACGGCTGCAGGGGATTTGAAATCCGGATCAACGATGCGAAGGAGCAGGATGCCTGAAGCCACGGTGCCGGTGTAGCAGCCCAGGATGGCGAGGCCGCGCTCAAACCCGTATTCCGGCATGCGACGGGCAAACCAGAGGATGAGGCAGTAGGTGACCATGGCGGCCACAACAACGGTGGTGAGGAAGGGGACGATAATGGCCTGGATATCGCTCATGGAGATGCCCATGAACACAGCACAGATCATGTAGTCAATGGTGCTGCTGGTAACGCCGCGGACGGTGGAGTTATCCAGAACATGCAGGCAGTCAATCTTATCAAGCACTTTTCGGGTCAGCAGGCCTGCAATCATTCCCCATGTGTACAGGAGGCCAAAGCCTAACCCATTGATCCCTTGGGGCATGTGCATTGACCAGGTGAGGGCAAACACATATCCCACGCCGTAAAGTCCCGCCATGACGGCAAGGTGGAAGGCGAGGTTGTCGATGTTGGCGGGGTGGGTGGTGGTCCGGGTGCATTCCGTGGCTTCGCCTTTGCCCATCATTCCCTTGAGCAGGTTCGTGGGAAGTTCCTTGGAGCTTTGATCTGCAACCCATCCGTTCTTAATGCCCCGGTTGGCAAGGGGGATACCAAAACAGATGGCGCAGAGAAATCCCATGGCGCCGAAGGCAAGGCCGACGCTGCTTGCGCCATGAACTCCGTAGGTGCTCTCCCAGATGGTCCCGAAGGCCTGGGCTGCTCCCGGAGACTGGGAAAAACCCGAGCCTACAAGGTAACCGAACCCGGTAAAGAAATCACCGCCGGCAATCATTTTGGCAAACACAAAGATGGACTTTCCTGTCACACCCTGCACGGCGTAAACCAGGCAGTACATAAAGGCCATCCAGAGGGCGCCATTCTGCATCCATGTGGTTTTTTTTCGGGCCACTTTCTTGTCTTGCTGCAGCAGGCCGATTCCCACGAAGCCAAAGGCGAACAAGTGGAAGACCATCACGCCGAATACCTTTGGTGGGATGGCCATCCAGCCCTCTGCCGTGGGCATGCCGATGAGCCCTGTGTTAAGCAGGACAAATCCGATAACCCCGCCGATGAGAGAAGATGGAATTAATTTGTGTTGCAGGAAAGGGAGTTTGTTACGCAGAAATGCACCACAGACAAGCAGAATACTGATCCAGATAAAGGCGCCCACATACGGGTAGAATGTAGCTGACAAAAAGACCTCCTCTCGGACCACAAAGCCGCGTTGCTCTGGCCCGATAAAAAATGAATTCCCCTGAGTTACAACAAACGTGTTTTTAAACACGTCTTCGGTAACTTTCTTCAAACCAACGCCGAGAAGAAGAGCAACAAGGATGCCAGGTTATATTAAAAAATAGGAAATTCGACTAATCATTTTAATTTAAGATGTTTATGATTTGCAGTCATCGGCTGTTCCCTTTGCCCGCTTTTTGCAGCCACTGTTGCAGAACTGCCCACGATTTTTATTAAGTTATGTTATTTCATTGGGTTGAATGATTGTGCAATTTTGCACAAAGTGCAAAATTGCACAACGCCTTTTCAGGGTCTTGTTATCGGCGTATTTGAGTTTTGATTGGTATAGTTTACGTAAACTATCGGGTGAGCTGTATTTACAAAGACAGTTGATCTGAGGTAAGGGATGAACCAAAAGCAACATGATGAAATTGTTGAGATACGGACTGTGGCGGCAGCAAACAACCCCAAAGAAGCATTGATGACAATGAGCAGCAAACAATACGAAGTTCCCTATTTTCAGGAAAAATACGGCCACCTTTTTAGTGAAATGAATGCGATCTTAAATGTATTGCATGAGGGCATATGCATCAGCAACGCTGAGGGGATCATCCTGAAAATGAACCCCATGTATGAACGGTTGTGCGGCTTGTCTCCGGAGGCACTGTTGGGGAAGAAGGTCAGCTTCCTGAACAGCAAAGAAGGGGTTTTTGATGAGGCCGAGCCCCATGCCGACCGCGTGGAACAGAAAAAAGGGATCTTTCTGGGTGCCGTCAGTCCTGTGATCCTCAAGTCAAAGCGACCGGCAAGCTCTGTTCAGCAGACCAGCGGCGGCAGAAAAAACTTGCTGCACGGATACCCCATGCTCAATGCCAACGGGGATGTTGAGCTGGTGGTGACCTTTATCCGGGATATCAGCCACCTGACACTGTTCCAGGAACAAATCGGGTATCACAAAAATATATTTAAAAAGTTCTGGTCAAACGTACAGAACAACACTCCGGAGGGTTCTGATCCGGCAGCCGTTGTGGTTGAAAGCCCGCCAATGAAAAAGGTCATGGCACTGGCTCAACGGATTGCCGCAACCGATGCCAACGTCTTGATTTTGGGGGATACGGGGGTGGGGAAAGGTGAGGTGGCACGGTATATCCACGCCCAGAGTGATCGGACCGGCAGCACTTTTTTCTGTGCCGATTGTACCAGCATTCCGGAGAATCTTATTGAATCAGAACTTTTTGGCTACGCTCCGGGCGCCTTTTCAGGAGCAAGGCGCGAAGGCAAACCCGGATACTTTGATATCGCAGCCGGCGGAACCATTTTTCTGGACGAAATAGGCGAGCTCTCTTTAGCCATGCAGGCAAAACTTCTCCGGGTTCTTCAGGACCAGGAGATCATGCAGATCGGCAGCCTGAAGCCCAAAAAAATAGACACACGAATCATTGCGGCAACCAATGTAAATCTGGAACAGGCCGTTGCCGACGGGAAATTTCGCCAGGATCTTTATTATCGCCTTCAGGTCAGCGTGGTGTATATCCCTCCATTAAAAGAGAGAGGGGAAGACATACAACCCCTTGCCCGGCACTTCCTTCAACGATACAACCTCAAGTACCGAAAGCAATTTTACTTTTCTGACGAGGTCTTGCCCATCCTGTTAAAACACAGCTGGCCTGGCAATGTCCGGGAATTGCAAAACATGATCCAGGGCATTGTAATAACCAACGAAAAAAGCGTGATTGACCCCATGGACCTGCCGCGTATGATGCCCACAGAGGCCCTACCCGCCTCTGACGCATACATGCCAAAGCAGGGCCACTTAGGTAAACCCCTGAAACAGATGATGGCAGATATCGAGTTCGATATTCTACAGCAGGCCATGGACACGTATAAAACCACGGAAAAAGTGGCAGAGGTTTTTCATGTGAATCGAACAACCGTTTCGCGCAAGCTTCAGGCCGGAAAGAAAAAAAGAGGAACCTGATTGCACCAGGGGCCTCTTTATGTGTGGCATATTCGTGTGACGCTCAGCTCGGTGGCTGCTTAATACATATGGTCTGCGTATTGATCTACATGGGGCCGTCCTAAACTAAAAGAGCCGCGTCGGAGCACGGCGCGCCCAATAACCAAACAGCCTTCAGGGGCTGTAATAGCATGTCAGAGCCTGGCGCCTCCACCACCTTTAGCCTTCCGCCATAAGCCGTTTGCTTTTTTTTCATTCAAGCGCCTCGAACGTTTTTTCAAACCGAGTAAAAATTAATCAGCTCAAAAAAGCAGCCTCCGGCGGCAAGGTGTGCCACCTTGAAAGCACAGCCGCCTTTAAAGTGAGATTCGTTCATGGATACTTTTCAAGACTTGTTTGTCAAACTTTTCAAAAGTTTGGCTCCCGGCAGGGCCGCCGGAGGTTTTTTGACCTGAATCGTTACACCGAGTAATGCGCACAGCAACTCTACTCGTGCAATCGATACGTTTTATCAAGCACCACCATCTCTTCAAGGGTCCTTTTGCGGCCACGGCTTTCGACAATGACCTTTCGTGTGTACATCAACTCAGGAGTCAGGGCCAGTTGCTGCTCGGAACCCGTTTCATTCGTGAGCCGGTAGTCGGTTTTCCCCGTAATTAAATAGAGTGACGAGGCAATGGCAGCCCCTGACCCGCGGAGGGATTTATCGTGACGGGATTGTGCGAGCAGCTCTTCCAAGAGGGGGGTAAGGGATGCATTGCCAGTCAGGCCCATGCTTGAAATCACCATGAAGTATCCCTCGGCGTCAATATCCTTAAGGCCTTTGACATAGGCTGACCTGATATCATTTGAAGCCCATTTTTGGCCTACCACGCCGATGTATCGAAGGTAGATTCCGTGGTAGGTATCCCGTCCCTGGCCCATCAGGCAGAACTTCATCTCTGTGAAAAAGTCATCCTTTGCTGACAGTTTATAGATGCGTTCCAATACGACATAAAAGGGCTTGGAGGGCTGCTCAAACCGATCCATCACGCGTAGCAACAGTGCCGGGGAGTCCAGAAACGCGCACTTTATCAAAAAGAGCAGAATGACCAGGTAGGCTGCAAATCCAAGGCGCTTAAAACTCAATTTTTTCTTCATTCGTCTCCTGTATGAAAAGCCTTTTCGTATGGTGTCGCTGTGACTTGAGGCTCTCGAAACCACATACTATTCAGAATCAAAAAAAGGGCCCGGGTGTCACGTTCTGTGCCCTGATCCGCACGCCAAAAGGTCGCGGGTAAAGGACCTGGCTTCAAACCAAGCGGTTGTATTTGCCAAAAGGCGCATGAATAAACGGGCGATAAATAGGTACCTTTATTATCAGGGTTTGTCATCTTGAATATATAATGAGCGGTGAGGTGGCACGTGGAGATTAAACGGGACTCGTGTGAGGGGACGCGTGATGCCCGTGAATGGCCTGGGCACAGGGCATTGGATCGGGTGCAACGTCACGTTTAGCCCGTTTGCTCTTTTCTGCTGTTATCTCTCTATTTTTATAGCATTAATTCTTGTCTCCGGAAATAAACTGTGCTTACCTGTCGGGTAATGCGAACATTCATGTATGACCAGCGTTATCCGATGCGTCTTCTAAGATGCAACGAGCCTTCGGCACCCTTGCCATGGGGGCTGTACTGATGAAAACCAACGGTAATAGTTGATGCCAAACGCATGGGGCGCATACGTCGCTTCCCGGTCACTCAGCCCTGCAAAAGTCGATGCACCACCTTACCCGGATATTTTACGAGCCGCCCGAGGGTGAGAAAAGCGAGCAGGAAACCGTGAATTACATTTTGTGTTTTTGACATGTCTTTATTTTTCACCGCAACCATCAGTAATAATATGCTGTTGCCATGATCTGATTGTTTTCTCATGAAATATTCGGGTTAAAGGCCAGGCAGCTTATAAATGTCCATATGTCTGACAGCCGGAGAAGACGATAACCGTAAGGTCTTTACGGGCACCGCCCGTCAGCGAATGTGACGTATCCGAGGAACAAGGGTTCGGAGCATTCGCGAACCTGGGGTTCAGCCCCTGGCCGCCGGAGGCACGCTTTTTAAAATTCCATGTCCAAAATAAATATGAGGGGGGAGACCATGACAAGACGTATTGCAGCGATGTTGGTTCTGTTATTTGTATCTTTCGTCAGTGCCTTTGCATCTGATGCGGCCGCTGAGACGTTTCAGGACGACATGACCGAGTTCATGGAGGAGAAGGTGGGCTCGGAATCCGAGTTTCAGCAGGATGTGACGGGAGAGACCAAAGCTCCGGTTGCACCGGTGGTGGAGACCAAGAGCGTCAACACGAAGCAGAAAGCTCCGGCGGTGTTTCGCAAGGAGCCCCCCAGGGTGGAGATTGCGTATGAGATGCCGGAACCCATTGGGGAGTATCTGTTTACCGGCAATGCCCGGGACTCCTCAGGGTTCGACAACCACGGCGTTGTGACCGGAGCTCAGCTGACCACAGACTGGGGGGGCCGGGAGGCGAGTGCCTACATTTTTTACGAGAGGCCCCACAAGGTCAAGATCCCGCGAAGCGATGCCAACGCTTTTGGGACGGGCAGTTTCACCGTCTCGTTTTGGGTCCGGAGTATCGACGACGATGCCAGGGGCCAGCGGATGGTGGCCAATGAGTCGGGGGGGAGTGCGCAA